>Ga0164318_10008377_pt1 | contig 10037 bp, 9 predicted proteins | sample GuaBasSedimGuay9_FD_113734 | JGI IMG/M metagenome (GOLD analysis project Ga0164318, IMG submission 113734) | Subseafloor sediment microbial communities from Guaymas Basin, Gulf of California, Mexico - Guay9, Core 4571-4, 0-3 cm | ecosystem: Environmental > Aquatic > Marine > Hydrothermal vents >...
CATAGTCGCGACTGTCGTGGCCTGGTACTGCCATAATTGCTCCAGTACCATATCCTGAGAGAACATAGTCGGCAATCCAAATTGGAATTTTTTTATTGGTGAGTGGGTTGATAGCATAGGCTCCGGTAAATTCACCGGTTACCTTTTTGACTTCTGTCATTCTTTCGCGCTCCGAACGATTTTTTGCCCATTGCACATATGCTGTTACTTTTTCTTTGCGATCCGGTGTAACAATCTGCTCAACCAATTCGTGTTCGGGAGCCAACACCATGAAAGTAGCTCCGAAGAGGGTGTCGGGGCGAGTGGTGAAAACCTCAATTCCATTCTCGTCAATTGGGGTCTCCAATTGAAAAACCAAACTTGCTCCCTCACTTCTGCCAATCCAGTTTTTTTGCATTTCCTTGAGGGAATCAGAAAATTCAATTTTTTCCAATCCGTCAAGTAGTCGCTGGGCGTAAGCTGTAATTCGTAACGACCACTGTCGCATCAGTTTTTTCTCGACGGGATGGCTTCCCCTTTCTGACAGACCGTCTTTCACCTCATCGTTGGCCAAAACTGTTCCCAATGCAGGACACCAATTCACCATCGTATCTGACAGAAAAGCCAGACGATAGTGCAAGAGTATTTCTTGTTGTTTCTTCTCATCAAATGCGTTCCACTCCTCAGCAGTAAAAGGATCATTGGGATCACAGGCAGCATTAACACCCATGTTGCCATCGCTTTCAAATTGGGTGATTAAAGTCTGGATGGATTCCGCTTTATCACTCTTTTTATTGTACCACGAATTGAATAATTGAATGAAAGTCCATTGTGTCCATTTATAATAATCGGGATCACTGGTACGTACTTCACGGTCCCAGTCGTAGGAAAAACCAATACGGTCCAATTGTTCGCGGTAACGCTTGATATTTTTCTCTGTTGTTACTTCGGGATGGGTTCCTGTTTGGATAGCGTACTGTTCTGCCGGCAAGCCATAAGCATCATAACCCATGGGATGCAAAACATTGAATCCTTCATGCCTTTTGAAACGCGCATAAATATCTGAAGCAATATAACCCAGCGGATGTCCAACATGTAAACCCGCTCCTGAAGGATAAGGAAACATATCGAGTACATAAAATTTTGGCTTGCTGTGATCAGTCTCTACTTTAAAAGTTTTGTTTTCGGCCCAATACTTTTGCCATGATTTTTCTATTCTTCCAAAATCGTATCCCATGCTACAGTTTTCTTTTTAAAATTCATTTTTTAATAAAAGTGCCTAAAGTTAGAAGTACCTGAAATACTTAGAGTTTCAATTGTACAGCCATTTCAATAATCGCCGCGAAATTAAACATATTTTTGCCGCGGATTTTCAGATAAAAAACGAATAATACCAATGGTTTATCAAAGACGATCAACCATAAACAAGGGCGATATTCATCTTGAAATGTAAACGGACAACCCTTTTTTTTAATTTCGCAACACGATGGCAAGAAGCGAAGACAAACATTTTCAAAGGCGTATAAACGGTGCTTACATTACTTCTATTATAAGTATTACCCTTGTTTTGTTTACCCTTGGTTTTTTAGGACTGGTTATTCTTCAAGCCAATAGTCTGTCCAATTACATCAAAGAAAACATTGGCTTTGAAATTATTGTTAAACCCGGTGTAAAAGAAGCTGATATTTTACATTTGAAAAAAACACTGGACACACGGGATTATGTAAAATCAGCCGAATACATTAGCACAGAAGAAGCCACACGTCGATTGTCAATGATGTTGGGAGATGATTTTATTGATTTTTTGGGGGACGAAAATAACCCCTTATTACCTTCCATCGATTTGCGATTTAATGCAGCATGGGCAAACAGTGACAGTCTTGCTATTATTGAAGCCGAAGTATTGCAAAACAAAGCTGTCAAAGAAGTTTACTACCAAAAATCATTGGTTCACCTAATTAATAAAAACCTACGGAAAATTAGCTTTGGTTTACTGGGATTCAGTATTTTATTATTGGTAATCGCCATGGCTTTGGTTAATAATACAATTCGGCTTTCCATTTATTCCAGGCGATTTATCATCAGAACCATGCAATTGGTGGGTGCTACAGAAAGCTTTATCCGTTGGCCTTTTGTTTTAAAAGGCATAAGCCAGGGAATAGTCAGCGCCCTGATTGCTTTGGCGATTTTATCGGGAATTATTATCGCTTTGCAACAGCAAATTCCTGAGTTGGCCTTACTCATTAACGTGGAAACACTTGGCTTTCTTTACCTTTTTATTCTTCTATTGGGTATGCTGATGTCAGGTTTTTCTACATTCTTCTCTGTAAGAAAATACCTGCGGATTAGTCCTGACCAACTTTTTGGGTAGAAAAAGACGCTTATTGTTTATGATTTATTATGAAGGGTTTCTAATGACTGAATAATTAACGAAGCCCTTTTTAAACATTTTCAATTACTTTTGCCAAAAATTAAAAATCATGGCTGTAAAAAATCAGAAGAAAGAAGAAGACCTGGGGTTTGCTTTTCACAAAGAAAACTACCTGCTATTAATTGCCGGGCTTATTTTAATTGCTGCAGGGTTTTTACTCATGCTGGGCGGCGGTTCTGATGATCCACAAGTATTCAGCGAAGCACTTTTTGATTTCCGTCGCTTAACTCTTGCCCCCATTCTTATCCTGGCCGGATTTATTGTCGAGATTTATGCCATCATGAAAAGGCCCAAATCAACCAACTAATTTCCCCCACATTACATGAATTGGATTGAAGCATTAATACTCGGTATCGTCCAGGGACTTACCGAGTTTCTGCCTGTGAGTAGCAGCGGTCATCTTGAGATTGTCAAAGCCCTTCTCGGAGATACATCCTTGGCCCACGAAAGCATGCTAATGACGGTGGTACTACATGGTGCAACGGCACTTGCTACTTTAATTGTTTTCAGGAAGGAAGTCATTGAAATCTTTCGTGGACTTTTTCAATTTAAATGGAATGAAGAAACACAGTTTTCTTTGAAGATTGTAATTTCAATGATCCCGGCAGCAATAATTGGTGTTTTATTTGATGATCAATTGGACGCTTTATTTGACAAACAAATCTTATTGGTCGGCTTTATGTTACTGATAACCGGAGGTTTTCTTTTTCTTGCCGACAAGGCAAAAACAACCAATAAAGGGGTAAGTCAACGCAATGCATTAATTATTGGAATTGCACAAGCCATTGCCATTCTCCCCGGAATTTCCCGCTCGGGAGCCACCATTTCTACCAGTGTGTTGCTGGGTATCGACCGGACAAAAGCTGCACGCTTTTCATTTCTAATGGTTGTTCCACTTATTTTGGCCAAAATGGGGAAAGATATTCTCGGTGGTGAAATTGCTTTCGAAAGCACTACAATTATTCCGATGGGTGTTGGTTTTGTTGCTGCACTGATTACAGGAATATTGGCTTGTACATGGATGATAAAACTTGTAAAAAACAGCAAGCTCACTTATTTCGCCATTTATTGTTTCGTGATTGGACTGCTTGCTATTGGCGCTGCCATTTTCTAAATTGCCATGAACCAAAATAAGGAATATATTTTCAATTTTGTTGAAGGCGAAATGCTGCTCATCGATAAACCACTCGAATGGACATCTTTTGATGTGGTGAAAAGCCTGCGGATTTTTCTTAAAAAAACATACAATTTAAAAAAGCTAAAAGTTGGACATGCCGGAACACTGGATCCACTGGCTACCGGTTTACTTATTTTGTGTACGGGAAAAATGACAAAACAGATTGACAGTTTTCAGGGGATGGATAAAGTTTATATTGGGCAAATGACCCTGGGTGCTACCACAGCATCTTTTGATAAAGAAACCAAAGCCGATCAATTATTTCCCATCGACAAACTTCACATTGATGATTTGAATCAGGCAAGTTTAAAGTTTAAAGGAGAAATTGAACAAGTTCCGCCTGTTTATTCTGCCATTAAAGTTGATGGTAAACGTGCATACAAATCGGCCCGTAAAGACAAAGATGTGAAGATGAAATCGAGAAAGGTTACTGTTCATGAATTTGATTTATTGAACTTTACACCGCCACATCTTAATTTTTCCGTAAAATGTAGCAAAGGCACTTACATCCGATCACTGGTAAATGACTTTGGAAAAGCCCTTAACAATGGGGCCTATTTGTCTGAACTACGCAGGACAAAAATTGGTGATTACTCTGTAAATGACGCAATTACTATCGACGACTTTAAACAAAAAATCATCTCACAATTACCAAACGATTTGTCTGCAAATGCTGAATAACTTGTCCCTAATTCGATATTAAAACCGCAATCTCTTAAAACAAAGCCATATCTACTTGACTTTCTGTGTCATTCTTTGTATCTTTGCCGGCTTTTTAAAATGAACCAAAGGGAAATTTGCTTGGATGCAATGTCATTCAATTTGGTTTAAAAATGTTTCTGAAACAAAATTCTATTCAATATGAAATTATCACAATTTAAATTTGAATTACCACCTGAGTTGATTGCTGATCACCCTTCTGCAAACAGGGATGATGCCAGATTGATGGTTATTCATCGAAAAGAAAAAAAGATTGAGCACAAAAAGTTTGTCGACGTTCTTAAATATTTTTCAGAAGGAGATGTTTTTGTCATCAACAATACCAAAGTTTTTCCGGCAAGGCTTTATGGTGAAAAAGAAAAAACAGGAGCAAAAATCGAAGTATTTTTGTTACGCGAACTAAACCGCGAAAGCCGGCTTTGGGATGTAATGGTTGATCCTGCACGTAAAATCAGGATTGGGAATAAGCTTTATTTTGGTGAAGACGGCGAACTGGTTGCTGAGGTAATTGACAATACAACTTCACGCGGAAGAACTTTGCGGTTTTTATTCGATGGACCTTACGAAGAATTTAAAAAAACCATCCAGGCCCTGGGCGAAACACCATTGCCAAAAATCCACAATAGGGAGATTGAACCTGAAGACGAAATGCGTTACCAAACCATTTATGCCAAACATGAAGGAGCTATTGCAGCCCCTACTGCTGGTATGCATTTTTCAAGAGAATTGATGAAACGACTTGAAATTAATGGTATTGATTTTGCTGAAATTACATTGCATACAGGAATGGGTAACTTTCGCCCCATCGAAGTTGAAGACCTGACCAAGCACAAAGTCGATTCGGAAGAAATGTTTGTTACCCAACCCAATGCCGACTTAATTAACAATGCCAAAGCAGGAAAGCATAAAGTTTGTGCAGTAGGTACAACAAGCATGAAAGCCCTTGAAACTGCAGTTTCTATTACCGGGAAAATTAAACCTTATGGCGGCTGGACAAATAAATTTATTTTTCCTCCTTACAAATTCAAGACTGCCGATGCACTGATTACGAATTTTCATTTGCCAATGTCGCCAATGATGATGATGACAGCAGCTTATATCGATTTCGATTTTCTTCATGAAGTTTATAAAACAGCCATCAAAGAGAAGTACAAATTCTTTACTTATGGTGATGCCATGCTGATTATTTAATTGTGAGATATTTACAACAAGAAACCCGAAAGAAATTTCGGGTTTTTTTGTTTAGATTTACCAATCAATAATTCAAGAAATGAAAAAGTATGTCGTTATTGTTGCCGGTGGTAAAGGAAAACGAATGGGAAGCGAACAGTCCAAACAGTTTTTGGAAGTAGAAAACTTACCCATACTTATGCATACTTTTCGTGCCTTTTCCTTTTTAGGCAATACTGTCGAATTTATTCTGGTTTTATCAGCTGATGATATTGACCATTGGGAAGAACTTTGTAAAATTCATGATTTCAACATTCCCCATCAAATTGTTGAAGCCGGCCCCAAACGGTTTCACTCTGTAAAAATTGGATTAAGATTGGTTCCTGAAAATGCATTGGTTTCCATTCATGATGCGGTTAGACCATTTGTTTCGAAACAAGTAATTGAAGCCTGTTTTACAATGGCAGCACACAAAGGAAATGCTGTTCCTGTTATTCCCATTGACGAATCGATGAGAGAATTGAGTGGGACACTAAGCAAATCAATCAACCGAAATAAATTTAGACTGGTGCAAACACCACAGGTATTTTTCTCTTCTGACATTAAACAAGCCTACCAACAGCCATACAATGAAAGCTTTACCGATGATGCCACGGTGATGGAAAGAACAGGAAAACAAATTTATTTAGTTGAAGGAAATAAGGAAAATATTAAAATTACTCATCCGGTTGATCTGGCATTTGCCAAAGCATTTCTTGGGTCATTTTAAGCCTTTCCGCCCCTTCCATTCAAAACGAAAAAACATAGCCGGGAAAGCAGCAATTACAATGTAGAGCGGATAAATGAGCGCGAAAGGAAATGACAGTATCAGTAGATTTCGTTTGTTTACAAAGCCCGTAAATTCGACTAACAAAGGCAAATCAATCAATAGTTTCAGAACAACAAACAATCCGTAAATAATAAAAAACCAGGCTTTGTAAAACCCAGCGAAAAATGTGAGGGCAATCAAAAAATTCACAGCCAGAACAACCACCGGAACAAATATTGCCCATGGCGATTTATAAGCTTTTGCTTTTGAGGCCCAACGGATGCGCTGTTGGAAAAAATCACGGAAACTTGCAGGCGGATTTGTCCGAACAACAGCGGAAGTATTTTTTAAAAATTGAATGGATTTATTCCCAAAAATCCGGGCTATCCGGTGAATCAAAAAAACATCATCACCAGAAGCCAGCGAGTCACCTGATTGTCCGGAGATGGCTCTTTGCCAAGCTTGTTTGGTGAAAGCAAGATTCGCACCATTACCCATAAAAGGCAGTCGCGCACCTGCCGATCCGGCACCTGATGCTACAAGGCTGACAAAATCAAGTGAAAACAGTTTTTGTAAAATACCCCTTTCATTTTGATAAACCACCGGGGCAATAATTAATGCCGGTTTCTGCTCCTTGTAAAACCCAACAATTGAAGTCAACCACTCCGCCCCCATTGTACAATCACCATCGGTGGTAACAATCAACTCACCAGTGGCGGTATCAATACCTTCGGCAAGGGCTGCTTTTTTTCCATTGGATTTCGCCTGTATCAATCGAATGCTACACTGTGGATTTTCTTCAGAAATATTGATAACAATAGTTCTTGTTGAATCTTCAGAATGATCGTCTACGATAATGATTTCATAAAAATCATTGGAGTAATTCTGGTTCATTAAATCCTTCAACAATAAGCCAATATTTGATTCCTCATTCCTAACAGCAACCACAACGCTAAGCAAAATTTGAGGTGCTGTTTCATGGCTGTTAAAATATTTCAGACTGAACCATCCCCACGTAATTACAATCAGCAACAACATATACAGCATCATCGCAAAGACCAGTGTCCACATCAAATATTCAGTTGCCATTATTGTTGTTCTTTCTGAAAAAACGTAAACTGTAAACAAAAAAAGTTCCAAGCAAAGCCGGAAATGCCAGGTTAAAAACCCACAGCATGGTTGATGCAGAAGCAATGCCCAATCCCAGATTTTCTGTCCACATTCCTTCCGGTTTGAAATACAAACCAAAAATAAAGAGACTGACCGAACCACGCACACCAATTTCTGTTAATGCAATTGTAGGAATTACAGCCATCAGCATATAAATGAACCCAATAAGCACCATGGCTACAGGATAAGAAACAGTAATCTGAAAGGCCTGTAAAAGCAGCCAAAACTGGAAGGAGAAAATCAAATATCTGAAAATGCTAATCCCCAAAATTTTAATTAAAAAAACTGGATTATACCATGAAAATACCTGTGCATATTTGCTAATTTTCCTGTAGGCTCTTCCACTAATCCGCCGCAAAATTTCTGAGAACGCCGCAAAATTAAGATACGCAAACACAAAGGTAAATGCCAGAATGAGGACCAAAATAAAAAGGCCGGCATATAACCAAATGTTTAGGGGCTCATCCATATCGACATAAAAAGGAAAGAAGAACAAGGAAGCCGTCATGCCAAACAAAACGGTTGTAAGCAGTTGCGCCATGCTTCCCAAAATAGTCGCCAAAATAGCCTGTAAGCGGTCAGCTTTTTTGAGAACGAACACTCTGCCAAAATAATCACCTACACGATTGGGCAAAAACATACTTACTGAAACTCCTGTCAGAACTGCTTTTGTAGCATTCCAAAAACTCACTTTTTCGAGCTTACTGATTAGCAACTTCCATTTTACAACTTCAAGCAATAAATTAAATGGGATGAGGAATGCAACCAGGATGATGAAAAAATAAAAATGTTTCCCTGAAGATACCTCTGGAAAATAATCAACAATAGATTGAAAATCTTTTCGGTAGAAAATCTGATCGTATAAAAAAACAAAAGTCAGAACGACGATGGTAAGGCGAAGCAGAATATTGTATGTTTTACTTAGTTTTGCTATCATTCTAAACAATTATTATCTGGCAATGAAAACCGATCGCATCATACTTGGTATTGACCCCGGCACAAACATTATGGGCTATGGGTTGATTCACCAAAAGGGCAATAAAATCAGTCTGATTACTATGGGTATTTTAAAGCTCGGAAGTTACAGTAACCATGCGATAAAATTAAAAAAGATTTTTGAACGGACACTCGGTATTATTGAAGAGTACAATCCTGACGAACTTTCGATTGAAGCGCCATTTTTTGGGAAAAATGTACAGTCGATGTTAAAGTTGGGGCGGGCCCAGGGTGTTGCTATGGCAGCTGCTTTATACAAAGACCTCCCGATTTTTGAATACTCCCCAAAAAAAATCAAGCAGTCGATTACGGGGAACGGAAATGCCTCCAAAGAACAAGTTGCCGGTATGTTGGCCAATTTGGTTAAACTGGGTGACGCCCCCGAATTTTTAGATGCCACCGATGGGTTGGCAGCAGCAGTTTGCCATTATTTCCAGGGAGACAGTGCAATGCAAGGAACCAAGTACAGTGGCTGGAAAAGTTTTTTGAAAGACAATCCAGGGCGGGTGAAATAAGCACGCTGTACCCTTTTTTTTCACGCAACGATGCAGCGGCACAGAAAATGAAAAACTTTCGCTGCGCCGCTGCGTGAATACTTAATCCACAATTTCGAAGTCCAGTTGGCGTTTGGCTAAATCCACATTTTTTACCAATACATTTACCTCATCACCCAGGCGATAAACTTGTCCGTGCTGCTTGCCAATAATGCGGTAATTGTCTTCATCAAGGTAATAATAATCATCGCGAAGATTGTTAAAACGAATAAGGCCTTCACTTTTACTTTCAGTTATCTGGACAAAAATTCCCCATTTACTCACTCCTGAAATCATTCCCGGAAAAACCTTACCTACCTTGTCTTCAAGAAACTCAACCTGTTTGTATTTTACCGATGCACGTTCAGCTTCCGCAGCCATTTTTTCCATATCCGAAGAATGTTCGCATTTTTCTTCCAGCTTCCCTTTATCAGCTGACTTGCCACCTTCGAGGTAACGCTCCAAAAGCCGATGTACCATCAGGTCGGGATAACGACGGATGGGTGATGTAAAATGTGTATAGTGGGGAAATGCCAGTCCATAATGACCAATATTTTCAGTCGAATAAATTGCTTTTGCCATGGTACGGATAGCAATGGTCTCAATCATATGTTCCTCACCGCGTCCCTTTATTTTTTCAAAAAGCTTATTGTAAGAACTGGCCAGCTGCTGCTGTGAATTTACATTGAGGCCATAACCCAGTTTTTTTAGAAACTGCACAAAAGTGCTCAATTTTTCAGGATTGGGTTCATCGTGAATACGGTAAACGAAAGTCTTGGCTTGCTTTCCATCTTTTGGCTTTGCCACAAATTCTGTTACTTTTTTATTGGCCAACAGCATAAATTCTTCAATAAGATGGTTGGCCTCTTTTTGCTCTTTTACATAAGTTTCGATGGGTTTGCCCTTTTCATCCAGCTTGAATTTTATTTCTACCGAATTGAAATTTATAGAACCATTGGCAAATCTTTTTTCGCGCAATTTAACAGCCAATTTGTTTAGCGTTAGAACCTCTGCAACAAATTCACCTTGCTCGGTTTCAATAATTGCCTGAGC
>Ga0164318_10008378_pt1 | contig 10037 bp, 6 predicted proteins | sample GuaBasSedimGuay9_FD_113734 | JGI IMG/M metagenome (GOLD analysis project Ga0164318, IMG submission 113734) | Subseafloor sediment microbial communities from Guaymas Basin, Gulf of California, Mexico - Guay9, Core 4571-4, 0-3 cm | ecosystem: Environmental > Aquatic > Marine > Hydrothermal vents >...
CGGAACCGTTACCTGACGTCCCATCTGATCCATTACGATTCTTGCATGGGATGGCGCATCTATGAAAATAAAAAGGAATGCCGCCATTATTAAAATAATTGTTCTGGATTTATATTTCATAATCCCTTTACACATAAAATATGAATTTAGGCGCTTAGGGCTCGCTCAAAAATAACTTCACATTTTGATGCGCCGATCCATCCCGCCTGGTTGCGTTGCTCGTCGGTTAAATAGCTTGCTATTCGCCCTCCTCGCGCCTTGCCATGCGGGCGCCTCGATTCCTGAAAATGTAAAGTTATTTCTTCGCGAACCCTTAGTTCTAAATTTTTTGCTTTTAGTGGCAAAACTTTTTTAACACTGAATCTAAGGCACTAAGGGTTTTATTTTGTTATTCTTTCTTAGTGTCTTGGTTCCTTGGTAGCGAAAAAAAGTTAATGCAGAATTCATGTCATAAGAAATTACGCTTAAAAAATCTCAAAATCAAGCTTTCTTTCACGGATGTGTGAAAGCGACCGGGTTAAAAATTCTTCATGGGTGACTCCTAATCTAACTTTACCGTCCAATGTCCTGACGGAAAGACTCCCGGATTCCTTTTCTTTGTTGCCGATGGTCAGGATAAGCGGAATTTTATTTAGCTGAGCATCTCGAACCTTTTTTTTCAGGCTTTCAGTACGACTGTCGACTTCCGTCCTTAGACCGGCTTTTTCAAGTTTTATTTTTATGTCATTTGCATAGGGAACAAGGTCATCATTTATGGCAAGAATAACCGTCTGTACCGGGGCCATCCAGAGCGGAAAATTTCCTGCAAAGTGTTCAATCAGAATGCCAAAGAATCGCTCTGTGGATCCGTAGATGACTCTGTGGATCATGATGGGTCGACGCTTTTCATTGTTTTTGTCAATATATGAAAGATTGAATCTTTCAGGCAGAGACATATCAAGCTGGATGGTTCCGCACTGCCAGGTCCGGCCGAGCGCATCTTTTATATGCACATCTATTTTTGGGCCATAAAAGGCGCCATCCCCCTCGTTTATTTTATAATCTTGTCCGTAGGTGTTAAGTGCAGACCTTAAACCCTGTGTTGTGGTTTCCCACTGTTCATCGGTTCCGATGGATTTTTCGGGACGTGTGGAAAGTTCCAGATGAAATCCGAGTCCAAAGGTGCTGTATATTCGTTCAACGAGTTTAAGGACGCCCAGAATTTCATCTTCTATCTGGTCGGGCATCATAAAAATATGGGCATCATCCTGATGAAATGCCCTGACCCTGAAAAGACCGGACAACACACCGCTCAATTCATGTCTGTGAACCAGACCGATTTCTGCAGACCGAACCGGCAAATCTTTATAAGAATGGGGTTTCATGCTGTACAGGAGCATTCCGCCGGGGCAATTCATGGGTTTAATGGCATATTCATCATCATCAACCATAGATGTGTACATATGCTCCCGGTAATTGTCCCAGTGACCGCTTTTCTCCCACAGGTTACGGTTTAGCATAATCGGTGTTTTTGTTTCCACATAGCCTGCAATCCTGTGTTCTTCTTTCCAGTAATCCAAAAGGGCGTTCCAGATAATCATGCCTTTGGCATGAAAAAAGGGCATGCCCGGCGCCTCATCGTGAAAACTGAAAAGATCCAGCGCGATACCGATTTTGCGGTGATTTCTTTTTTTTGCCTCCTCAAGAAAATGTAAGTGTTCATCAAGCTCTTTCTTTGTGAAAAATGCCGTGCCGTATATTCTCTGAAGCTGGGCCTTTGTCTGATCCCCCCGCCAGTAAGCGCCTGAAACCTTCATAAGCTTCACGGCTTTGATAAATCCTGTGTGGGGAAGATGCGGGCCGCGGCATAAATCCGTAAAATCGTCATGTTTATAAAATGAAATGGTTCCTTCTTCCAGTTCAGAAATCATTTCGAGTTTATACGGTTCGTTTTTGTAAAACTCTAATGCCTGGGATTTTGAGACCACTTCCCGCTTAAACGGGAGTTTGGCTTTGATGGTCTTTTTCATTTCAGCCTCGATTTTTTCAAAATCGTCTTCCGAGACCGGCTCCATATCGATATCGTAATAAAAGCCGTCTTCCACAGCCGGGCCGATGGTCAATTTGGCATCCTTGTAAAGATGCAAAATCGCCTGGGCCATCACGTGTGAGGCGCTGTGGCGGAGTATTTTTAGGGCTTCCGGATCTTTGGTTGTGATAAGTCTGATTTGGGAATCTTGAACAATTTTTGTATTTAAATCCACAAGGTCAGAATTGAGCTCCATGGCGATGCAGTTTCGTGCGAAACCCTCCGAAATACTTTTCGCTACATCCAAACCTGTAGGGCTGTCTTCAAAACTCTTTATATTGCCGTCGGGAAATGTTATGTTAGTCATTATAAACTCACTTTAAAATCAGTTGTAACATCTCAATAAGTTCTGGTGTATCAAATGTTGATATTGAGCCGCCAACTGATAATAAAATGTAAAATGTCTGGAACTCGAATATAAGTGAGCCTAAAGAAAAAACAGGTGGCAATCCTTTAATAGCAACTGTTTAAACGCAACATCACATATTTAAAAGATGAATGATCTTATCCGTTGTTTTTTCTTAAGGCTCACTAACATGCTCAAACAGCCAGACCTTTTACATTTTATCACCCGTGGGCTCCATAATTTATTGAGAACTTACATTAGTTGGTTGTAAATAGTCAAACTTTCTGAAAATATTTTCGCCGGTTTGAAATCGATCTAAACGGTTATATTTTGTTAAATAATAAAGAAACCCTTCTATATCTTGTTTCCGTGATTTTATTATGCAACTAAAGACATTTAGGAGAAATAACCCTGCGGGTCAAGGGAAAATTAAATGGGAACCGCTTATAAAATAATAGATACAGTAACCGGACTTGAAAAAGCTGTAAGAGATCTTGAAAAGGCCAAGGCCGTCGCCGTCGATATGGAAGCAGACTCCATGTATCATTTTCAAGAAAAGGTTTGTTTGGTTCAGATGGCCACAGAAAAATCAACTATTGTGGTTGATTCGCTGCAGGTTAAAAATTTATCTTACCTTAAACCGCTTTTTTCTAATCCTGATATCAAAAAGATTTTTCACGGTGCTGACTATGATGTGCGCTCGTTTTACAGAGATTTTAATATAGAGATAAACAACCTTTTTGATACTGAAGTTGCTTGCAGGTTCCTGGGAATCAAGGAGACAGGTCTGGAAGCTGTCCTAAAAAAGTACTTAGACGTAAGTCTGAATAAAAAATATCAGAAAAAAGACTGGTCCAAAAGACCGTTGCCGCGAGAGATGATTGATTATGCCGCAGGGGATGTGATCCATCTTTTCTCTCTGGCGGAAATTTGTGAAAAAGAGCTTGAAAAAAAAGGCCGTCTGGCCTGGGTGCTTGAAGAATGCGATTCTTTAAGCAAAGTCAGAACGATCTTATCGAATGAAGAGCCGTTATTTTTAAAATTCAAGGGCGCGGGACGTCTTAAGCCGAGAAGCCTTGCCATTCTTGAAGCTTTGTTGCAGTTTCGCAAAAGTATTGCAAAAAAGAAAGATAAACCAATGTTTAAAATTATTGGCAACAATTCAATTATGAAAATCATAACGGCAAAGCCTGTAACTTTACGCCGTTTAAAAGGAATAAAGGCTTTGAGTGGAAAACAGATCGATATGTACGGTAGTAATTTGATTAAGGTTGTGGCCGGGGCTTTGAAAATACCCGAAAGCAAACTTCCTGTTTATCAGCGAAAAAAGGCGCCGGTATTGCCGGGGGAAGTGTTCGGGAGAATAAAAGCCTTAAAATCCTGGAGAGTTTCAAAGGCCAGAGCTCTTGAAATAGATTCCGGGATAATTTGCAATAATGCTCTCATTACCTTAATTGCCATACAAAATCCCGTGGATAGAAAAGCTATCGAAAGAATAAAAGAAATGAAAAACTGGCAGAAAAAGGAATTTGGCCAGGAAATTATTACCCTTTTAAGAAGCCTGTAGTAACCTCATATCTGAATTATTTTGACTGAGCGGATTCACATGGGGTTCTGAATTACCAAAAGGAGGTCCATACAGGCTCTGTATACTCAATTTTACCTCGACCAACGTAAATAAGGAATCGCTGCGCTTTACCCGATTTTATTGGGTTTTTTAAGGCATAGGCAGGAAAGCTTGAATAATAATTCTTTGTGAATCTTTCACAACAAAAAACTGACTGAATGGCTTTTTGGTCAAAATAAACATCATTTTTCGGCAAAAAAGCCGGACAAAAAGCGGTAGAAATAACACCGGGTCTCAATCCCTTTATGCAGGTTAAGTCGATTTCTGATGTCTTGGCTCTGCTGTCTCACCCTGTTCAATTCTCCGACAACCGAATCTCGTTCGGAGACATATGGAGAAACGTATTCTTTCATGGCCTCATCAAGTCTGGAACGGATATTCTGAGAATCCAAGTTCTTATCCTCAAGCTGAGATTTTATTTCATCCAGTTCCTTATCAGTCTCATGTGCAAACTGGTTCAGTTCTCTCAACTTCGTTTCAATGGTTCTGATTTCCTTCTTTATATCGAAAGATTCAGAAGGCTTCGCTTTCATGCTTCTTCCGCAGAGATTACAATATCCGGCTTCTTTTTTCTCTATCAACTCCAAATAATACAGGCATCTAATCAGCCCAAGTGGATCGAAGATTGTTTTAGCTTCCTGCAAGAACTGCAATTTCTTTATGTCTTCCGAATACTGTCCCCTTAAAGGAAGAAGCCGTTTCAGCAGCTTCTCTCGGTCTCTTTTGACCACAAGTAGCTGTCTGATTTCATTATCGACTTTCGAAAGCTGTTCACGAAGCTGTTGCGCTACATCTGACTCGCCCTTAAGTGTCTCTGTGATTGTCCGCAGACGGTCAGCTAATTAGCTCTCCGATCTTGATAGGCTCTGGAGTCTTTCTTCGAGATTATCCCTGCTCGGGACCCTCCTTTCATTCAGGAACCCAATCAGTGTTTTGATTTCACCACTAAGGCTTGTCAATTCGTTTTCAATGCTTTTGATTTGAGGACTAAGCTGTCAAAGCTCATTGGCATGCATTTTGAAAATAACATCAAAGACTTGGTGCAGCTTTATGCGTTTCATGGGCACGTTCTCAAAGAGCAATTGCTTGTTATCAAGCCTTGCATGCGACATGAAGCAAAAACACATCAAATCTCTGAAACTCATCATATCGACATCTGAAGCGTCTTTCGTAGGGGCTTCCTTTAGAAGGCGCTGAAATGATCCCAATTTCTTGAGAAGGTAGGAGCTAATCGACTCTTTTCCTTTTATTTGACGAGCTTGGACAAGTTGCGAGGTGTGTTCTTTATCAAGATTTGCTATTGAGCACTCGTGAATTATTGCCTTCCTTGAAGATGTGAAGAGAGGTCTTTCGATGACGAATACGTCTCTATTAACTTCACATTCCAAGAGGACAGAGCGAACTTCCTTTTGAATTTCAATGTGCTCCGGATGGAATGTGGCGCCGAAGCAATAGTCAATAAACTCAAGTATCGATGTTTTGCCATTGGATATTGGCCCAGCTATTATGTTAAGACCATTGTCAAAGGAATGCTCATAGTCTTTTGTTATCCCTTTTAGCTTCAGCGTCTTGATCTGTATACGTTACATTTAGCGTGCCTAAAAATCATAGAGGTCAATGAGAAATGGTTCGGCTTTGAGCCATTCCCGTGCATTCTCTGCCAGCTTTTTATTGCTCATTTTAGAAAGCTTATTGGTTATGATGCGGCCACTTTTTCTGTAAGCTTTTGTGTACAAAGATTTGAATTTTGAGGCGACGCATTTTCCCTCTTTGGTAATTGAGTATACCAGCTGGCCATCAGCATTGCTGACTTTAATAAGATCCAGCGTCAGAAGTCCGGCAAGGTAATGCTTAAGTTTTTCTCTTCTGTTGGCAAATCTCTGTGATGAGCTTATGTAACCAATAGTTGTGGATTCGAATCCCTCATATAAAAGTTCAAACTTAATATCCTTTTCCCCTTTCCCCAATACAAGAAATGGTTGAGCGGAGAAGAAATCGTAATATGCGGCTCTCTCAATGTTGATGCCTCCTTTTATCCCATGGCCTTCCAGCACATCAAAAAGCAGTAATAGTCGCGCTGAATTAAAGAGGTCCTCATCCTCAGCAGAGAATCTTATTTGAGTGTCTTCAGTGTTCATAGCGTATTTTTAATTAACCCTCGCCGAATTCATCGCGAAAATTCTTAGCCCACCCTACCTGGCATTTGTTTGCCATCTGATGAACCATCCCCTGCTTATGGAGAAACGTCGCGCTTATTTCTGGAGACCTCAATGAAGCGGTGTCCTGCTGTTCAATGTTTTTCATCAGACCTGGATATAGGTTCTTGAACTTTGAACTCTTATCGGTGGACAGTTCGTTAAACCTCGTTTCCCACATCGAGCGCAATTTCAATTTAAGGTTTTGAATTGAGTTGATCTCCACTGAATCTCCTTTGTCAAATACCTCTTGTGTCAAAAGCTCGGCATTAAAGAAAGCTGTTTTGGCAGAATAAATCTCGGAAGCCCCTCCTGCTTTGAGTTTCTTAATGAACAAAGCCTCTTCATACATCACTTGATCAGGCAAACATTCAAGCGCTCTTTCAGGTTGTTCTTTCAGCTCTTCAAGGACTTTTCTGATAATCGAAGTGTCTGGCTCAAAATAGTGCCGCGCGATATGTTGTGCATCAGGAGTCTCCAATTCAGATCTGATCGCCGTTTCATCCATGAGCTTTATCTTGACATTGTATTTTTTCTCGTTTTTCTTTTTCCAGCCTTCCCACCACTTTGTCTCATCGGTTGATAGGTTACATGGAAGGCAGAGCGTCCATAGGTCAACTATGAAACCATTCTCTTCAGCCTTTGTCATGAGAGTCTTGAAAGAATCTCTAATTTGCTTCTTCTGTACGTCTCCGACACCGTTAATGAAATATTTAGCCTGCCAAACCATGGAGACCCCTGTCAATTCGCCGACAAGAACATCAATACCCCAGTCTCCTGGGCATGGCCGGATCTCCCGTGCGTCTTTAAACTTGATTCTGATTAGGGAGGCGATCATTCTTTGAAACAGAACCCTTGCACCATCTTCGGAACCCGCCCTGCTGATGAGCGTCCTGAAATCGATGTGCACCATCTATGTCTCCTGTTAAATATATAACAAAGCCATGGGCGACGACTTGGGATGCCTTTCACATTTGCAGTTTTAGTACATTCCCCCTGAGTATAAACTAAAGTTAGCTGTGTAATAAAAGCAATAACATATCCAAAGCTGTAGAACTAAAGAGCATCCCAAAATTTCCGGCTACCCGTTAATAAAGCCTTAATTGTTATTCATATGGACCTAAAAATCTTTCCCCATTGAAATGAATTATATGTGTTGGCGCTTCAGAGACCCAAACTTCTGTTTCCCATGATATTTCAGCAAGGTATCTCCCCATTGTTGCTCTGTCTGGAAATGCTGTAACATAAACCAGTCCGGGCCCAGCCGTCTCAAAAAGTCTGGATAATTCACTGTGTCTCTTGGCATCAACTGGCCCATGACTGGTTACAGCTTCTATAAGAAGCAGCCAGTTTTTTGCCGGGTAATAGAGAACTACATCTGGCATTTTACCGTGTCTATTGACTTCCACTCCTAATTCTTTCAGTCTGTCTTTTTGGAAATAACCTATTTTATCACCTGTATCCCCCACATAAATCACTTTACTTCCAGGGGCAAAACGTGGCCCGAACTCTCTGATGATGTTCTTTATTAGCTGGCTGTGAACTCCAGGGGTTAACTTAATTTCTTTTCCTTTAGCCAATTCAACGGGAATCATCTGCATATCCCGTTCCTTTGCGTAACGCTGAATAAGAGTCTCCTTTTGTGAGAGATATTTTGCCAGAGCTTCTTTCCATTTATCAGTGCCGAATGTCAGGATAGCATCAAAGGCTTCAGAACTAATTTGATAACATGTTTTAGGACTATTCACCGGCCTATCCGGTTGATCAGGGTTATAGACGGCTATGCCAGCATCAACGAACTGATGCATTGTCTGTCTTCGAAATGTTTCACGGGTATTTGGCGCATACTCTTTACCATAATTATTGCGGCACCAATCCATTATCGGTGTGATGCCCATTAACGGCTTTTCTGATTTTTTCCAGCTTAACTCCGGACGTAAATTTAGAATAGCTAACAATGTCAAGGCAGATCTTTCATTATGTTGTCCCCGAGGAAGGCCAAGAACCTTAACTATTTCTAAAGCTTCGTCAATTTTTTGTTGCGCTACAACTGGATCAAATCCTTCCTTGTCAGTCATTTGTGTTAATTCCTCATTTATTAATCTATCTATTTTGTGTTGATTCGGGTAATTTTCATCTATTTTACTTCCGAAAGATTCGAGCACATGTAGCGGAGGATAATAAAGCGACCTCAAATCTGTTGAATTTACCTGCGTATGTCCACTGAATAAACGGAAATATTTATCAACCAGAGTGCTATTAAGATAGACTGATAGTCCGTAAGCTATATTTTTTGAAAGACCTTTTTGTCCCTTATGAAAAACATTTAGATGATTTTCAAAACCGATTAGTTCGCCGGGCAGTGAGGAATCATAGACAACAGCTACGATACGTTTTTTTTCTTCTTTTGCAGTGAATCGTTTAGTGAGGACAAAATATCCTTTATTAGGCCAAAGCCATTTTTTACTATTTTTTGATATTTTAATATAGTTTGGTTTTTTGCTTTCCCTGGGCCATTCGATTCTTTTAAGATTAAAATGCAAAGGATATAAAAGGGGGGCTGTATTTTTCTCTGGAGTCTTGCACAAATCTTCTTTTAATCTGAAATCAACTATAGGGCCTGTGGATACTTTTATGTCAAGATGTTCAAGAGAGTTGTTAAATGTGGAAATACGATCAACTACGTATTGATCCATATCGGACGCAGCAATGTGTATAAATTTTTCTTTATCGTTAAGCTTTATTACTTTATCATAAGAAACAGAACGTTGTGTCATATCCTCAAATTGAGGCCCATGACTGGATGTTATCATTACTTTGTCTTTTATTCCCCCCTTTATCGCGTGGAAAATAATATTTTCCTGCAAAACATCATCTTCTTTGAAAGCCTTTTTTCTAGATCCAAAAACATGTATATGTTTAAATGCGGTAGAGGAAAGTAATAATTTTCTAAATCGCTTGAAATATAGACCATTACAGAAGCTTCGGGGAACGATCACCACCATTTCGCCATTATTTTGTAGCAAGTTGATGGCGATTGCCAAAAAACCTGTATATAAATTTGACGTCTCTATACCGATTCTACTCAAAAGCTTTCGTTGCTTTGATGATGATAGTATTTTTTTATAGGGAGGATTTAGTATAACATGAGAATATTCCTTTAATTTATTTTTATCAAATAAACTATTTGAAAGTAAATCACTGTTTGTCTCAATAAAATCATCTTTGAAAAAAGTAAAATCAGAGAATATATTATTTAAAGAGCACAGTTTTTTACATTTAGATAATGTTTCTTTTAAATGCTCAAAGAATGTCGGTTCAATTTCATAAACCGTGGCATTGATTGTATTTGGTTTTTCTTGTCGATTACAGGCTTCCTGGATAAAAGCAGCCGTGAGAGAACCAACACCGGCTCCAGCATCCAACAACCGGATTTCACCTGACATATTTGCAAAAAGCGAGGCCATAAAGTTAGCCACAGAAGCATTTGTCATAAACTGACCAAATTTTGATCGTGTGGCCGGATTAATTTTTCTATTAGCATCAAGGCGAAAACAATCGATTGTATCCATCAAGGATATATTTTCTTCTTCTTGCTGGTTATATAGCAGCAACATGTGTAATTCCTGAAAACATGAGGCGCCTTAAAAAGATCTGAGCGAGCCATGAATTGCCTAATTATTTCTATTGCTTGCTGAAGCCAATCTTTTTTTGGCTATATTTAAGTATTCTATATTATTATCAATACCTACAAATTTTCGATTTTGTTTTTTACATACAACCCCTGTTGTTCCACTCCCG
>Ga0164318_10008379_pt1 | contig 10035 bp, 3 predicted proteins | sample GuaBasSedimGuay9_FD_113734 | JGI IMG/M metagenome (GOLD analysis project Ga0164318, IMG submission 113734) | Subseafloor sediment microbial communities from Guaymas Basin, Gulf of California, Mexico - Guay9, Core 4571-4, 0-3 cm | ecosystem: Environmental > Aquatic > Marine > Hydrothermal vents >...
AAACCTTCTTTATTATAAAGATTAATTTGCGATGGATTATTCGACCAAGCATAACGTACAGCGACAGGATTTTTTATTTTCTCGCTATATACAACTACCTTATCTCCATTGATATATGCTTTAGCCCACACAAACTTTTTATCTTCGCCTGCAATGGCAAATTCACCCATATACCCAAATTTATTTTTGCTAATTAGTCCGCTACCCATATTTGTAAAACTAATTTCAATTTTATCATCAATAATTTGAAATGAATGATAAACAGGCCCAGAATAAACCACATCTTTATTATAAGCAACTTTTAAGGCTGTTAACATTAATCGTCTACCAACTTCCTGCTTGGTTGTTGGATGAATATCCATGACATCGCCAAGGTCGATGGTTACTGCTATGCCAATATTTGGCAACTTTAATGCGTTAGATTGTACTTCTCTCAATTTAGCCCATCCGCTATTTTGCGGTTCTTTTTCATTTGGGTTTCCTAAATTTGCTAATTGCACAATTAGAAATGGGAAACTACCCTGATTCCAGTTTTTACGCCAAGAGTTTATCATGGCTGGTAATAAGTCATCATACTCCTTAGCATTACCCGCATTACTTTCGCCTTGATACCAAACAACACCCTTTATTTTAATACTTGTTAAAGGTGCTATCATTGCATTATAAAGATAAGTTGGTGTGCTTCTTTTATCAGGTTGTTTATTCCAGGTTAAAGAATCAGCATAAAAATCGTTATTGTTTATTCCTTTTTTGTATTCCCAAATTCCCTGCAAATTGAGATTCAAAAGTGTTTTATCCTCTTTTATTCGGATATTTGATTTACGTGGACCCCAAAAGCCTCCATTCCAATCTTCATCATAAACACAAACTAAAATCTCATTTATTCCCTCTTGTAATAATTCTTTTGGAATGGTATATTTACGTTCGCTACCTTTATAAGTTTTTGAGCCAACTTTTTTTCCATTAAAAAACGTAAAATCATAATCATCAATCCAACCTAAGTTGAGCATGAGGTCTTTGCCAGCAAAAGCTTTAGGAAGTTCAAACTGTTTTCTATACCATATGGAACCATCGTAGTTTTCAATACCAAAATCTTCCCAATAGCCTGGAACCTTTATTTTTTGCCAATCTCCTTCTTTAAAAAAGTCATCAGATAATTCCTGTCCTTCATTTTCAAATCCAGGGTCATTTTTAAACAACTCTTTAAGAACTAAGTCCCCTCCTTTACTCTTAAACTCTTCAAACTTTTTATTAAAAAACTCAGGATCTTCTTCAATTAATTTTACTTCTTCGGTATAATCTGAGAATTTTTTAAGGGATTCACCATCCATCCAAGCTTGAATTTTGGAACCACCCCAAGATGTATGAATTAAACCTATTGGGACGTCTATCTCCTCAAATAAATCTCTACCAAAAAAATAGGCAACAGCAGAAAAACCACGCACATTTTCGGGAGTACACTCCAACCATTCACCTGAAACCAAATCATCTTGGGGTTGGTAATGAGCCGCTTTATCTATTTGAAAAAGACGAATTTTTTCATAATTGGCATTGTCAATATCTTTATAAGAGTTCTTGGCAGCGGCTGTTCGGAAATACATATTCGATTGTCCACTACACACCCACACATCACCAAAAAGGATATTTTTTAATGTTATAGAGTTATTGCCAGAGACAATAATGTTGTAAGGTCCGCCAGCTTTTTGTTGAGGTAATATTATTTCCCACTCGCCATTTTTATTGGCCTTTGTTTGGTAATCCTTTCCTAAAAACGAAACGGTAATTTTTTCTTTATGCTTGGCCCATCCCCACAGTTTTACAGATTCATTGCGCTGAATAACCATATTATTGCTGAACATCCTAGGTAGAATAACCTCAGCATAGGAATAATTATATATCCCAATGAAAAATAATAAAACAACGACTACTTTATTTACAATAGCTTTCATAGAAAATAATTATTTATTAAACAATTCAATTAAAGTAAGCGACATTCCTTTAACTCCGGTTTTAATAGTTAACTCAGGAATAGGGGCATATAATGATGAATGTAACGAAGGTAATTGTTTTCCTTCACTTTTATACTGCTCCATTTTTTCGGCTGATACACTTCCCAAGCGCAGCATAGTTATTGGTATTTTATGAGCTGTATTACCGTATCGGAAAAAATCTTCGGCTCCCATTGTAGGTTCTTCCAGAAAAATATTGTCGCCCATTTTGTTTTTTAATATTTCTGCCACTTTTTGCGTTAGCTCTATATTATTTATACCTGGGGGCAAACTTTCATCTACTTCAATAACTATCGGATATTTATCTTTTGGTAATCCCGCAGATTGGGCAATTCCGTTACAAATTCGGTTGATTGAATTAATCATATGAGCTGCCACCTCTTCTGAATAGGAACGAAGTGTAAGCATCATATGTACTTCGTCGGGGATTACATTGTGTTTACTTCCACCATTAATTGCACCAACTGTTAAAACAGCAGGTTCTAAAGCAGAAATCTCTCTACTTATTATGGTTTGTAAAGCCAAAATAATACGAGCCGAAAGTACAATTGGGTCAATTGCCTGATGAGGCCTAGCACCATGCCCTCCAAATCCACGAACCGTTATTTCAACAGTATTTACTTTTGCCCAAGCAGGACCAGGAACATATCCGATTTTTCCTGCCTCAATAGTAGGGCTAACATGATATGCAAAAGCCATATCAGGCACTGGAAATTTCTCAAACAAACCATCTTCTAATACATATTTTGCTCCTCCTCTCTCTTCGGCCGGTTGAGCAAGCATAAATAATGTACCACTCCAATGTTTTTTTAGTTTAATTAATGTTTTAGCTGTTCCAATAAATGAAGTCATATGCATATCGTGACCACAAGCATGCATTACAGAAACCTCTTCTTTTTCTAAAATGGCCTTTTTATAACTTGCATAAGGTAATTCGGTTTTCTCTTCAATGGGTAAAGCATCTAAATCTGTACGAAGCATAATAACTGGACCTTCGCCATTTTTAATAATTCCAACAACACCGTAACCTCCTACGTTTTCGCTTACATTAAAACCAAGATTTCGCAATTCAATGGCAATACGTTTTGATGTCTCTTTTTCCTGAAATGATAACTCAGGATTTTGATGTAGATGTTTATAGAGTTCTAAATTAGACTCATAATTACTTTCAACTTCTTGTTCAATTAATTTATATACATCAACTTCTTGGGAAATAAGTATTTGAGAGGTTAGAAATATTATTAAAATAAGTATCTGTTTTATTTTCATAATAGTATAAAATTAATGATTAAGATTTCTTTTAAAATAAAAATATATAGGCAAACCCAATAATAAGAACCCTAAGCCCACTCCTGCATGTAATAGGTTATTAACTAATGTATTGATTACAAAAACAAATGCTGTAAGAATAAATATAATGGGCGTAATTGGGTATGCGAGGGTTTTGTATGGCCGATTAATTTCTTTACGTGTATATCTAAAAAGAATCACAATAAAAGCAACAAATACAAAGAAAACCCAATCAACAAATACAACATAAGTAATTACAGCTTCAAACGTACCCCACATTAATACAATTACCATTGCCCAAATAGCTTGTGCAATAATTGCATTTACAGGTGTTTGATACTTTGAGTGAATTTTTGCTAAGCCTTTAAAAAATATTCCATCATCAGCCATAGCATAATAAATGCGCGGAGCCACCATTGTATTAATAAGAGCTGTACCAAATGTAGATATTGTAATAAGAATAGCAATAATAACCCCTCCAGAAGCCATTATAGTACTAATAGCATCGGCAGCAACACTATTGGATTCGGCAATTGCTGATATGGGCAATAAATACATAAAGCTTAAATTGGTTAATAAATACACTACTGAAACTACGAGTGTACCTATTATCATTGCAAGAGGAACTGTTTTCTTTGCATTTTTTGCTTCACCAGATAAATAGGATATATGATGCCATCCACTAAACGACCATAAGACACCTATAAGAGCAAGACCAAATGCGCTGAAAGTATTAGTTTGATTAGTGATTGCAGGTAATTCAGCTTGTGAACCATCCATTAGAGCAGCAGTACCCCAAACAAAACCAACAATAATAATTGCTATAATTCCTAATAGTTTTAAACCAGTAAAAACATTGGTAAACATTTCCACCAATTTTACTCTAAAAATATTAATAATGGAAACTGTGGCTATTACAACAACAGTCGTAATTAATTCACCATAAGCATTCATGGGGAAGAGAAAATCGAAATAATTAGTAAAGGCAATGGCAAGAGCAGCTATAGTACCTGTATTTATTACGGTAAAATATGCCCATCCGAACAAAAAACCTGCAATTGGACCATAGGCTTCTTTTAAATAAATATAAACACCACCTGCTTTGGGAAACATTCCGCTTAACTCGGCATAGGTTAGAGCACCCGTTAATGATAATATACCACCAACAGCCCAAACTAACATTATTAAGGTTGGCAATGTAAGGTGATCGGCAATTTGCGATGGCGTAAGAAAAATCCCAGAACCAATACAAGCACCAATAACAATCATTGTTAATCCATAGAGTGATAATGATTTACTTAATTTTGCCATTATTTTACATTTAATATTACTTTATTCAAATCTTTATTAGCAGAAGATGATCCAATCATAATTTCAAATTCGCCAGACTCAACAACATAATTCATATTAATATCCCAAAAAGCAAGTTCTTTTGGCGTAATTTTTATTGAAACTATTTTGGATTCTCCTACCTTTAAAAATATCTTTTTAAATCCTTTTAATTCTTTTACTGGACGCGTAACCGAAGAAATACAATCACGGATATACATTTGAATTACTTCATGACCTGCATATTCTCCCCTATTCGTTATATTAACTAATACATTGCAGGATTCTGAAATAGATATTTCTGATTTATCCAATCTTAAATTACTATATTCAAATTTTGTATAACTCAAGCCAAAACCAAAGGCATAAAGCGGACTAACATCATCAAACAAATAACCTCTACGATCATTTGGTTTGTGATTATAATAGGCTGGAATATGACCTACAGAACGAGGAAATGAAATAGGCAGTTTCCCACCGGGGTTAAAATCACCAAAGAGTACATCTGCAACTGCTATCCCCGTTTCTTGACCCAAATACCAACATTCTATTATTGCCGGAACAGTTTCGTTTAAATAGTTTACGCTCAATGGTTTTCCATTAAACAGTAAAGAGACAATTGGTTTTTTTGTATTAACCAAAGCTTCCACAAGTTCATTTTGCATTCCTACCATATCGAGGCTGGTTCGGTCGCCCAAGTGATTTTCGTTCCACGCTTCGCGCGATGTTAATGCGTTGCCACCTATAGCTAGTATTATAATATCAGCCTGTTTGGCTATTGTTATGGCTTCTGTAATTCTTTTTTTGTCTTGAGTAATATCACTAAGCACTACCTCATCGGTAGCTTCCCAGTCGCCCGGCTCGGTTATTCTACATCCTTCTGCATAAAGTACATCTACTTTATCCCCTACTTTGTCTTTAATTCCATCAAGCACAGTGCTATAATACTTCGGTTTTCCGCTATAACCACCTAATAAAACTTCATTGGCATTTGGTCCAATAACCGCTATGGTTTTAATCTTCTCTACATTTAATGGTAAAATGGAATCTTCATTTTTTAATAGCGTTATTGATTCCAAAGCGGCTTTAAGTGCTAGTGGTCTTTGCTCTTGGCTACCACAAAGCTTTTCTGCAAATTCAGGCATAACGTAAGGATCGTCAAACAAACCCAATCGGAATTTATATTCTAATAGATTGCTTACTATTTTATCTAAATAGGCTTCTGCAATTCTTCCTTCTTTTACTAAGTCGATAAGATTGCCATAGCATTCATCAAATGGCAACTCAATATCTATACCAGCTGTAAAAGCCTGAAATGCTGCTTCTTTTTGGTTTTTAGCTACATTATGTCTTTCATTTAATTGATTTACAGCATAATAATCGGATACTACAAAGCCTTCAAACTCCCATTCATCTCTTAAAACATCCTTAAGTAGCCAACTATTTTTATGAGATGGCATTCCATCAACCTCATTATAGGATGCCATTACCGACATGGCACCTGCTTCAATTGCCTCTTTAAAAGGAGGGAAGAATATCTCTCGCAGCACTCTTTCCGAAACATTTACAGGAGCGCAATTTGAGCCACCTTCGGGCTGAGCGTGAGCTACAAAATGCTTTAGAGTAGAAATAATATTCTTCTTGTTGTCAAATTCACCAATTCCACCCTGGAAACCAACAGTTGCTGCCACAGTCATTTTGCTCACCAAATATGGATCTTCACCATAAGTTTCTTCAACTCTACCCCAACGAGGCTCACGCGCTACATCGGCAACAGGAGTTAATGCATGATGCCCGCCTCGGCTTCGAGTTTCTTCGGCAATCAACGAATAGATATCTTGAATTAGATTTGGATTCCAAGTGCCTGCCAATGCAATAGGCTGCGGAAAGCTTGTCGCATCCTGCACCATCTGTCCGTGCAAACATTCTTCATGAAAAATTACAGGGATACCAAGTCTTGTTTCCTCTAAATAGTATTTTTGAATGCTATTTGTGAGCTCTGCCATCTTCTTTGCCGAATCTTCCACAAAACCAACTTCAGCAATACGTCCTGCACCAGTACGAAAAAGTTTTTGCGCCTTTTCTTTATCGTAATTCCCCGCTTTATCTGTAAAATTGCCTTTTTTAGCATACAAGCACATTGTTTGCCCAACTTTTTCCTCTAGGTTCATTCTGCTAAGCAAATCAGCTACTCTTGCCTCAATAGAATTCGATTTATCTTTATAATTCACTCTTTTCATTTATTTATCGGGAAAACTATTTTATTCAATTTCTCTATAGACTCCCCTATATTAATTGGTCGTATTCTAAAACTATACTCGTATTCTTTTGCTGGCAGTGTATATTTATTATGGGTTTTTGCTCCCCAACTATTATCACCTCCAACACCCATTTGCTTATAATCAATATTAACCGTAATCGTATTCCTATTTGGAATTTCAGAAGGATGATTTGCATTTTCTAAATCTAATTGAGTGTAAGGCCAAGCACTTACGCTTAATAATGGCATTCCTACTATAAGGAAGCCTACTCCTTTTTCATTCTGTAAAGTAAACCAACGAACATCCGTTTTGTTTCCATTTTCTTGCGGACGGATATATTCAAAATCCAAATCCTCAACCAAACCCGAATACACATCTACTGCTGCTGATGTTTTTCTATCCCAGTAGTTTTCGTGCGACCCTCTACCATACCATTCCATTTGATTAAACTCTTTTGGAATTTCCATTTGCATACCAAATTTTGGCATTTCGGGCAAACTATTATCACCCGGAACAAACTTATTATCTACAATAATATCGCCGCTTCCGTATATGCTATAGGTCGTTTCATATTTGGAATTGAGACTGTTTATTTTTGATTTTACTATAATTTGCACCAAATATTTATGGTTTTGTGTAAGGATAACATCTGTGATCAAACGGTTTTCTGCAGCTGATTTCCATACCAGCAAACGCTTTTCCATTTTATTTCCCCGATCGTTATCGGTTGAAGCACGCCAAAAATTAGGCACTAAAGGCTTTGTTATTAATTGCTCTTTATTATAGATAAGTGATTCTATTACACCTGTAGTTTTCCCTATTGATACAGAAAACAAATCTCCAAAAACAATAATGCTTTCTTGGCTTTCCTTGTGTTTTACATTCGGAATTTTTGCTATATCCAAAGTACTAACAGCTTTTGTTTCATAAGGCATTAAAAACTGATTCCAAGCTAAAACATGATCTTTGCTAGCCCAATTAGTTTTGTTTTTTAGTTCAAACGAAACTTTTAGCCAATACTCAGTCCCTCTTTCTAATTCAGGTGCTTGAATATCTATCTTGTATTTTTTTGATTTCCCAGCTTTTAAATTAAGCTCATCTATTTCGCCTTTCTGGATAACAATGCCATCAGCTTTTAGTTCCCAAATTCCTTTAACAAAACTTAAATCAACAAAGGAGTATTTATTCTTGATTGATAGTTCTCCTTTTAATAAATCGATGGGCTTAACTTCAATATTTTGATAAACTTTTTTTACTTCATAAAGTGAAGGGTTTGGAGTTCTATCAGGTTTGACTAAACCATTTACGCAAAAATTATTATCATTTGGAAAATCACCAAAATCGCCGCCATAGGCCCAAAATTCTTCACCATATTCATTGGTCTTTAATAAACCTTGATCCATCCAATCCCAAATACAACCACCTTGCAGAACATCATATTTTTCTATTACATCCCAGTAATCTTGAAGATTTCCAACGCTATTACCCATAGCATGGGCATACTCACACATAATTAACGGGCGGGTTTGCTGCTTTTTTGCATACTCCTCAATTTGAGGTATTTTAGCATACATAGGAGCTACAATATCAGTATGTGAGTTTTCAAAAGCACGTTCATACTGTACAGGACGGGTATTATCACGCTGTTTTAACCACTTGTATGTTCGTTCAAAATTAATTCCATCACCAGCTTCGTTACCTAAAGACCACGTAATTATGCAGGGATGATTCTTATCTCGCTCCACCATACGCTTTACCCTTTCTAAATGAGCTGCTAGCCAAAGAGTGTCTTTCGCAATGGTGTTTATTTCGACTTCCCAGCCCATTCCGTGCGATTCAATATTGGCCTCATCAATTACATAAAGCCCGTATTTATCGCATAACTCATACCATTTCGAATCGTTTGGATAATGCGCCGTTCGTACCGTATTAATATTATTCTGTTTCATCAGAACAATATCTTTAATCATGGATTCTTCTGTAACTACATGCCCTGTTAACTCATCATGCTCGTGCCTGTTAACTCCTTTTACATATATTGATTTCCCATTTACCAGCAATTGTCCGTTCTTAATTTCAATTTTTCTAAAACCTGTTTTCGAGCTTAGGGTTTCTATGGTTTCTCCTTGAGAATTAATTAATGATAGAACAAGCGTATAAAGGTTTGGTGTTTCTGCTGTCCATTTTTTAGGACTACTAATTTTTTTATTAAAGGTTAAGCTGCCTTTTTCATTTACGGGTTTGATTATTGAAGGAAATACTAACTTATTATTCTCGTCGAAAAAGGCTAATTTTACCTTGTGATTATCAAAAAGCACTTTATTAACAGACTCTATATCAATATCTACACTCAAAATTCCATTCTCATATTTTTTATCTAACCCTGCTTTAATAAAAAAGTCTTGTATATAGGTTTTGGGAGTTGCATATAAATATACCTCTCGGTCAATTCCGCTTAAACGCCAAAAATCTTGATCTTCCAAATAGCTTCCATCTGTCCATCGGTAAACCTCAACAGCTAATTGATTTTCTCCTTCTTCTAGATATTCCGTAATATCAAATTCAGCAGGTGTTTTACTCCCTTGACTATATCCAACCTTATTACCATTTACCCAACAGTAAAAACCTGATCGTACAGCACCAAAATGGATTATTACTCGTTTATCATTCCAATCTTCTGAAATACTAAATTTATAACGATAGCTACCAACAGGATTATAATCATTGGGTATCTGAGGTGGATTTACAGGAAAAGGATATACGTGGTTTGTATAAATTGGTGTACCATAGCCTTGTAATTCCCAGTTTGATGGGACTATAATTTCATCCCATAATGAATCGTCATATTCGGCTTTATAAAAATCCTTTGGCCTATCACTCGGTTTTCTAACCCAATTGAATTTCCAATTACCATTGAGACTTTTATAAAATGAAGAATCGGAATTTTTGTAAGAGCGAGAAGCACAATGCGCATCAAGTTTATTGATACCAAATACTTTAGGATTTTCCCAATCGTTAATGGTTTGTGATTTACAATTTACACTACCGAGAAAAAAAAACAAAGCGAAAATTACTCCACTTTGTTTTGATATATTTAATCGCTTGATATTTAGCATATAACGCGGCTTATATTCTTGATTAATCCT
>Ga0164318_10008380_pt1 | contig 10035 bp, 13 predicted proteins | sample GuaBasSedimGuay9_FD_113734 | JGI IMG/M metagenome (GOLD analysis project Ga0164318, IMG submission 113734) | Subseafloor sediment microbial communities from Guaymas Basin, Gulf of California, Mexico - Guay9, Core 4571-4, 0-3 cm | ecosystem: Environmental > Aquatic > Marine > Hydrothermal vents...
AGTCGTCAGTATGCAGATGAAATCAAAAACATTATTTTAAAAAAACCAACACCCACATACATAGTATGAGTAGTAACACAAAAATTCTCGGAATACCCGTAAGCGCCCAAAACACCGCATTTAATTTACTCAAAGGACTAGGAATAGAAACAGAATACATTGACCCTTTGTTCATGAATACAGTCACAGATAGCATCCTGGAAATCGAAGAAAAAGCATCCAAAAAAGGAAAAAGCAAAGAATACCTCAACGGGGAATACAACAACACAATCAATAATCAAGTAACAGAAGACATGAAAGAAGTAGCTCTAATCTACGGCAATGACCTGAAAAACGCAACATATTTCTGCCTCTCAGCATGCGACGCAGACCACCTGTCCCTAAAAAGCATATCCAAATACCTATCCGAAAACTACCCAAACAAACCACAAATACTCGGCGGACCCATAGCACGAGAAGGAACTATGCCTTTTCTCAAAAACAACAACATAAATTACCTAAACACAGGCGGCATGTCATCACTTATCGAATTTCTAAACGGAAATAAAAACGCACACGGACTCTACACAAAAAAGGAAAGCGAATTCTACGGCAACGGAACCGGAACCCTGCCAAAAATAGATGAAAACATCCTGATACGCGGAGGCATTGTCGACTCCGGTGAAGAAATCATACTTGAAGAAACAGCAGAAGACAATATCCTCCATACCGGAGACACCACCATATCCGCCAGTATTTTTACCTTAAGTACATGCTCCAACAACTGTGATTACTGCTCCACCCCAAAACAAGCCCGTATCCCGGAAGATGTCTACATAAAAGCCATCAATCGCATCAAGCAGGATGAAAAGAAAATAACCCTCCGATTTTACGACGATAATCCCCTAACAAATCCACTACCCTACATGGAAATTATCAACCATGCCTGCCAGAATTTCGAAACAGTAAACATCAACAACCTATATATTGACCCAACAGCACTATCACAATCATACAATGCGCGAAAATTCATAAAAAAACTAATAAACAACGCAAAAATAGAAAGCATAACTCCAACATTCGGCAGGGAATGCTGCGACGAAAAAATAACCATACATCTGGGAAGAAACTACAAGAACAACCCACGAACGCAAGAAATACTCGACAAAGAACGCGAAATCATAATAGAATTCATCCAAAACGATAAGGTAGAGTATGGATTAATCGGATATATACTGGCTCCGGAAGAGACCCCTGAAACAATCGAAAACCGGCTCAACGAAATATCAACACTTTCATCATGCAACGAAAACATAGAAACGATGACACAAACACTAAAAGCCAACATAGGCACCAGAACATACGAAAAATACAAACATCTAATAATCAGCCCATTCCCCGGCAGAGACATAAGCAACATCGATGCGCCACACTTCAGAGTATTTGAAAGAAGTTCGTTCAAACACGAAAACAGCCCAAATACTCTTTATTCAAAAGCACTGGAAAAAACAGCAGACATTCTCGCCTCTCAAAACTAGACATTCACACACCAAATAATCAACCACATCAATCAAAGAAAACAACAAATCAATCAGCAAAAAAACAAATATATAAACTCTGACCCCCACATATTTACTAAACACAAACCAGTGACAAACGCAATGAAAAATCATAGGATATTGGCAAAAATTGGTGAATCCTAAGCTTTTTAATTGATTGATACAATTTGTGATACAATGAAAAAAGACGAAAAGCTCATATTCGAAACCCTAAACGAAATACTAGCCCAAACCACAAGAATGGACAAAGCCCTCGACCACCTCGAAATAAAAATAGACAAACTCCCAAAAACATAAAAACAAGCATCCCAGCACTTGAACAAAACAGACAAGTGACCTAAACCGCACCAGAACAAAACAGGTCTGTGACCTAAACCGATAGTAAGACAACACAGGTGTGTGCTTGAACGAAGTGAAACGCACTTAATGATCAACCTTTTATAAGGTTGAAGCGAAGCTTTACGGTCGCTCTGATCGCCAGCCTTTCTGAAGGCTGAAGGTGAACAACATGCAAGACCTAAAACAATCCGGACTGGACATAAAATACGACCCCGAAACCAAAACAATGCTACTCGAAGGAACAAAAATAACCCCATCAATTCGGAAACTCAAAGACATAAGCGATGTTATATACGACAAAAAATGGCTCGGCAACGCCAACCGCGAAAAAGAGCTATACTACATGTTCCGCGACATATCAAAAAAAGAACACAGAAAAACAATAGAAAAAAACAACCTGAGATACGACATAACAGTCATCCCCTCAAACACACTTGGCCATGAATACATAAAAACCGCAGGCCACAACCACCCCATAGTCCCGGACACAAACATAACCTACACAGAACTATACGAAGTAATAAAAGGCGAAGGCCTCTACCTCCTCCAGAAAACAAAAAAGAACAAACTCATCGACGCATACTTCATAAAAGCAAAAGCAGGCGACAAAATAATAATCCCACCCGGCTACGCCCACATCACAATCAACACCACAGAAGAAACGCTAATAATGGCAAACTGGGTAGCCAGAAACTTCACATCCGAATACGACAGCATAAAAACCCTAAAAGGCGGCGCCTACTACATAACAACAGAAAAAACAATCAAAAACGAAAACTACAACAACAAATCAAACACAATAAAATTCAAAACCCCTGACAAGCGCGAACTACTGCGCCTCGGGAAAAAAGAGCCAATATACAACATGATAAAAAACCCGCTCACCCTGAAATTCCTCACAGAACCCCAGAACCACCACAGACTATTTGACTACGTTCAGGAAAAGCCATCAACAAAAACACAGATACCTAATAATTCTCAAGATCAGAAATCAGTCCCGTCCTCTTCTTCCCCGAAGAAACAAACAACCTCCGCTCAAGTTCATCAAGCCTCTTTGCAATAGCCTCCTGCTTCTTATAAATCTCAAGCATCCCAAGCCACAACTGAATCATCTGCGGGTCATCAGTCCCCTTGTAAACATGCTCATACTTCGAAACCTGCGCAAGCAGCGCATTAAACTTAACAGAATTATCAACATCAAGCTTAGCCCTCCAGTCAAACTTTGGTTTAGCCATAACCCAAACTTAAACACAAAACTATAAAAAACTTAAGAGCATCCCAAAAACATCAAAAACTGTCACCACCCCAACTTAGTCTCACAACATAAATAAACTTATAAAATTTCCAAAAAATAAAACACCATGGAAAACAAAACATTCATCGAAATAGAATACATAGGAAGAATAGCAGAAACAAAAGAAGTCTTCGACCTAACAGACGAAAAAACCGCAAAAGAAAACAACATCTACAACCCAAACACAAGATACGGCCCAACAACAATCATCATCGGCGAAAACATGATCCTCAAAAGCCTCGAAGACCGGCTCAAAAAAATGAAGCCAAAAGAGACCAAAAAAATCACACTAACCCCACAAGAAGCCTTCGGCAAAAGAGAACCAAAACTCCTGAAAATATACTCACTTGCATTCTTCAGGAAACAAAAAATAACCCCCATCCTGGGCCAGTACATAACACTCGGCGACAACATCCAGGGAAAAGTACTATCAGTATCCGCAGGCCGTGTAAAAATAGACTTCAACCACCAGCTCTCAGGCAAAACACTAGAGTACGAAATCACCCTAAACAAAATAATCACAGGCCAGAAAGAAAAAATAACAAGCCTGCTCGAAAGAACACTGGGATTTAACAAAAAAGACATACAAGTCACATCAACCAAAGAAAAAACAACAATCACACTGCCAACCCCAAAAGAACTCCCAAAAGAAGCCAAATCAAAAATCGCAGAAATAATCAAAAAACACATAAAAGACCTAAAAGAAATCGAGATATTGAATAAAACCCCGGAAGTTGCCAACACAAAAAAGTAACAAAAAAGGAAACACTTAAAAAACTATCACCCCACTTTATAATTACCGCAACTATTTCATGGTGGCAAACACACATGAACACATCATAATAAAATGCGAGGGATAACTATGGACAAAATCATAAAAAACGTGCTGGAAGAATCAGGAATGAACGCAGGAACAAAGCAGGAACTACCTGAAAAACACCACAAGATAGACGACAACCTTAAAAATATACTCAAAAAGCGAAAAGCTGAAATAGTAGTAGTTGGCTGCGGAGGCGCAGGCAACAACACAATCGCAAGACTCATGCAGGTCGGCATCGAAGGCGCAAAAACAGTCGCCGTAAACACCGACGCACAGGACCTTCTATACACAGACGCAGACGAAAAGATACTCATCGGAAAAGACATCACAGAAGGACTGGGATCAGGCGCAAACCCAAAACTTGGCGAAGCAGCAGCAAAAGAATCCAAAGAAACCGTCAAAAAAGCACTTGAAGGCGCAGATATGGTCTTCGTAACATGCGGTCTTGGCGGCGGAACCGGAACAGGCTCAGCACCGATAATCTCAGAAATATCCAAGAAAATAGGCGCACTAACAGTAGCCATCGTAACACTCCCCTTCGCAATGGAAGGCAACCACCGCGCAAACAACGCAAAAATCGGCCTCGAGAAACTGGAAGAAGTTGTAGACACCCTCATAATCATCCCAAACGACAAACTGATCGAGATGGTACCTGACGTATCAATCAACACAGCATTCAAAGTAGCAGACGAGATACTCGTAAACGCAGTAAAAGGTATTGCAGAACTCGTAACAAAGCCAGGTCTCATCAACCTTGACTTCGCAGACATCCGTGCAGTCATGGGTGAAGGCGGCATGGCAATGATCGGAATGGGCCAAAGCGACACTGAAAACCGCGCATATGAAGCAGTCCAGAAAGCGCTCACAAACCCTCTGCTCGAAGTAGACATCGACGGTGCAAGCGGCGCACTCATAAACGTATCCGGCGGCGGCGACCTGACCCTGAAAGAAGCAAAGGAAGTCGTAAACACAGTCACCACAAGACTATCACCGGACGCGAAAATAATCTGGGGTGCAATGGTCCAGCGCGAACTAGGCGACTCAATCCGTGTACTCGTAATAGTAACTGGAGTAGAATCGCCGCAGATATACAGCTCAGACCACACATTCAAAACCGAACAGAAAAAAGATATCGAGCAAAGACTGGGCATCGACTTCATTTAAACTCCAAAACACTCCAGCAGTAATTCACTGGTGGAACCGCTTTTTTTCTTATCTTTCCTTTCATCTAAAACATGGAATCATTTTTTATACTTCTGCACACAATAAAGACACATCAAACAACAGTATCAAAAAACAGATGATAATATGCCAAGCGAAGAACTTCAAGCCCAAAGAATTGAAACAGCAACATCAGAACAAGCATATAATCCAACAGACATAGACAACAGTAGCACAGCAGAAAATCCAGATAATACTATTTACACACCAAAGACACAACCTGACGACACATCATCAAATATCTACAACACCATCATAAAAAAAGAAGAAACAGAATGGAACATTGAACCACCTATCACCACACCACAAATAAACTTAACCACATCACCCGACAAAACAGTAGCAGACACAGAAACATACCCAACCCCACAACCACAATACACAGGAACACTCACCACACCAAAAACGCAAGAAAGCTTACTCGTTATTTACCAACAAAGAAATCCACAAATTGCAACAGTCGGCGGACCAGCACCACACAACTCACTTGATGAAATATACAAATCACTCATGAATGCACATGAAATAGACACAGAATACCTGGAAAAAGCAGAAGTAAGCCTGCTCGACACAATAGAATACCTTATAAACACAGACGAAAAAGACACAGAAATATACGCACTCAAACTTACAGAAGAAATATACAAAGATACAATCTCTTCCGAACCAGAATACGAAGAAACCACAAGAACAATAAACGCATATCTGGACTTCCTAAAAGATGCAGGAGTACTTGAAGCAGGAGAATTCAAAAAAGTTTACGACGACGGCAAAACAGAGTTAATGGAACACACATACACAATAAACCAGAATATGCTAAATATTCTAAATACCACATACAAAAGCGCACAGGAAAAAGGACTAAGCGAGTTAGGCGCAACAGAATCAAACGAACTATTCATAGATTACCTCGAAAACAACCTGAACGAAATTAATCGCGACTGGCTAACAGCACACACATAAAACACACCCACATTTCCAAAACTCCGAAGGGTCATAGGAATTTTTCCATGAAAATGAGCTTTTTGTGATGCAGCAAAGCAGACATTTCATAAGACAAAACGCACACCTCGAACCCTATCTGCACAGGAAATGTGGGTTGTTGGATTCCTATGTCATCATGGAAAAATTATTCATACCCACCCCGAACAAACCTTTATAAAAATAACCCATAATAAATAAAGATATACACCCGCAGGAACTGCCCGCAAACACTACCTTTGGTAGTAGGGGCTGATTCTAAAACAAAAACGTAAAAGTTTCAAAAAAAAAGCACACCGTGAAACCAATGAAACTAAACTTAAAAAGTAAGATACAGGAACACATGCGCGTCCTGAAAATCACAAAAAAGCCGGCAATAAAAGAATACACAGCAGCAATCAAAATCACAGGACTCGGCATACTCCTAATTGGAGGCATAGGCCTCATAGTATTCATGATAGCCAAAATCACAGGATACATCCCAAGCGCAGCATAATTAAAGGTGCATAAAATGCCAATATACACACTAAGAACAACCGTCGGACGCGAGCGAACAGTACTTGACTCACTCGATGCGAAACTGACAAACAACAGCAAAGGCATCAAATCAATGCTAAGCCCGGCAGAACTCAAAGGCTACATCTTCATAGAAGGCTCAGAAGAAGACATCCGCAAAGCCACACAAGGCGTCCCGCACATCAAAGGCCTAATAAACAAGCCAATAAAGATTGAAGAACTCTCAAACTTCTTCTCACAGGAAGTAAAAGAAATCACAATCAAGGAAGGCGACGTCGTCGAAGTTGTCGGCGGTCCTTTCAAACGGGAAAAAGCAAAAATCGTAAGAATAGACGAAGCAAAAAGAGAAGCCAAGATAGAACTCGTAGAATCCGCAGTACCAATACCAATCACAATCAAACTTGACCTCTTAAAATCCACACGCGAAATCTAAAGGTAATCAAAATGGCAAAAACAACAATAGAATCAATAGTTGACGGCGGCAAAGCATCCGCAGGCCCGCCATTAGGCCCGGCACTCGGTCCAATGAGCGTAAACATAAAATCAGTCATAGACGCAATCAACGAAAAAACCAAAGACTTCGCAGGCATGAAAGTTCCCACAAAAGTCATAATAGACACAGGCACAAAAGAATTCAAAATCGAAATCGGCAGCCCCGCAGTCTCCCAACTCATAAAAAAAGAAGCCAAACTCAAGAAACTCGCAGGCAAAGCAGGAGAAGAACACGTAGCAGACCTGAAAATTGAGCAGATAATCAAGATCGCAAAAATGAAAGAAGACACACTGCCAGCAAAAACAAGAAAAGACGCAGTAAAAACCGTAATAGGCACATGCCTCTCATGCGGCGTACTGGTCGAAGAAAAAGACCCCCGCCAAGCAATCAAAGAAGTTAACGAAGGCAAATACGAAGAAAAAATCAAAAGCGGCAAAACCGAACTGACAGAAGAAGAACTCAAACAACTCGAACAGGAAAAAATCAGGCTAAAACAGGAACTGGAAGAAAGAAGACAGGAATACGAAACCAAAACCAAACAGATAATCGGCGAAATGAAAGGAAAAGACAGAAAAGACATAGAAACAAAACTAAAAGAAGCAGAAATACCAGAAGAAATAATCAAGACAATACTACCTGACGAAGAAGAATCAAAAGAAGACAAGAAAGACGAAGGTGCATCCAAGTGAACGACGGCGACCTCGAAAAGATAATAAAAGAAGCCAAAGAAAAAGGCAAAAAGAGGAACTTCACACAATCAATAGACCTCGCCATAAACACCAAACAGATTGACCTGAAAAAACCCGAGAACAAATTCACAGAAGAGATACCCCTGCCAAAAGGTCGCGGAAAGGACCTGAAAATCGCAGTAATAGGTGACAGTCTCGTAGTCAAATCAAAAGGAATCGCAGACGGCCTGATAAACGAAAAAGCCCTGACAAAACTTGAAAAAGACAAAAAAGAACTCAAAAAAGCAATGAATGAATACGACTTTTTCATAGCAGAAGCCCCATTCATGCTAAGAATAGGTAAAAGCCTGGGCAAATTCATGGCCCCAAGAGGCAAAATGCCAAAGCCACTACCGCCGCAGGCTGACCCAGCACCCCTCATAGCCCGCCTAAAAAATACAACAAGAGCATCACTAAAAGGAAACTCCGCAATCCACTGCTCAATTGGCACAGAAAAAATGCCTGAAGAAGACATCATATCAAACTTCCACGCAGTAATGCAGGCAATAGAAAAAAAATTCCCATCAGGCAAAAACAACATCAAATCAGTATACATAAAAACAACAATGGGACCAGTAATAAAAATCAACTACTAGGTGCGCCAAATGGTACAGGAATGGAAACTCAAAAAAGTCAAAGAACTCACAGAAGAGATAGAAAAATCCCCTGTAGTCGGCATGCTCGACCTTGACGGCCTTGGCGCAGCACAGCTCCAGCAGATGAGAAAAGACACAAGAGACAGCGCAAAAATAATAGTAACAAAAAAAACAGTAATCACACGGGCAATTGACAACTCGAAAAAAGAAAACATAAAAGACCTCAACAACCAAAAATCCCACATACCGGCCCTGATAATCTCAAAAGACAACGCATTCAAGCTCTACAAGCGGATCGATAACTCAAAATCAGAAGCTTACGCAAAAGCAGGAAACATAGCCCCAATGGACATAACAGTCCCCGCAGGCGAAACAAACCTGCCCCCAGGTCCCGTAATAAGCGACCTTCAGAAAGCCGGCCTGAAAGCAATGATAAAGGGCAACAAAATAGCAATCAGAGAAGACTCCCTATTAGTAAAAGAAGGCGAAGAAATATCCGAAATAAAAGCAAATGTCATGATGAAACTTGACATAAAGCCAATGGAAGTCGGCCTGAACATACTCGCAGTCCACGAAGAAAACATGGTATTTAGCAAAGAGACACTCGCAATAGACACAGAGCAATACATCACAGACCTGCAGACCGCATACACCCAAGGCTTCAACCTCGCATACAATGCAGACATATTCATAAAAGAGATCATGCCACAAAAGATACAGGAAGCACAAAGAAACGCAATGAATCTCGCAATAAACGCAGAAATCGCAAACAAAGAAACAATAACACCAATCATCCAAAAATCAAACAGTGAAATGCAATCACTGGCATCACAACTGCCCAAAGACGCAAGAGGCAGCGCAACCATAATCCAACAAAATACAGCACCAGCAGAACAACCAAAACAGGAACCGGAAAAGAAAGAAGAAGAAAAACCAAAATCCGACGAAGAAGCAGCATCAGGACTAGGCGCCCTCTTCGGATAGATTAATATTCAAACAAAGCAAACAAGTGACCTAAAAGTCACACAATCGCGTGCTTGAGCGAACCCATAACAAACAATACATGTGTGCGCTTGAGCACAGCGAAACGCACTTGATGATCAACCTTTCAGAAGGTTGCGAAAGACGCTTAATAGCCAGCCTTTTACAAGGCTGTCGGAGGAGAACAACATGGAATACATATACAGCGCAATGTTGCTAAACGCAGCAGGCCAGAAGATAGACGAAGCTTCCGTAAAAAAAGTAATGACCGCATCAGGCGCAAAAGCCGACGAATCAAGAATCAAAGCACTAGTCGCAGCACTTGACGGCGTAAACATCGAAGAAGCAATCGCAAAAGCAGCAGTAGCACCACAAGCAGCTGCAGCGGCCCCAGCAGCAGAAGCAGCACCAAAAGAAGAAAAGAAAGAGAAACCAGAAGAAAAAGAAAAAACAGACGAAGAAGCAGCATCTGGTTTGGGCGCACTATTCGGATAAAGATACTTAAAAGACATGTGGATAAAGGCAAAA
>Ga0164318_10008381_pt1 | contig 10035 bp, 8 predicted proteins | sample GuaBasSedimGuay9_FD_113734 | JGI IMG/M metagenome (GOLD analysis project Ga0164318, IMG submission 113734) | Subseafloor sediment microbial communities from Guaymas Basin, Gulf of California, Mexico - Guay9, Core 4571-4, 0-3 cm | ecosystem: Environmental > Aquatic > Marine > Hydrothermal vents >...
AAAATATTGGTGCATCAAACATAAAAGATATTGCTATCCAATTGATAATGCGATTAAATTTATCAATCGATATAGTTGGGACACTATTAGAAGGATTAAAGAATTCGATAAGTTAAGAACAAATGCGCCAATAATTCTTCTCCAAGGAGATGCTAGAAAAATTAAACTGCCCTTAGGAAGAGAAATAGATGGCATTTTCACATCTCCACCTTATCTTGGGTTAATTGACTATCATAATCAGCACAGATATGCATTTGATTTATTTAATTTCAAAGAATATCCCGAAGCAGAAATTGGTTCTCCAAATGGTAATGGAAACAATAAAAAAGAGAAATATAAAGAAGATATTGCTGCAGTTTTCAAAAACATGATAAATTATCTAAAACCTGGAGCAAAAATATTCATTGTAGTAAATGATAAGCACAATCTTTATCCTGAAATTGCTAAAGAGTGTAGATTTAAATTTGTAGATATTTTTCATAGACCTGTATTAATGAGAACCGAGAGAGACAACAACAAATTTTCAGAAAGTATTTATTATTTTGTTTATGAGGGATAAAATGGTCTTGACAAAAGACCAAAAAGAGAAAATAAAAATATTGCTTAGAAATAAGATCCGAAGCAAGCTAGATAGATATGCTAGAGAAAGTACTTACATGCCTTTTCTGGTTAAGTTAATTCAAGATGAAGAAAAAGTTGCGGCTTATTCTTTTATACATTCTGTAGCTACCATGTTAGGGATGTCTATTTATGAGGAAGTTGCTAGAATTATTGCTGAACCTTCGTCAGAACAAGTCGGAGTAAAAGTTGATGTTGGAGGGGCCCTGTCCGATGAACAATTAAAAGTTATAGAGAGAATAGTTTCAGAATTAAGAGATGGTAAAAGACAATCAAATAAAGAACAGGAAACTAAAGAAGTGTTAAAGGCTTCTTCAGCTCATGGAAGGACATATAAAAAAGATAGAATTGCAGATTTCTTTATGAAAAGAAAAGGCAAGGAGTATTATTTTGAAATAAAAACAGTTAAACCAAATATAGATGTATTCACAGCATCTAAAATAAAACTTCTCCAATGGATAGCAAGAAAACAAAAACCAATTATAACAATTTTAGCATTTCCTTATAATCCTTATCATCCTCAACCATATACAAGATTTACTGAACAAGGAGTTATAGATAAGAAAAGAGAGCTCTTGGTTGGTAAAGAATTCTGGGATTTTTTAGGTGGAGAAGGAACTTATGAGGAATTATTAGATGTTTTTGACGAAGTGGGAAAGGAGTTCAAACAAAAACTTTCACAAAAAATAAAAGAGGTTGCAGAAAAACAAAAAACATAATTTTGTCTGCATTATTTTACTCGCTAACGTTCGTAAAACTTCGTTAAATTATGTATCAATTTTGGTTAAGTATACTTAAGTAAAAGTATAGTTTTAGTTAAGTTTATAAATCTGCGAAAATAAAAAGAAAATATGTACTTTAGTATTGAGCCAAAAAGTAATATTAAGGATTTCTTTAATTATAGAAGAGAATATGGAGAGATAAAGAAAGCACTAAAAAGAGGGGAAAAGGTAATTGCAGTCATAGGTGTGAGGAGAACGGGAAAAACAAGCCTTCTTAATATTATTTATCATGAAATTAATGGGAAAAAGGTATGGATAGATGGTAGAATAGTTTGTGATCCGAAAAAGGATATTTTTTCAGCGATATACGAGGTTGCAAAAGAAGGTAGATCAAAAATATTTGGAAAGATAGAATCTATTAGCATATCTGTTAGCCATATTGGTTTGAGAATAAGAAAGATTAGCAGGAACTCATTTGTAAACATGGAGAATACCATTACTCGAGCAGGAAAAATTTATGTATTTATTGATGAGGCCCAAAAAATGGACCCAAAACAATTAGCAAACCTCCTTTCCTATTTCTATGACCGCCTGCCCAATATCACATTCATAATCTCTGGGAGCGAGATAGGAGTGGTGGAGGATGTGCTAGGAGAAAAAGATTCCAAACACCCTTTATTTGGTAGGCATATTGTTAGATTGGAAATGAAAAGATTAGATGAAGAGAAGGCCATGGAATACCTTACACTCGGTTTCGATCAACTCGGCTTTAAGATTTCTGATGACGAAATAGAATCTGTAATAAGCGAGCTGGACGGGTTAATAGGGTGGCTGACATTGTATGGTTATGAAAGGGCTGTGCTTAAGAATAAAAACGCATTAGAAAGAGTTAAAGAATTGGCTGCACAGCTTGTAGCTACAGAATTACAAAATTTTCTTGACAGAGTAAAAAATAAAAAGCTTTACCTAACAATCCTTCGTAATGCTAATAATGTCACTTGGTCACAACTTAGTGCTTATGTTAACAAAGATATGAGAAAACAGATTAACCCAAATACCCTGACCCAAGCAATAGAAAAATTGATGAGGTATTCATTTTTAGCTAAAGAAGGAAATAAGTATCTTAGACCAGATCCAATAATTTTGGATGCCACTTTTTTACTTTAAATTTATAATTATATGTTACAAAATTATAATGCCGATGAAGAGATGAAGTTTCTGAATATAAATGAGGAAACCCGTGGTATCAGAGGCTTTAGCATGCTTATTTTTTGGAAAACCATTCTCCGAACCTCGTTGCAAACGAATCTCTATATCTCCGTGCACTCCACTTTTGGTATTCATCAAAGCTCATTTCCGCTAGCGTTTTGCTTTCTCCTTTGGGTATGAAGATTAGGAACAGCTCAGACCAATAGTACTCTCTCATTTTTCCTCTTGGGAACTTGCTAAGCTTGCCTTCTACCTTTGATTCAAAGTATACAGGCTCCTTGAGGGTATTATCGAAATAAGCTAAGCAGTTTCTAAACTCACACCCTCTTGGTTTCCCTTCAATTAATCTTAAAATACCCTCTATCCCAATTGTTTCTAATGCAAAATTCACGAATGCCTTCGGAAAGCCATTTAATGAGTGAATATAAAACCCACTATCTAATGCGATGCACGGCTTTTTAATTTGTTCATAAGCAAACAAAACCTTTTCTCTTGCTATTTCCTTTAAATCATCGCTCCTTGGTTCGGGCAGGTTTAATGGGAAATGAATGACCTTTATGCCGTATTTAGCTAAGGCATTGCCTACAGAATTAACCTTGCCCTTATTTCTCGTAGCAAAGTATATTTGCTTCATAATAATTTTTTAGTGTTGTTTAATAAGTTTTTATTATGGATGAATTTTATGATATGAACGTTAGATGTGATAACAAGCTGAAGGATATTATTAGTATGGCAAAAAGGCTTGGATTTAAAGGTATTTGTATAAGTGGGGATAAAGTTAGTAAAGAGGTGTTAGAGAAGCTGGGAGAGGAAGGTATTGATGTGATTAGGGGTGTAGAAGTTTCTGTTAGGGAAAGTGATGAGTTAAGGTATGTGAAAAGGTTAAGAAGGGAATTTGATGTCGTGATAGTTAATGCTGAAAGCGTAAGCGCTATAAGAAAGGTTATTAGGATCGGAAGTATCATACTTCACATATCTACTCCCGAAGGTATAATTGATCAGATAATTGCAAAAACAGCGAAGGAAAATAATGTATATGTGGAGTTTAGATTCTTTGATATACTTAACGCCTATGGCTTGCATAGAGCTGAGGTTTTCAGAAAATATAAGTTTAATGCAAAGGTGGTTAAAAAGTACTCAACACCTTTTGTAATAACCTCCGGTGCCATGGATATATGGGATATGCGTGCCCCTCATGAACTTATATCTTTTGGAAAAGCTCTTGGCTTTGAGATAAATGAAGCTAAAAGAGGTTTACTCGGTATGCTCTCTTTTAAAAGATAATGCTATACCGATACCGATCACGATTAAAATCAAGGTAATGGCTATAGGAAGTAGATTAACAGATACAGAACTATTTTTATACTTAGCAATCTCGCTTTGGTACCTCTCAACAAAGCTTATGCATTGCCTAACAACCCCTTCATCCTTTATTTCATTACACATTTCTTTATTGTTATGTATCGCTGCAAGCCTTATTATACATCTTGGGTTATTTTCGCATACCTTGGCTACATCCCTACTAACATTTAGCCCATAGAGCAACGGTGTTATGAAAACTAGCAAAAAAATTAAACATATAACAAGTGTTGACATGATTTTTATATTTTCATGCATCATAATTAATTTTTTGTTTTTTTAGTATATATTTTTTGCACATTATTTTTCTTTTTCAAGACTTTTAAGTATCTTTCCTGCCTCTCTTATGAATTTCCTTACGTACTCTCTGTTCATTAATATGTCGCTCTTGGATATATCTGTTATCTTCCCTTCCATTGCAATCTTCCTTATCCTATCCAGCTCATTAAGCACCTTTAGGTATTTCTCTGAAACAAGTCCTGGCTTAACTATATGCTCCTCAAACAACTTTGGAATGTCTTCCTTCCTTTTAGGTGGCTTATTCATCGCATTCAGAAGTGTTGTTATAGTTTCGAGCATTATAGCATAAGATTTTTCTACAATACTTTCCCTCTTAAGTATCTCTATCTTTACCAAAACCTTTTGCATCTCTTTTACGAATTTTTTAGCTCTCTTAATCCATTCATCAAGCTCCTCGCCTTTCATTTCATTTCTTTTTTTATGTTCTATATCCTTTCTTACCTTTATAACACCTTCCAACCATTCAACAAGCTCTGGCTTTATAAATCCCATCTTTACAAGTGTTCTTTTAAGCTCTAAAGGTGCTTCTTCTGGTCTAGGTGGATGTCTGCCAAAAAACATTAAAACCGCTTGTGCAGATTCTAACATTGCATAGTAACAATCTTCTGCTACCATATAAAGCTTTGCCGTCTCCACCCTTTTCAATCTTCTAGGTGCCCTTTCCATATATTTTTCAACAGCTTCTCTGCTAGGTTTAATTTCTCCCATCTGTAAAAGCCTTTTTATGGGTACAAAGATATCTTTATCGAAGACTGGTATGCCTTCTCTTATGAAATTGAAAACTATTGGGTGACCTATTCTCACCATATTCCAAAATTCTGTTAATAGGTATGGTTGTTGGACAGAAAGCTTTTTAGATATTTTGCTAGCTATTTTCTCAAAATCCTCTTCTAGCTTGTCTCTCATAGCTGGTGTTATTCTATGCTTCGTATCATCTACTATAACAAATACATCTATGTCTGATTCCTTTTTCCAAGTACCCCTTGCGGTAGATCCAAAAAGAACAACCGATTTTATCAAAGAAGGATATTTTTTTACAACACTTTTCGTAAAATTTTTTATGATTTCAAGCCTTTTTTTCTCTTCCTTTTTTAACTCACCATCTTTTGCCTCTTTCTTTTCACTTTTTTTCTTCTTGGCCATAATATCTATAAGAAAAATTTTGTTACACAGCTTTATAAATATTATTTAAAAATTTTTAAACTATGAGGCTGGTTATGGAAGGTGAGGCAAAGATATATGTGCCTGAAGAGTCCTTGTTTAGAAGATCGGAGGTATTCTACAATCCCGTTAAAAGCTACGGTAGGGATATAACAGTAGGGTTGCTAAATGTGTATCAGGATCTCTATAAAATGAATATAAATGCGTGCGATTCGATGGCTGCCAGCGGTGTTATGGGTATAAGGATTATGAAAGAAGTAGATAATGTAGAACGTGTCGTTTTCAATGATATAAATCCAAAGGCATGCAAACTTATAAAAAAGAATCTAAAGCTCAATGATATTAACAATAAATTTGAAGTACACAATAAAGATGCAAATATACTTTTTTTGGAAAAAAGGAGTGAGTTTAATTTTATTGATATAGACCCGTTTGGTAGTCCAGCAAGGTATCTCTCTAATGTGTACGCAGCACTCAAAAAGAAAAGGTCGCTTCTCGGTGTTACGAGCACGGACACAGCTGCATTGTATGGAAGATACCCGGAAACCTGTAAAAGGCGATACGGTGTGGGTAATATGATAACTGATTTCTCAAAAGAGCTTGGGGTAAGGATATTAATTACTTATATTATGAGGGAATTGGCCAAGATGGATATGTGCTTCACTCCTATTTATTGCCATGCAAACCATTACTTCAGGGTAATAGGAATAGTTGAAAAGGGTGTAAAGAAAACAAATGAAAGCTTGTCTAAAATAAAGCATATTTCATACTGCACTAAATGCCTTAATAGGGTAATTGGGTTTACGGGAAAATGTAGCAATTGTGGAGCGCAAATGAATATTATAGGTCCTGTTTACCTCGGAAAGATCCATGATAAAGAAATAATCACATTGCTAGTGGATTATATGAGAGGGAAAAGGATTAATCTTTCAGAGCTTATCTTAATGTCCAACGAGATAGAGTATCCTCTTTACTATGATATTCACGAGTTGTCAAAGGTACTCAAAAAAAGTCCACCACCAATGAAAAGGATAATAGAGGCTCTTTTATCATCTGGCTTTTACGCATCACCCACTCATCTCTCGCATTTTGGTATAAAAACAAATGCAGATATAAGAAGCGTTATCAATGCGTTTGAAGAATCATTACAGCATCGCTTTTAGGAATGGGTCCGGCCGGATTTCCAATATTTCTTTCTTTTTCCAAGCTTTTTGAACCGGCGATCTTCGCCACGTCAAGGCGACGTCCTAACCAACTAGACCACGGACCCATTAATTTTATTTAATAGTTTTAAATTTATATCTCTAACCTATACTTCTCTTTCTACCAAAAACTTTACGAGTGCCTTTATTCGCTTCTTTGCTTCTCCCTCCTGCAACATATCTTTAACATCGTCCCATGCCTTGCTTATCATCTCTCTTGCAAAATTCTTTGCATACTCTATAGACCCATATTTTTTAATTATTTCTATTGCTTCCATTATCAGTTTTTTATCCTTGGTATGCATATTTAATATCTCCAGCAACCTCTCCCTGTCTTTTTTGTTCGCATTCCTTAATGTATGTATGACAAGCAATGTTCTCTTGCCTTCATTTATATCATCACCTATTTCCTTTCCCCATTCCTTACTGGGATTTATATTCAATATATCATCTTGTATCTGAAATCCTAAGCCAATGGCTTCTGCAAACCTTCCGAATTTCTCTTCCATTTCTTTGCTACCGTTAGTAAATATAACAGCAAGCCTTGCAGCAAGCCTTAAAAGCACCCCCGTTTTATAAGCGCACATCTGTAAATATTCCTTCTCGGTTATGTTATCTGCATTAGCCATACCTTTATGCCATACTATATCCGTTCCTTGCCCGGCATGTATTCTTATCATCTCTTGTAATGTCGCCTCGTATGCGCGAAGCATAATCTCGCTATTATAATCCTTTCTATGCTCAAAATATGAAAGAAATGGTATGAAGTACATAAAGTTGCCTGCATTTATTGCAATATCTATCCCGTAAATTTTATGTGTTGTTTCCTTCCCTCTTCTAAAATCTGAGTCATCTTCTATATCATCCACCATTATGCTACCATTATGAAGAAATTCCAAAACTGAGCAAAAATCTTTGACTTTTTCAGCATCACCACCTAAAGCCTCTACCAACAAAAGAAAAAGAACCGGTCTGAACCTCTTTCCACCCCTATCAAGAAAATCCCATATAGGTTCAGAAAGGCTTTTGTTCAATGCTTCTATATTGTATGCGTATCTTGGCTTTCCAAAGGCTCGGTTAATATATTTCTCATCTATCCTTCTTGGAAGATATTTCTCAAGTACAGAGTCTACAATCTTCCCCCTTTCCTTTAAAAACAATAAAATATCTTCGCCCATGTTAAATAATTTTCATAATTATTTAAATATATCTCATCACAGATGTATTCTTTTGCTTGAACCTTTTTACTTGAGAGTTTTTTGAATGAAGCCTTCTGAGAGCCTTGGTATTTCCAGGTTTTGTTTATTTTATTGTTGGAGAAACAGACTTGCTACACAAATATAGAAGTTCTATACCTCATCTTCTTATGAATAATAAATATACCTATAGTTACTATGATAAGTGCTGCTACTATCCCGAAGAGTACATAATAATAATATATATTGACCATTCTTTTCATTTCCCTTTCAATACACCTGCCATTAATACACTTATAATCACAAATCTCACTCAAGGACCAATCATTATTTATACATATATACGCTGCATTGCCTACACATTTAACATCCCCTTCTTTACAAACCTCTTTTCTCTCCTTCTCAACGCGCTCCTCAGGTGTTACTTCTTCTTCTTTAATTTCTACACATTTCTTTTCTGTAATATCACATCCGTACTCACATACCTCTATATCCTTCCATGAACCATTAATACATTCCTGCAAAATTGTATTAAAGCATCTTTTCTCACCTGAAGCACAAACTTCTTCCCTTACTTCTTCCTCCTTCCCAACAATAGCAAAGTATGAAAGCCCACTCATAGTTGATTCGAAATAATAATGCGAACTTGTTTCCATAACAAAAGATGTTGGCAAAGCTACCCATTTTCCATCGGTATATTTCTCAAGAACTATAGAGCTCGCGCTTAGATTATTTTCCTCTACCCAGCTTTTTGTTACCTTGAATCTTAGCTTAACCTGAGCTACATTGAGATTGGTATGAGTTATTCTTATGTATTTGAATACCTTTCCTTTTGGTGCCTGCATATGAACCGGTTTTGAGGTCGGTGTTATAGAAATCCTTGGACTCTCGCTTTTGTTTGCTACGATAAATTCTATTTTATCTATAGGTATGTTATATACATTTAATGTTAGATTGACCACCTCATTCTTTTCCAGTTTGCTCCAGCTGTATGTTTTTCCGATAAAGCTTGATATAACACCACCACTTGATACCACCCCGCAATCTTGTGGACAGTTTGAACTTGTCTCAATTGGTGAGTCACAATAACCATCACCACAGTATGTGCTCGAAGACCTACATATTCCATGCACACAATATCCTCCAGAACATTCATTATTAGATGTGCATGCAGCACCGTCAGCCTTCTTTGGCACAGCAGTAAATGTTACACTTGTTCTATTCTCATTTCCAAGGGTATCATTAGCATACACCCACACAGTCTTTGTTCCATTTGAAGTAAATAGTATTGTGGTATTTGTGCAATTTTCTAAGCTTGTATTTGTATTTCCTCCATCTATTGAATACCAGCAGGAATCAATAAGTGCCTCTATAACTACATATTGTAGGCTAATAGAATAATTGCTCACATTATCAACATAGTATGTAGTATTCTGCGGGGATATTATTGTTATTATTGGTGGAGTGGTATCGATGGTTAGGGTGTAATTAGCCGAAGCAAAACCGCAATTGGAGGAATTATCACAAGCATAACAATTCCAGGTATATGTTCCATCAGCTAATGTTTTTGTGAATACATAGTTAGTGTTATTTATACCTGATGTATTTGTTTCATTTGCATGCCATCCTTGCCATGAGCCATACAAGGTTATGTTTGTAAGATTTACATCATCCCATGCTGTACAATTGAATGTTATTGTAGTGGTGGAAAGGTTTGCATAGTCTGTTGGAGAGTTTAACGTTACTGTTGGGGAAATAACATCTTGAGATTGTATTGCTATACTCAATACTGTTGTATTTGTTCCAAGGTTGCCTAATGTATCATTAGCATAGGTTGTGTTGTAATAAAAGGTGCCTGTTTTGTTGCCAACGTTTATGTTTGCTGAATACCAGCCATCTCCTGCTGTGCCTGCACATGAGCCTGTATCGCTTAGTGTTATGTTTAGTATCGTTCCGTTGGATTGTGTAATGGTTGTCCATACATTGCTTATGGCTGTGGCCTCTGTTATGCTTGCGTTTATGCAAATTATTGTATCTGTGTATGCTGTGCTTACGTTTATGAATTTTTTGGTTATTGTTGGTGGGGTTGTATCTCTTGTCCAGTATCTTATGCTATAGTTTGTATTACCAACGGAATCGTTGGCGTAGACGGTTATGTTATGGAATCCATCCGATAAGCCTGCTAGCGTTCCCGCCCAGTTATTGTTTACTATGGAACAATTTATTATGTTTTGCTGGGAATCAATGCTATACCATGAGCATGCCACA
>Ga0164318_10008382_pt1 | contig 10034 bp, 8 predicted proteins | sample GuaBasSedimGuay9_FD_113734 | JGI IMG/M metagenome (GOLD analysis project Ga0164318, IMG submission 113734) | Subseafloor sediment microbial communities from Guaymas Basin, Gulf of California, Mexico - Guay9, Core 4571-4, 0-3 cm | ecosystem: Environmental > Aquatic > Marine > Hydrothermal vents >...
CCTGCCCCCGCAGGAGTTTGACCAGAAACCTGAGCTGGACTAGGGCGACGCCCTGATCCGGCGGAATCGTTCTGCATAGGCTACACTCCACCGCTGCGAGGTCAAGATGCGTGTACTTTCGGGCGTTCAGCCTTCGGGCATTCTCCATATTGGCAACTACTTCGGTGCGATCCGGCAGTTTATCGAAATGCAGGAACAGCACGAGTGCTTCTATTTCCTGGCGGACTACCATGCCCTGACGACGGTTCAGGATCCCGGTCGCCTTCGAGGGCTTGTCGGTGATCTGGCTGCAGCATTTCTGGCATTTGGTCTGGACCCGAAACGAAGCGTTTTGTACCGGCAATCCGACATTCCGGAGATTACGGAACTGACCTGGTATCTCTCGACCGTCACCTCGATGGGGTTGCTCCAGCGCTGCCACTCCTTCAAGGACAAGGTCGGACAAGGCATGGTTCCGAATCATGGGCTTTTTGCCTATCCAGTGCTGATGGCTGCGGACATCTTGATCGTCAACTCGGACATGGTGCCGGTCGGCAAGGACCAGAAGCAGCATCTGGAAGTGACCCGGGACATCGCGGGCGCCTTTCATGCAACCTATCAGTGCGAAGTGTTCACGTTGCCCAAACCAATGATCCTCGACAAGGTGGCGGTAGTTCCGGGCGTTGACGGGCGGAAAATGTCCAAGTCCTACGGCAATACGATCGACATCTTCGGGCCGGAAAAGCCGATTCGCAAGGCGATCATGTCGATTACGACCGATTCGACGCCGGTTGAAGAGCCGAAACCGACCGAGGACAGCACGTTGTACCAACTGGCCAAGGTCTTCGCTCCCCAGGGTGAAGAGACATGGGTTGAGACTGCCATCCGGGAGGGTGGCACGGGATACGGAACGATCAAAAAACAGGTGTTTGAGTGGTTCATCGAGACCTTCGGCCCCGCTCGGGAGCGCTTTGATCAACTAAAGTCTGATCCTGGCGCCGTTGAAGAGGTCTTGGTTGACGGTGCAGGTCGGACCCGAGAAACCATCGCCCCTCTGATGGACAACGTTCGCCGGGCCGTCGGAATTCGGTAGATTCTGACTGGTGATTGGGGCCAAACGAGGCGAAGATCCAGCACTTCGAATTTGGAGGCGGAGCGCGATATCAGGCGCCGTATTTCTACGTTGGGGAAGATCCGTTCGAGTGCATGGACAAGATCCGCAAAGCGGTCGGCCCTGATGCCGACCTCCAGATCCTGGCACGGTCGGTGTCAGGCGTCACACCGCCTACACAGAAACTCAAGGCCCTAACGTTGCCGGAGTGATCGGCTCCGCTGTCGCTGCCGGTGTCTTTCTTGCGCTGTTGAAGGGATAGCCGGCTAGCGCCCAATCGATCGAAGCATCTCATCCCGGGGTGGGGGTGTGGTAGTGAAGGCGGCAAACTGTGCCATACCTTGATAGGCCAACATCATCAATCCGTCGACGATAACGAGGCCGGCTTCTTCGGCCACTCTGACCAAGGCGGTCTTTCGGTCGCGGTAGACCATGTCAACAACCGCTCCGGCCATCTCGATCTCACTCTGATTGAAAGGAAGCGCATCATCGTCGTTTCGTCCAAGAGGTGTTGCGTTGACCAGGATCTCAGCACCTGCGCGGTCATCTGGATCACACCAGGCGAGACCAAGTGCCTCAGCAACTCTTTGGGTCTTGGCCGCGTCTCGACTCCGCAGGACGACGTCAGCACCAGCGAGGTGGAGGCCTACGGCTGCTCCACGGGCCGCTCCCCCAACACCCTCCACCAACGCGATCGTGCCGGCCGGGTTGACTCCAGCAGCCGTAAGGCTGCCGACAACGCCGTCCGCATCGGTATTTTCGGCGATGATCCTGTTGGGTTTGAGAAGGAGTGTATTGGCTGCACCCGCCCTCCGAACTCTGGGGGCCAGATCGGTCGATATCTCGGCGGCCGCAATTTTGTATGGGGTTGTTACTGCCCAGCCGTGGGCCGAGAGCCCTATACGATCGAACAGGGAATTCCCGAATGGCGTGAAGAGATTTGCGAGGTCTTCGGGGTCGGGGACCGAGATCGGCAGCATGACGTCGGGGAGACCCGATGCCGCGAAGGCTGCGCCGTGAAGTGTTGGACTCAAACTCTCGCTGACGTCGGCGCCGACGACTCCGAACACACGGCGAGGAGGCCCTTCGAGGTGGCCGACAGCTGCGATCATTCGCTGAGCAGTCTGTTGCCCTGGTGCGGCTGGAGTATCGGGCGACCAGGCGGCAAATCCGATTGGCGCACCCAGGAGAGGGGCCAAGTATCGGCTCGGGGCGCCGATCGATCCCATTGCAAATGCGATCAACCGGTATCGGTCACGTTTTTCAGGAGTCACCAAGGGGGTCGAAAGAGCCAGGATTTGCTCGAGGTCGGCGAGAGACTCGGCAGTTGGGACAATCTTCACGAGAGCAGCGGGTTCAGCAAGCATCGCGGAGGCAATGGCACATAGATTCTCAGGCGTTCCTTCGGTGTCATGCCAGGAAAGCACGAATCGCTCCGGGGGGAGGCCGAGTTCATGGATCAATTCCCGATCTCTGGACCATTCGAGATCGACAAGGTGGGCCCCACCTTCGACCGCCGTTCGCAAAACGGCCTTTCGGTGTTCATGGTCATTAGAGCCTTGGCCCCCTTCTGCCTCGGAGCGAAAAGTTGCCAGTACTGGAAGGGGAGAAGCCGCAACCGCGGCGGCAACATCGGTACCGGGGAGGAGGTCCAGCCTGACTTCAACGACATCGGCGCCCTCAGGCGGAGTATTCAAGTCGTCTGGAGATATGATCGACGATCGCGAGGTCAAACTGGCAATCCACTGCATCGGAAGAGGGTAACACCGGGGAGATGTATTCGGGACGGAATGGCAAAAAGTGGTTACCGAGGCAGTCGCACAGAAAGAAGTCGCGCTCTCAACATAATCTCCGGGTCCGACAATGAGAGGGATCACATCCTTGTTGGACACATTTCTCGTATACTGGACGAATGACGGAGCAGATCTCGTCGATGGGTTCGGAGGAGCTTCTCAGCCTTTCCAGGAGTGATGAACTTGATGACGGCCAGGCGATTGAGATCCTCAGAAATCCCTACTGCTCTGCTGAAGTGGCCGAATGTGTTGCCAAGCATCGACGGCTGCTTGGATCTGAGAGGATCCGACGAATGGTATGTTCGGTCCGAGGCATGCCGACACCGAGGGTGGCGGATCTTGTGGCAACCCTTTCCTGGCTTGGTTTGTTGTGTCTGGCTCAGGATCCTAAAACACCCCCGATGGTTCGAAGAATGTCCGAACGGCGCCTTCTGCTGAAATTGCCGAAGCTGACCCTGGGCGAGCGAGTCGGACTCGCAAGGCGCACTCATCGGGCCTTGTACGGTCCCCTGTTTGCGAGTGCAGAAAGTCCGGTTATCGTCTCTCTCCTCGAAAATCCCAGATTGACGGAGAGCGATGTTGTTCAACTCTTGAATTCCAAAAACCCAAACCCTGTTGTCTTTTTCGCCGTGTTGCGAAGTCCTCGGTGGGCTCCCCGACGGGGCATTCGGATGGCGATGGCCAGAAACCCGTCAACTCCGCTGCCGGTTGCGCTGTCGGCGGTTGCGGAACTGGGTCCGGGCGAACTCAAGGGATTGGTCGAGGACCCCGGGTTGCCGGAAAACGTTCGAGTCGGTGTCCTAGGGCTTTTGAAAAAGAGGGGTAACATCTTGGAGAAAACGGTGTTATGATCAGACCGTATGGCTGTTTTCTCGCCGATGATGATGGAGTTCCTCCTATGGGATGTGCCCAGGCGATGACGAACATGCTCCAACCCTCCAGTCCCGAGAGTCTGGGCAAAGCACTCAGGGCTCTTCGTGAAGAGGCCGGACTGGATATTGAGATCCTCATTGAGGAGACCAAGGTATCGCGTCGGTTCTTCGAGTCCCTTGAGACTGGGCGGTATCATCTTTTGCCGGAAAAGGTTTTCTGTAGAAATTTCCTGCGGCAATACCTTCAAATGATCGGGAGCGATGATTCCAGTTGGCTCCAGGAGTTCGACCAGGCGTGGGACCATTTTGAAATGTCGTCCGGCGCCTTCAATATCTTGGCGGTCGAGGAGTCGCCAAAGCGCGGATTCAACTGGCGACTGTGGATGCCGGTTATTACCGGGACAGTCGTCATTTTGGGGCTGTTAACGGTTGTGGTTCTCAGCTCCAGTTCTCGTGTGGATTTGCCACCGGATCCCAGGCGGTCGTCCGCACAGAGGCTGATACCAACTCGAACCATGTCGACACCGACGCCGTTTGCCATTCAGAGTTCATTTGAGCCGATCGAGGCGATCGAAACCGAGACGATGGTCAAAGCCATCATCAGGGTTGAGGAAAATGGTGAATGTTGGATTCACTACCGTGACCGCGAGGGCACGACAGGTCAAGAACTGCTCTTCGGGGGTACCAGTCGGGAGCTTGTGCTGGCTGGGCCGGCGCTTCTGACGCTGGGAAATGCCAAAGCCGCATCGATCATCGTTGGAGGTCGCGAGTATTCTGATTTCGGGCGGCCGGGGCAAGTGGCACACTTCCAAGTGGGCGCCTCGAGTCTGATTCTTCTCGAACGCGGATCCAATGGCAGCTGACAGCCCCATTAATTCGGCAGAAAAACTTATAGAGGGCATTCTTGCTGGACTGGTGCCGAGGCAGGTACGATTGTTTGCGGCTCGGGGATTGCTGCCGGTCTCGAGAGAGGATCTCTTCAGACTCCAGTTGGTGCTGTCCGCCGACCCAGACCCGGAGTTGGCAGCGACTGCCGTGGAATCTTTGTCCGAGGTTTCGGCTCAAGTCTTGATTGAGTGGATTAGAAACCAGGTCATCGCACCACTCGAGCTTGACCTGCTGGCCAGGGTTCGTAGAGAACAAGTTGTCTGGATTGCGATAGCCCAACACCGGGGTTTGGGAGACGAAACGCTCCGAATGTTGGCATCGAACGGGGATGAAATGGTCCAGGACATCATCATCACAAACCAGACCCGGGTCCTGGATTGCCTCGAGGTTCTTGAGGATCTCAAGACCAATCCGCAGGTGTCGAAGGTTGTATTGCGAAGGGTTCGGGAGTTTGAGGAAGAGTTCATCGAAAAGGTTGCTGCGGACCTGGCTCAAGAGTTCGAGGGCGACGGAAAAGGATCGCGGGTCAGCATTCAAGGAGCTCTCGATGCGTTGCGGGCGATCGGAGCCCATCTACCGAGAGAGGCTGAACTGCCGGTCCCTCAGGACCGGGATCATGGCATCGAAGACAAAGTGTTGAAGGCGAACGAGAGTGCACTCGGCAGACTGCTTAACCTGTCGGTCAAGGAGAAGATCCTGGTAGCGATGAGAGGTTCACGAGAGGAACGATCGATCTTGATCAATTCACGTAATCGCCTTGTAATGCGGGCTGTCCTTGCGAGTCCCAAGGTGAATGATGGCGAGATAGAGCGGTTTGCCGGATCAAAGAGTGTATCGGAGGAGGTCGTTCGAGTCATCGCCGAAAATAACAGGTGGCTTCGTCATTATCCGGTCCTCTTGGCGGTCGTTCAAAACCCCAAGGCGCCGGTCCAGAAGGCCATCCGCCTGATGTCGAACTTGAGTTTCAGAGACCTCAACCGTCTTTCGATGGATAGAAACGTAAATCCGATCATCCGGAGGCAGGCGAAAACACGGATTGAAAAGATGCGTCGTTGAACGGAACGCAGGGCTGTGGTAAAAATAGCTTGATTATGAGTTCGTTCAGATTGAAGTGCATATGAAAGATTCCAGCTTTTACGAAACACTGGGAGTCGAACAAGGAGCGAGCGAAGGTGAGATTCGTTCGGCCTTTCGACGTCTTGCCAAACAGTCTCATCCTGATCGGCTCGAAGGTGAGGAACGGCAGCGCGCCGAGAAGGATTTCCAGGCGATTACCGAAGCGTTCAACGTTTTGACTCGTCCGGATCAGCGAGAGAAATACGACAAGGAAATTTCACAGGGTGTTTCATCAGTAGGAGGCATGGATCCTCAGGAGATTTCGAAGCGGCTGGCTGCAAAGGGTGCACAATCTTTCAAGGAAGGGCGTAACACCGAGGCAATCGACCTCCTCAGGCAATCCCTGGATCATGATGAAGGGCAAGCCCGAGCACACTATTTCCTCGGATTGGCCTTATCCAAGTTGGTGGGTAAGGGCCGGGATGGTCTCCGTCACCTTGAGCGTGCGACGCAACTTGAACCCGACAACAGCACCATGAAGGCTGAGACCGCCGCGGCTTTTCTCAATGCGGGCATGAAAAGTCGAGCCGAACGCTTGGCGTCCGAGGTGCTCGGCCTCGACCCGACAAACGCCAAGGCCACGTTGATTATCGAACAGATCCAGGCACCTGATCGCAGGGGCCGTCGTGGGTCGGCAAAAGGGTAGGTAATGGTGAACCAATACTCGACCGGCGGATTCAGTCTCCAGACCTGGGGCCTCACCGACGTTGGCATGAAGCGACGTTTGAACGAGGACGTCTTTCTCATCGATGCCGATGCGGGCGTCTTCATCGTGGCTGATGGGATGGGAGGACATGCAGCGGGCGAAATCGCCTCGAGATTGGCGGCCGATGAAATAGATCGAGTTGTCTCTTCCAGAATTCAAGAATCGGGCGAGACCTGGCCGGACCATTGGGATCCCAACCTGTCGATGTATGGGAACCTCCTTATTGAAGCGGTCCAGGCAGGCCATTTGCACGTTACGGAGGCAGTCGACAGGAATTCGGACCTCAAGGGAATGGGAACGACGGTCGTTGCGGCTGCGCATCAGCTCAATTCAGATCTCCTGGTTGTTTGTCACGTCGGGGACAGTCGAGCCTATCTGCTGAGGGGTGACCGGATGGAGATCTTGACCAACGACCACTCCTGGGTTCACGAACAGATCACAGCCGGCCTCCTGACCGAGGAAGGCGCGCGGTCCCATCCACTGAAGAATGTTGTCACCCAGGCGCTTGGCGGGAGTACTGAACCCAAGGCCGATATTGCCGAGATAGTCCTTCAGGAAGACGATCTGGTGCTCTTGTGTTCCGACGGCTTGAATTCGATGCTCCCGGATCTGGAGATTGAGGGCATTCTCCTCCGCGGTGGAACCCTGGAAGAAATGGCCCAGAATCTTGTTATCGCAGCAAACGAGCAGGGCGGGAATGACAATATTACCGTTGTCCTCTTGAAAGCGGAGCGGGTCCCGACTGACACCTGAGAGCTGAGCCCATACCGACGATTAAAAGGCAGAAGTTCGGATATCCTGTCGGAGGAGGTTCTGCTTCGGTATGCCTGTCAATCCCTGTTCCCTGAAACATGTAGTAGAAGCATAAGCCGTGGCTCGGATTCTCAGGAGATCACGGCGGGAGAAGCTCATGGTCAATGATCTGAAATTAGAAGTCCTTCCTTCAGGCGAGTTCGCCGACCCGTTACTGTTCGTTATCATGGATGGTGTCGGCCTCTACCGTGGCCGAGCGGAAGGCTATGCCGGGAATGCATTTGAACAGGCCAGGACGCCCAATTTGGATCGATTGTTCAAGGAGGCCCCCGTCTTTCTCAAGCTGGCGGCTCACGGGCGAGCGGTGGGATTGCCGACAGATGGTGACATGGGCAATTCCGAGGTTGGCCACAATACCCTCGGAGCAGGAAGAGTATTTGAGCAGGGCGCCAAGCTTGTCAACGGGGCCATTAAAACAGGTACGCTGTTCAATTCTCGGGTATGGAAGGATCTGGTCGATCAGGTACAGAGCGGGAATGGAGTCTTCCATCTTCTGGGCCTTGTCTCGGACGGCAATGTTCACAGCCATATCAATCACCTCTTTGCATTGATTGAGCGTCTGAAGGACGAGGGCGTGAAACGGGTGAGGGTTCACGTGCTGGCAGATGGTCGAGATGTCGAACCGGTAAGCTTTCACCGATACATCGCTCAACTGGAAGATGTGCTGCGCCAGGTCAATCAGAATCCTGCGATGGACTATTCGGTGGCCTCCGGAGGCGGTCGTATGGAGATCACCATGGACCGCTACAACGCCGATTGGTCGATGGTCCAAAGGGGGTGGGAGACCCACGTACTCGGGAGAGGCCGCAGTTTTCGTTCCTGCTCCGAGGCAATCGAGACACTGCGGGCGGAGCACCCAGAGATTATCGACCAGGACATCCCTCCTTTCGTCATTGTTGATTCGGAGGGTAACCCCCTCGGTCCTATCAACGATCGTGACTCGGTAGTCCTTTTCAATTTTCGTGGAGATCGGGCCATCGAGATTTCACGAGCACTCACCGAGGTGCAGTTCACGGAATTTGACCGAGGGCGACTTCCGGAGATTATCTTTGCGGGACTGATGGAATATGATGGAGACCTCCATATTCCTCCGCGGTTCCTTGTCGAACCGCCGGCTATAGACAGGACACTCTCCGAGTATCTCGTGAATAATGGCGTATCTCAGTTGGCCGTGGCGGAAACTCAGAAATTCGGGCATGTGACCTACTTTTGGAACGGCAACAATTCGAAGCAGTTCGATCCGGCAATGGAAGACTGGGTGGAGATTCCCTCGGACAATGTCCCTTTCGACCAACGGCCGGAGATGAAGGCCCGGGAAGTCTGCGAGGTCATTGAAGATGCGCTGGAAGAGGGAAGTTATCGGTTCATTCGGGTAAATTTCGCCAACGGCGATATGGTTGGACATACGGGATCTCTTGATGCGTCAATCGCAGCGATGGAAGTCGTCGATGACTGTATCGGTCGGTTGGAAAGGGCTGTCGATCGCGCCGGAGGCATGATGGTGGTCACTGCTGATCACGGCAATCTCGACATGATGTTGGAAGTTGAAAAGGAAACCTTGACTGTCAAGATTGACTCCAGCGGCAGACCGGTCAAGAAAACATCCCACACACTCTCTCCCGTTCCTTGGATCCTGGTAGGCCGTGGGGCAGAAAATTTCCACAAGAATGAGCAGGTGAGCCGGCCGGGGTTGGGCAATGTTGCTGCCACCTTGATGCTCCTCCTGGGTTTCGAAGCCCCGGATGACTACCTGCCGCCATTAATCACTTACCCTTGATTTGCTCCGAAAAGCGAAGCAGAACCAAAGGGTAAGTGGCTGTCAGCCGGCAGCTGTCAGCTATCAGTCCACGCCGCCCGCTTCGGGGGCCGAGCGTGTCAGCGTGGCCGGCATTCGGTCTGGTACCGGTTGACCATTGCCCAGACAGGACTTTTGCAGAGAACAACCGGCGGTGCTGTTGCCAGCTGAGAGCCGAAAGCTGACAGCTGACAGCTCCTTCCCATTGACGCTCTTTAAAGCCCTCTGGTACTCTCAGGGATATGGCGATCACGACTTCTCCGTTCCTTGAACCGATTGAAAAGCTCCGTAGCGCGGTCAGTGAATTGGAGGCGTTCCATGTTGGGAGTTCGGAAGCCTCCCCTGAATTGATTGAGGCTCGTGACCAATTGGATGCCGAAATCACTAAAGTCTTCTCCAAGCTGTCTCGGTGGCAGCCGTGCCTTTTGGCTCGGCATCCGGACCGGCCCTATACGCTGGCATACATCCATGACATTTTTTCGAATTTCACCGAATTGCACGGCGACCGGCGGTTCGGTGACGACCCGGCGCTGGTGGCCGGCTTCGCTCATTTTGACGGGGAACCGGTTGCTATCATTGGTCACCAAAAGGGTAGAGATACTGCGGAAAAGGTCCGAAGGAACTTTGGTATGCCCCGCCCCGAGGGTTACCGCAAGGCACTGCGGATCATGAAGCTGGCAGCTCGATTCAAACGCCCAATCATCACCTTCATCGATACACCTGGCGCCTATCCCGGCATCGATGCCGAAGAACGCGGTCAGGCCGAGGCGATTGCCGACAATCTGGTCGAAATGGCTCGGTTGCCGGTGCCGATCATTGTGGTGATCACCGGGGAGGGTGGCTCCGGGGGGGCATTGGCGTTGGGGGTCGGAGACCGGGTGTTGATGTTGGAATACGCCATCTATTCCGTGATTTCTCCCGAGGGGTGCGCCGCCATTCTTTGGAAGGACCAGGCCAAGGC
>Ga0164318_10008383_pt1 | contig 10032 bp, 5 predicted proteins | sample GuaBasSedimGuay9_FD_113734 | JGI IMG/M metagenome (GOLD analysis project Ga0164318, IMG submission 113734) | Subseafloor sediment microbial communities from Guaymas Basin, Gulf of California, Mexico - Guay9, Core 4571-4, 0-3 cm | ecosystem: Environmental > Aquatic > Marine > Hydrothermal vents >...
CATTTCTATAATTCGCTGATATTAAAAGCATAATTTTCTTTTTTGAAAATAGTTTATGCAGGTTTTAGGTAGTATAGGAATTTCCATTTTTTCTTAATAAGTTCGGCATGATACAATGGATAAACACAAAGTGCCTACGAGTGAGCTAAAGTATATTAAAGTGCCTAAGAGAGACGGGAGAGACAGAATCTCTGCCAGTGCATAAGGAATACAAAATACAGCATATGTTTAATTTAATAAGCATAATAAAAGCTAGTGAAACGTAAGAAATAAGGTTATCTATGAACAGAGTCAGGTTGGTATTTTCGGGTTCAGGAGGGCAGGGCGTTATTACCGCTTCCATTGTTCTGGCTGAAGCAGCGGTAATCTATGATGACCTGTCTGCCGTGCAGACACAGACTTATGGGCCGGAAGCCAGGGGAGGTGCAACAAGAAGTGACGTGATAATATCTGAATCAGAAATCTATTTTCCCAAAGTGAAACAGCCCAACATTCTGGTATGTCTGACCCAGAAAGCCTATAGTAAATTTTACTCAATAATACGACCCGGCGGACTTCTTATAACAGATGCCCACTATGTTAAACTCGAGAGAAAAGTAGATGCAATACAGATAGAACTGCCTATGTACAACAGGGTGATGGATGAAATAGGCAATCCCGTTGTATTTAATATCTGCATGTTAGGCTCGCTTATAGGTTTGACTAATCTGGTCAGGGCCGAATCGATCATAAAGGTGCTGGAAACCAGGATACCTCCGGATTTCATGGCAATTAACCGGAAAGCTTTTAACCTCGGTATATCTTTAATATCTGAACGAAGGGAATGAAACAGGATGAAACCCTGGAAACGGAGATTATTCTTCTCAGTTGCAGCTATTGTATGCCTTTGTATTGTCTCTATACTCCTTTGCATGATTTCTGCAGATCTTGTCGTTGATCTTTTCTGGTTTGATTCACTCAATTATGAGAGTTACTTCTGGATGAGATTGCTATATCGCTACGCCATATTTGCCGCAGCAACTCTTCTATTTTTTTCGATCTTTTTTTTCAATTTCCGTATTGCTTCACGATTTTCAAAAACCGTTCTTCCTTCGGTATCCAAGACAGACTCAAAGGTAAAAAGGGCCTATCGCGCGCTGATCGACAAGTTCCAGGCAGGTTCTATCAAGTTGTATATGCTTTTTTCTCTTGTTATCGCTCTTTTCGCTGCATATCCTCTTTTTCGGCGATGGGAAGATGCTCTGTTTTACATTTTTGGTTCCAATACAGGCATGCGGGATGCGGTATTTAATAAAGATATAGGCTATTATCTTTTTTCCTTTCCAATCTATAATGTTATTCAGCGCAGATCGCTGATCGCTTTTTTAATTCTGCTGCTTCTGCTGGCAATTATTTATTGGCTGCAAAGCCGGCTGCTGCCGAAAGAAAAACGACGCATTCCGACAGAGGGCAAGATTCATCTTGCTGCCCTGATTATCATTGTTTCTTTAATTCAATCCTGGGGATATATACTCCAACGTTATTCCCTTCTTTATACGAATAACCACCAGCCGTATTTTTCCGGACCGGGATTTGTGGAGATTGAGGTTGCACTGCCTCTTATCTGGCTGGAACTCATACTCTTTTTAATATTTGCCTTCTCCTTTATTTTCTTCATAAATAAGAGAAAAGGAATTAAAATCCTGCTTGTTTCAGCAGCATGTTTTATCATTATTGCCGGCATTCGTTACTATTCTTTTTTGCCGAACATGGTAGAAAAATATATTGTCAAACCTGGTAAAACAGCAAAAGAAAGACCGTTTATAAAGAACAGCATAAAATCAACACTTGCCGCTTATGGCCTGGATAATGTGGAAACCCGCATACTTTCCACAGATCTGTTCCCGCAGTCAGCAAAAGGTTTTGCTGCAGGGCCGATCCTTGACAATATTCCTGTCTGGGATAAAGATCTGTTAGGTGGTGTTTATAAGCAGCTTCAGGGAATACGGCCTTATTATGCTTTTACCGAAGTAAGTGTTGACCGTTATACTGTTGAACAATTTCATCATCAGGCTTATCAGCAGGTCAATCTGAGCCTGAGGGAGTTGAATCCAGTCGATCTTCCGTCATCTGCGCTTACCTGGGAGAATTTACATCTGCGATATACACATGGAAAGGGGGCGGTTATTACACCAGCGGCTCAGAGCAAAGATGAATCCATGATCTGGTTTCTTTATGATATGCCGCCAAAATCCGATTACAGATTCAATATAGAGCAGCCTGATATTTACTATGGATTAGTGCACAGCTCATATGTTCTTTCACCCAATGACACCGGCGAAGTCGATTATCCGAAACTTGAAGCCGATGTTTTCTCAGACTATGAGGGCAGGGGAGGGGTGCCGTGCGCTTCACTTTTCAAGAAATTTCTCTTTTCCGTTTATTTCAAGGACAAACGTATTTTTTTTACAACCAAAACCAACGATAAAAGCCGGATTCTCTTTCGCCGGAACATCAAGAATCGTATAAAGTATATAACGCCCTATTTTCTCATGGATAAGGAGCCTTATCCGGCAGTAACCTCCAAAGGCCTTTTCTGGATACAGGATGCCTGCACGATCTCATCTATGTATCCTTGTGCCGAGCTTTATAATGATCAATTCAATTATATACGGAATTCCGTTAAAATCGTTGTTGATGCTTATAACGGAAGTGTTACCTATTATATAGCCTATCCTGATGATCCAATAATTCAAGCTTATCAACGAATGTATCCTGGATTGTTAAAGAGTCTGGATATGATGCCTTCTGAACTCAAAGAGCATATTCGTTATCCCGTGGATTTCTTTGAAACGCAAATGAGTATTTATGCCAAATACCATCAAGCCGACCCTGAACTTTTTTTCAGGCAGGAAAATATATGGGACTTTGCGAAAACAATTAAAGGTCAAAAAGATGTTAGAATGAAACCATATTATTTAACGCTTAATTTAATAAATCCCGATAAATTTGACTTTTTGCTTTTTTTGCCTATGAGTTCAAGAGGTCGGGATAATTTACGTTCCATGGTTATAGCGGGATGTGATGGCAATAATTACGGAAAGATTATTAATTACAGTTTTTCGAAAAAGGATGGAGTTCCCGGTCCAGCCCGGGTAAATGCTCTGATTAATCAGAATGCAGCTATTTCGAGCCGGCTTGCCCCGTACAGCCGGATCAGTTCAAAGATGATACGGGGCAGGATGATTATTTTGCCGATCGGCAATACCATCTTTTACATTCAGCCGGTTTATCTTCAGGATATTGACCGTTTTAAAATTTTGCATTTGAAACAGATTATAATGAGTCAGGGAGAAGTTGTTGTAATGGAATCGTCTCTGGAAAAAGCATTTCAGGAGCTTGAAAAAATATCGGCATCCTCCATTTCCCGTGAAAGCGGCTAACACTTTACGGATGTATCTACGAGTTGGAGAAAGTATCGTTTTGTTCAGTCGTTTTGTACCGTCAGGGACATTCGAAAATAGCCCGACAATTTATTGTCAGGATGAAATTTAATATATAAACAGACTCTCCGCATAATACACGATGATCCAATTATGATAAATTCCATTGATTTCGATAGTATTTATCGTTCTCATCTATACTGGGACAGGAAAGATACATTCGGCCTTGGCAAAATTTTTAAGGACTTAAAGGCAGGTGATATCCTGCTTGATCCGTTTTGCGGCGGGGGGACGCCGATTGTTGCAGCGCTTCAGCGGGGTGCCAGGGTAATAGCCAGTGATATAAATCCAATGGCTCTTTTTTTGTCAAGGGTACTTATTTCGCCTGTCGCTCTTTTTGCACTTAAAGAGGCCTTTAAAAAAGTCGAAAATTATACCGCCCGGAGCATTCTTGAAAACTATTCAATTTTATGTCCAAAATGCGGAAAAAAGATTTATTTTAATTACTTGAAATGGAATAATGATGCACTAAAAAGAGTTCCTGAATCAGTATATCTCTCTTGTCATCATTGCGGGTTGAATAAGCAGGTCTCTTTGTCAAAAGAAGAAATCACCAGGCAGATACATTTGTCAAACATAGAACCGAAACACTGGTTTCCCACAGATCCCATCTGCGGCAGAAATAGAACAGCAGCAAAATATTTCTGTGAGCTTTTTACCGGACGCAATTTAACATCTTTATCAATACTGCATAATTCAATTGAAAAGATTTCTTCAGTTAGATGCAGGGATATTTTGCATTATGTCTTTACCGGTATGCTCTTTGACTGCAGTTTAATGCAAAATTCTTTGACTAATCCGTTATCTTCATCATCTGGATTATCCGGCGGCTGGTTAAGCCCCGGATTTTATATTCATCAGGCAAGTCAGGAAAAGAATATATGGAAGGTCTTTGTGAACAGATTCAAGGGAGTATTGAGATGTAAAATAAAGATTAATTCAATTATCGATTGCTTGCGGATTTCAGGTTCGATTGAAGACTTTGAAAGTTCATGTAATGAGGCATATATTTATCAATCAGATTTTTTAAATATTTCTTTCCCCAAAAAATTACACATAAAGCATGTTTTTTTAGATCCGCCATCAGATATTGATTATATTGGATTGTCAAATTTTTGGAGCTGCTGGCTGGGAATGGACTCTTCCATTCAGGCAGACTGGCTGCAAGGTGGTATATCAAATAAAGAAAATGCCGAGAAGCTGTTTAAGCTTCTACTGAAAATCGGTGAAAATACAGATTCTTCCTGTATAATTACCTTATTCTGCAACTCAAAAAAAGAAGGCTTTTATGAAATAACGGAAGCAATATTTAAAAAAGCCGGATATGAATTATCAACTGCAACCCCTATTTGGGAAAGCAATATTCAAAACAGTGCCAGGCCTTTTTCATCCGGCATATACCTTTCAATTAAAAAAAGATCCAAAAAATTAAAGGCAGCCGGATTTGATGCCCAATTTAAGATAGACCGGCAAAAATTGAATGAATTGAAATTTTTTTCAAGGGTAGCTGCTTTTTTGCACCCTGATTCAAGCCCTGAGGAAATTTTCAGGCAAACAGCCAATCTGATAAAAAGCCAAATGGTTATTCTGCTGTCAAAAATTGAGTATTCTGAACTCGGCTCATGGATATCAGACAGCGAAATAAATCGAAAAGCATATCAAAGGCTGGCTTTGACCTTTTTCAAGCGGATATTTTCAAAAGATGGTTTCAGAATTGTTGCAGCAGATAAAGACCGGTTTGATGATTCAAAACTTGATAATTCAGGAATAGATAGCTGCGATCTTGTTACAACTCTGCCTATGCCTTGCGGACTTGCAAAGGGAACTGATTTTGTCGCAGAAGATAATAATGGGTGTCAAATATATTTTTGCTTTTATGAAGAGAAAAAGGCAGATCAGCTAAAACAGATTTCTAAAAGAATTTTTGAGGAAGATAAGGATAGACTTCAAAAGCTTTGCTTTTTGATCCTTCCGAATCATCAGCAGTTGTTTAAATGTAGAAAATGGGAATGGTCGGATAACTGGCCAAGGGGTTTTTTTGTTGAATTTGAAAAACTTGCAGCAAAAGCAAAACTAATCGATGATATCTGCTTTGGCCGCCTGGCTGAAGAAAAACCAAAGACCGGTTATGACTTAAAACCTGAAGATAAAATCAGACTTTTCAACGCAAAAGTTTTAAGCAATATGCCTGTCGGAGCAAAGAGCAGCCCTGAATATTTTCTCCTAAGGTTTAAGGCTCCTGAATTAAAATATGTTCTTCCCGGCCAATTCTTGATGGTTGATACGCTTTCATATGCCGGGAGAAAATCGATTGAAAAGAGCATATCCCTTTATCACTCATCTTTTGAAAAAGATACTTCCATTTCTGACAATCCAGTTGACCTTGCTCCTGTTTCATTTCTTAAAAGACCTTTTGGGATTTACCGGTCTTATCATAAAAATTTTAAGCTGAATTGTTTCAAAAATATTGCTCTTCCATCAACTTTGGCCGGCATAACCGAAATCCTCTTTCCCCATGAATTTGAGATACTCTATAAATTAGTAGAAGATGGAACCGGTACAAATGAATTGAGAAAAATGAAACAAAATAGTATGTTTCAGGTATTGGGGCCTTTGGGAAAGGAGACCGATCTATCCAGATGGCAGACAGATGGTATTGATGAAGTCCATCTTATAGGCGGCGGTGTTGGAATGGCGCCGCTTATTTTCTTTGGGCAGGCTTTGAGATACTATTCATTTAAAGTCAAGGCCTTCATCGGAGTTAATAATCTTGATACATTACCGTATGATGCTCCTGCAACTCAAAATTTACGGAAATCTTATCTATTTATAGACGATTTGCTGAGCATCGGCTTAAATAAAGATGATATCCATTTAGCATATGAAAAGCAGAACGCAGTCAGCGATATTTACGCTAAACTACTTGATCGCGGGCTTTTGGAAAAAAATTTTTATAAGGGGCTTGTTATCAGCCAGTATCAATCATATATTGCCGGATTGAATAAAAGAGAAAATATTCTGGTCATCAGTTGTGGTCCAATACCCATGATGAAGTCACTGTCGGAAATCACTTCGAAATTGAATATTCCGATGAAGGTTCTGATGGAAAAAAGAATGGGATGTGGTATCGGTGTATGCATGTCCTGTGTCTGCCGGACAAAGAAAAATGATATTAAGCAGTATTCCCGTGTATGCACAGATGGACCTCTTTTTGATTCAAACGATATTGATTGGAATAAAATCGGTATTTAGGAGCCTGTTTGAAAATCTTCGATTTTTGCTTGAGATATTTCAGCTTGACGCTGAGAGTGGGTAAAAAGGAAGGGTTCTGAACAGGCATCTTAAAGGTCGGGCAGCCAAGATGAAAAAGCCTTCTGATATAAGGAGAAAAATTATCAGGGGGCTTTTGGGGGAAACGGTGACCGAATCGTCTTAAAAGGCGATAGAGAGAGTTACGCCACCGAACACGTAATCGGTATCGCTGCTGAATCCGGCTCCGGAATTGGCGGACAATTTCCATAATTAGAATTGCTGGTTTTCTATTGCGTAACTGCGGGTATCAGAAATTGACATGATTTTTAATTCCAGACAAATCAACAGGTTGTAAATACTACAAAAATGAGCCTGACAAGTTGCTCGCTGCATTACGTAACTATTAATCTTCTAATTGATTTTTTTAAAGGTCTGAGATTTTGATGCAGTTACCCCGAAATGTCTTATGTTTTTTACTTGACAATAAATAAAAACGTTTTTATATATATTATTATTTTTGTTTCCTGGGTTTTTTACGGGTATGTTTAGCTCAAAAGAATAATTCCAATTCCAGAGCAGCCACCCGGAGCTTGGGACCATTTTTAAAGGCTTATTTAAAGGAGGGTAGTGCTTTGGCAAACGGAATTGTAAAGTGGTTTAGTGATAAAAAAGGTTTTGGATTTATTGAGCAGGAAAATGGTGATGATATATTTGTACATCATAGTTCCATCAATATGTCAGGTTTTAAGACACTTGCTGAAGGTGACAGGGTAACCTTTGACATAGAAGCGACCAGCAGGGGTCCAGCGGCGAGAAACGTAAATAAAGTCTAGACTTGACTTATACCAAGTTCAATTCGCAAATTATGGCATCTTATTTAATAGAAATGAGGTGCCTTTTTTTTAGGGTCCAATCCTTCCGTAAGGAAGGCGGTGTTTAACCCGAATTTCTTACGGGCAAGAGCGGTGCAGAAGCAGTGTGTTTTAGCCCGAAGACACAAATATTTTATTTCGAGCGCTGAATAATGCTGCTGATGTAGTTGCTCTGGTTAGCCTTTGGTTAAAGATCAGATATATTATCTGAAAACAGGATGCTAAAACGTACAATTTTTGTGCATACCGGGTTTGCGAAAAATTTCGACATATCGACGAGTATGCCTGTTTTGTCGAAAGGCCGGAGGTTTTCGCGAACCCTTATGCGTCAAGATATAAAGCCGCATCTCTTTGCAAAAAATTGTATTTTTAGATTATTATTTCTAAGCCCCTGACTTCAGCTATTTATTTTTATCATCATTGAAGAAGGGTCAAGGCATAATGCAGAATCACCGGGGGTTGATCCTTTTCCCTTCAGCACTTTAAGACGGATCTCTTTTCCCTGGGGATGGAGATAAATTGCAGACTCAAACAGATCTTCAATATGCGAAAAGGAATCTGGAATTACATTCGGTTCAGGCTGTTCATGGCGATGGATTCGTACAGTAAACCATGCCTGCATTGCTTTTTCTTTTATAAGGGTTTTGAAGTCATAAAGCGGCTTTCTAATTGATTCGCTGAAGGGAAGTCCATCTACAAGTATTACCTTCGGGTTGAAAACATCTTGTTCCATAAGGTCTTTCAATCTTTGTTCGAGTTTTATTATACTGAAATCTTCAACATCAATAGCCATTATAAACCGGTGGGAAAGCATAGTTTCCGAGAGCTGATCCATCTGTTTTATATTGTATTGCTTGACAATATTTCTAAGGATTTGTTCGTACCAAAGGCTGATCTTTTTTACAGGGTCATTTAGGCTGATATGAAGAACATTTATATTTCTAAGCAGGTTGTCCAAAGCAATCTGAACTAACAGAGCTGTTTTACCTACCCCCGCTCTTGCCAAGAGAGCGCCAAATCCACCGTTGGAAATAATATCTTCGGTTTCTTCTCCTATGAGCCTTAAAGGATTGCGGAAAACAAGATCTTTTGCAAGCATAATAAGATTCCTTTCTTTAATCTTTAAGATGTAAAATTTATCTCTTTTTTACCCGAATACCCTTATCTGCATAATTAACCTCAAAAAGATGCCATTATTTTATAAGGATCATCCGTTTGCAATTACGAATTAGGAATTGTTCCCACCTGCTTCGATCAGGTATAAAATATTTTATTTCAAAATGATATTGCGCGCACACAGAGTTTATTAATAACGTGTTATGCTGGTTAATTATCGTGCATTGTCAGAAATTAATGTCAAAATTTGTAATTCATAATTGCACGGCTTGAAAAAAAAATCGGGCTGACATCAATCTCCTTTATCATTTTTTTTAGCGGCCTTTTTAGCCAGTTTTTCAGCAATATCTCCGGGCACCTGTTTATAAAATGCAAATTCCATGGTAAATTGAGCCTTGCCTTGTGATAATGATCTTAAAACAGTTGAATATCCAAACATTTCCGAAAGCGGTATCTGAGCTTCTATAACAGTTGTACTGCCTTCATCCTGTGAGCCGACTATTATTCCCCTGCGCTGATTTAAAGAACTCATGGCCGCGCCCTGAAACTCAGCAGGGGTTTCCACAACAACCTTCATAATAGGTTCATTTATAACCGGCGCAGCTTTAGCATAACCCTCGAGAAACGCTCCACGGGCTGCTGATTGAAATGCCATTTCAGAAGAATCGACTGCATGTGAAGATCCGTCATTTATAACGACTTTGATACCAGTAACAGGAAATTCCATTTTGGGCCCTTTTTTCAAACACTGTTCAAACCCCTTTTTACATGAAGCTATGTACTGTGTTGGGATAGAGCCGCCAGTTACTCTGTTTTCAAAGATAAATTCTTCTTTTGAGGAGGGTTCTAAATACCCTGCTACTCGTCCGAACTGACCGGCACCACCTGTCTGTTTTTTGTGGATGTAGTTAAATTCACCCCTTTTTGTGATCGTTTCCCTGTACGCTACCTGCGGTCTTCCTGTCACAATTTCGGCATTATACTCGCGAGCCATTCGTTCAACATAAACCTCGAGGTGAAGCTCACCCATCCCTTGAATAATTGTATCATGGGTTTCTTCGTCTACATATGTTCTGAAGGTCGGATCCTCCTTGGTAAAGCGGTTAAGAGCCTTTGACATATTGATGCGTGATTTGTTATCTTTTGGAGTAACAGCAAGTGAGATCACCGGTTTTGGTGCAAAAATAGATGTCATGGACAGATTGAGGCTGGGGTGAACAAGGGTATCACCGGAAGCGCAATCAATACCAAAAAGAGCTCCAATATAACCCGCTGATATTTTAGTAATTTCTTCCATTTGATCCGCGTGC
>Ga0164318_10008384_pt1 | contig 10032 bp, 10 predicted proteins | sample GuaBasSedimGuay9_FD_113734 | JGI IMG/M metagenome (GOLD analysis project Ga0164318, IMG submission 113734) | Subseafloor sediment microbial communities from Guaymas Basin, Gulf of California, Mexico - Guay9, Core 4571-4, 0-3 cm | ecosystem: Environmental > Aquatic > Marine > Hydrothermal vents...
AATTCCTGATATCACTAGTATTTTTTGATAAGGGGTATCCTCAGAATAGTAAGATGAAAGAAATACTTGCTAAGATTATCATTGAATTAGTAGGAGAGAAGTAAAAGAAAATAAACAATGACAGAAATGTGCAAAACTTCGCCTAACACGGTGTATACGGTTCGCTTCGCTCACTTAAATTGTGCCTTCGGCACAACTTCGCATACACCGATTCCGTTAGGCGTAATCGGGGGCGACGGGCTTGAAGAAAAACGATCGGTGATAATATGACGGGCATTCAAATAAAACTAAACCCAAAACGTATTTGAGACACCCCTATTCGCGGGTGTAGTCAAAGAATCCGCCCGACTCCAAAGGAATTATTTTTGAGGGGTTTTCGTGGCAAAGAGAAAAGCTTTTAAGTAAGTATCAAGAAACATATTCTTTTTACATAGAGTCAGTAAAAAATTAAAAGGAGAAATAAAAAAACATGTCACAACAGGAATTACAAAAGTTTCTCAGTAAATGCTTTAGGCAAAGAGTATTAGAAGCACTTCAAGTGCTGCAGAAAGGTTTGATAAGGCATGGCGAGATTACAAAAGAATTAGAAAAAATGGAAAAAAATAGAAAAATTGAGGTGTTAAGGTCAATGGAATCATCAATGAATAATATTACAATAATCTCAGAACCAAACACACCCATAATCAGAATCAAGATCGTGGGAGAAGAAAAGAAAAAAATAATAAAAAAGTTAGATGCCGACTGCATTGGATTAGAACCGCAATCACGAGAACACTCGGAGTATAAAGTCAAGTTAACAATGAACCCACAAAGAGCGTCAGAAATGCTTGAATGGCTTTTAGCAAATAGGTTGGCAATAAAATTTGGAGAAGGAGCTTTTGACGACAAAAGGGCGCTTTATACAGTTTCGCCTTTTTTTAAGGATATTTATGAAGATCTTTTGGATTTAGTTCAAACGTTCGAGAAAAAATTTCAAAGAATCCAAAACAAAATAAATGCTCTTAGAATTCTTCCAGAAACAATAAAAGATTTCGATGAAGGAATAAAATACTTCTTGGCATACTACACAGGGAGAGACCTTGGAAGTATTGAAGTGAAACATAATATTTTGGAAGAAACTATTGATATAAATATCTACATAACATGTAACAATACTGATATGGATATATATAAAAAGATTATAAAAAATCTAATTGGGAATATATGCCAAGAACCAACAATAAATATATTACAAGAAGAAACCAAAATATGTGGATTTGCAATAACGGGGAAAATTAGGAGGAAAGAAAAATTATGAAATTGCCAGAAAAAGCCATTACAGAATGGGAAGGAATAATAGGTCATCAAAATACAAAAAAGGTGATAGAGCAGTTACAACTTAAGGATTTAAGTGAACTTGGAGCCGTATATTCCACTCTATTTGAGGCAAAAGCAGCATTTTTAAAAATGGGCCTTTCTGATGAAAAAATTGATAAAATGTTGGATATACTTGCGCGGGATTTGATTGCTTTTTCATTTCCTGCGGGTGCAAGTGAATTCTTTAAAGAACAAATAAAAGTGTCAAGAATAGAATTAATTCTTGCAAAAATACAATCAGTAAAAGACCGTGTAGTGTTAAGCAGCATTGCAGACTATTTAATCACGTTAAATGTAAAAAACATGTTAGATTTGTTTTTTGAATTATTAAGCAATGTAGACCCTACAAAAACACCTATCCAGCAGATAAAAAATGTGAGATATTTTGCTTATTCAAGAACTGGTACTGATTTAATAGATCTTAAAAATCTTATAACGTCAACAGAACAATTCTATGAAGATACAGTAAGTAAAAAAGCGGAAGATATAAACAGGTATATAGATCCAAATATCTGGAAAGAAGGAAAAGAGCTTGGCGAAATAATTTTATCAAAGATAAAAAGGGAGACTTTATGACTTTTTCCTTTCGATTAAACGCCAGGTGGGATTTGATGAATATAGCACATATCCTGTAATGTCAAAAGAATCAGGGTCATTGCAATATTCTTTTTTTATTTGCGTTAATGAAGATGCAATACTCAAATTATTAATAAACAGGTTTTTATAGAATGCTCTTGCAAATTTACCCGCGGCATAATCACGAATTGGCCATAATGTGCCAATAAAAGAATTTACTCCTTTCTCAACAAAAACTTGTGCAAAACCCTTATGTATTTCAGCATAAAATTCTATATCTTCTTCTTTGGCAGTGATGCATGCATTAAATATAATAATTTTAGGTGCTCGCTTGATATCGGGTATATCCGAAGGTTTAAGAGTACTTTGTTTAAAATAAATAACGGGCTCTTTTAAATGCGCTCTATAAGCTCCATGCCCTGTATAATGTATTATATCATACTTTCCTTTTATCAGGATATTTTTAAACTCATTGGCAGTCATATCATCTACCACATCAATTTTAATTCTTCCTTTTAGCGCAGGCATTTGTTTGATTACGTCTTCCATATAACTTCTTTCTACAAACTCATGTTTTAGTGATTTAGTAGGATCAGAAATATATAAGCATTTAATTGGATAAGTAAAATCCGTTTTTGCTTCTACTTTCTCATGCATAGGAAACATGCGATAGTTGATATGCTTTTCAAACAAAAATTCTTTATTATACCAAACCAACTCCCACGGAATTGATAATAAAGTAGTATTGATTTGTAGGTAGCCACTCGTTTCATTAAATAAAGTATTTAACATATTTTCAGTAAAATAGTGCGACATGTTTTTCCCTAAATCATGCAGTGTATTTATATTAAACGTTTGTGTAGTATCATTTAATCCTCTACTTCTTGCATTTGCTGATATTATAAATTTTGATAAAGTATCTTTTACAGTATTGATAATATACTCATTCACAGTTTGTTTTTGACGAAAAGGACCAATTTTAGGATTATAAAATAGTGATTCATAAATCTTTTCACGTTTATCTATTCTTAAAATATACTTTTCGAGATCTTCGGTTTTTTCTCCCGGGATGTAAACATAATCGGAAATTCTATAATCAATCCACCCTAACAGGTATTTCTGAGCAATGTACCATTCTATTGTTTTCAAAGTTTTTTTAATATTCCTTATGTTTATGCCCTGCTCATAAGCGATTTTTGGAATATTAATTCGGGTAATACTGCCTGTTGCATTAGAATACTCCTCTGATTTTTTTAATACTTTGATCAGGTGGTATTGTCCTTTCCAATTTCCCCGATGCCAATATACACCTATGCTAAGATATAAGACTATCAGGTAAAAAATCCAAACGATAACTAATACCCTATCATGAGGAGCCTGTTGAAATCCGGTTATTATCGCTAAGATAGAAATTATAAAAGATCCTATTACTGCAATACCTCCTGGACTTCTCCAGTATATCTTTTGTCCTTCTCTCCATGCTTTTTTATATACCTGTGCATATACACCTACGCTAAGATACCAATATATATAAAAAAATGTCCAACTCATAACAGTAGCTACCCCCTCATAAACTGTTTGAAAGTTTAAATCTCCGGATATTACAGCCAAGATAGGAATTATAAAAGATCCTATTACCGCAATACCTCCTGGGCTTCTCCAGCATATCTTTTGTCTTTCACTCCATGCTTTTTTATATAACCATACATACTGATAAAATGCAAAACCGGTAACCATTAAAAATCCAAAAAATCCAATTATAAATTCATCGCAAACCGTTCCAAAAAGAACTGCTGAGACGAGAATTGCGATTGTTCCAATCACAAAAATAGATTTAGGTGACTTCTTTCTTAAAAAATTTATCAGCTTGGTGCGATATAACTGTGCATCCCGCGTGAATAAAAAAACAATTAGTATCAATAACACTATAACGATCAAAATCGCACCCATATACACGCTTGAGGGTTGCGAAGTGGCAGGAGGATTTACAGTTATCATCACTGTATTGCTCCCAGTAACATAATGAAGTTTATAAGCCTCTGCCGTAATCGAAATATTTTTTCTGAATGCTCCAGATGGAGAATAGGGTAATGTAAAAATTCCGCTTGAGTTTGTTTTGCCTTTGCCAATGGATACCGGTATGAGCAGTCCTTCAGCAGCACTTAAATAAACATCGGCACCTTCGACCGGTATGCCATCAGATGTTACAATTATAGTTAAATTAGTAGATTCATCAGAGTGTATGATAGAAGGATTGGCAGAAATCGAAACCTCAAGCACTGCAGGTGATGGTTTTTGAGTTATCCCCACGGTACCACTACCATTGACAAAGCCAAGTTTAAAAACAAGGGCTTTAAATAAAACATACCCATGCATAGTTTTTCCCGTCGCAGAAGAATAAGCAGTAGAGGACCAAGTCGTTTTAAAAATTCCACTCGAGTTTGTCTTGCCTTTGCCATAGGTAAAGGATCTGCTAGCACGCGGTATTGCATCATCTTTATACTCACCATATAGCAAAACATTAGCACCTTCTACTGGCATGCCCTCAGATGTTACAATTACAGTTAAGATGGCAACTTCATTACGGTGTATAACAGGGGGATTGGCAGAAATTGAAACATCAAGCACTTTTTCTGGAGTAGACGTTGATGTAGGAGTACCAGCCTGTTCTATAAGAACACAACCCATGTCCAGCATCCAAATATCGAAGTTTCCATTTCTATCCGATGAAAAAACAATTTCATTTCCATCTGGTGACCATGCAAATCCCTCACCACCATCATTTGCACTATCTTTTGTTAACTGGACAATTTTTGGTTCTCCACCAGCTATTACTTCTTGAGTATTTGTTAACAGCCAGAGATCCACATTCTCGCTTTTCGTGGATATAAATGTAAATGCTATTTTATCAGCATCTACTGGTGACCATTTTGGCATTATACCACAAACTTGCATATCAATTGGTGTCCCCGTTCTGTCCGAGTTCATTATCCAGATGTGGCTTTCTCCACTCCTATTAGATACAAAAGCAATCTTACTACCATCTGGCGACCAAGTTGGACATTCATCATCTACATCATAGTCAGTTAAAGTTAACTGGGTAACAGTCCTGTCTGAATAATTAAGTATGTAAATCTCGTCATCCTCAGGATAAAACCAAAATGAGCATTGATATGCAATTTTATTTCCATCTGGTGACCAACATGGTTGATAGAAATTATAATATGGGTCAAAGACAATTCGTTCTTGTCCACTTGTATCAGGATCCATTGTCCAAATCCACGATCCATCGCCATGAGATTTAGTAAAAAGAATTTTTGAATCATCGGGTGGCTTGTAAGAAGGATTTCTATAACTATCGTTACCGCCGATTAGTAATTTTTCGTTGTTTCCATCTGCATCCATAACCCAGATGTCAGGATGGCTATGATCTCTGGTTGAAACAAAAATAATTTTTTTGCCATCATGAGACCAGGATGGCTCCCCATCTTTTGCCGGATCTGTAGTTAATTGAGTAAAACACTTTGATGGATCACTTTCAGCACTTGCAACCCTGCTAAAAACAACAGTGGCTACGCTTCCAGTTAAGAATACCAAAAACACCAACAATATCCCAATCAATGCTTTCCTCATTTTTTACCAATAATTTTATCTGTGATTTTCTGTATTGAACCCATTGTAATTGCTCAATATTAGGTGGTGAAATAAAATACAAAATTGTGTATACCACCCTAACTTGTATAACTTGTATATACTCCCCTCTCCACGATTTTTGGATTACCCCTTTTATTGAGCACATACAAAACATTGATGTATTATAATTAGTCGACTTTTAGATTATTTAAACTTTTTGACTATTTTTAAATGATGTCATACCAAACAAGATTTTAGGCTAAAACTCCACAGTAATCTAATTAATTGTTAGCGGCTTTCGTTTTTTACGATGGAAATGTAAAAAATCTTAAAACCCCACAGTGATATAGGGTATATCGTAGAAAAAATTTAGGAGGTGCATATTAAAAAAATGAAACAAAAAATGGGAAGCATATTGGGGATTGTTGTGTTGTTAGTAGCAGCGATGAGCGCGGTAGCAGTGCAGCCAGTGGTGGCTCGCTGGCCAGGCACACCTGATGAGGGTGATTGGTATCATGGAGATTGGTCTTGTGGTAAAGTCTGTGATGAAGCGTGTAACCATGATACGACTGGAGAATGTTTCGGCCTTTGTGTAATTCGTTGCTACATATTGAAGGCTTTAGGTTACGGATGGGATTTCATCGGTGATTTATTAACAGACTACTGGTGATTGCCATATCCAGAGAATAAGCAGTAGCAAAAATTGTAAAAATTAAATATTTTTTCTCTTTTTATTTTTCAAATTATGCAATAAGTCCCTCCAGAAATGAAAGAAGGTATGATTGGGCATTATTAGTGGGAAATAAATTTTGTCTCTGATATTCTACAATGATTTTAGGCTAAAACTCAACTCTAATCAAATTAATTGATAGTGACTTTCATCTTTTACGATGGAAGTGTAAAAAATCATAAAAAAAACCGATGCTATAAAGTGTATTGGAGAAAAAAATTTAGGAGTGTGATATAAGAAAATGAAAAGAAAAATAGGGGGTGTATTGGCAATTGTCGTGCTGTTAGTCCCAGCGATGAGTTCGGTTGCAGTACAGCCAGTAGCAGCAGATCCTTGGTTTCCCACAAAAACAGTTACCGAGTGCCACTCTTCTACATATTGTGGTTGTGTCGACTCCGATACATTTTATTGCGTTTGGCCCACCGATACAGGAGGCGATATTCACTACCAACAAGTAGATCATTGCTGGTATCATGGAAATCAGGTATGTATAACATATAAAATGAGTAGTATAATACCGGATTTTGATGCCATGTTGAAGGATCTCCGGGCTCTTATGAGTATAATATCTGATTTTGAAGCCATATTGAAGGATCTTCGGGGTCTTCTACCTTGGTAATTAAAGATATGGGCAGATGGTTTTCTCCAATTTCTTCCTTTATTTCCATTTTTGTTCCAAATTTTTTACGTCCCAATCGTAAAAAGTCCTAAAACCTTTGATAATCTAAGGTGTATTAGAGGAGAAAAAATGGGTAATAAAAGAGTTTATAAAAAGTTGGCAAAAGCAGGAACGATAGCAGGCATTTTGTTCTTTGTTGGAGCATTCGCCATTTGCCCTGGGATAAATGCTGATGACCAAGTTGATATAGATACATTCGTCGAGGTCAAAGATAAACTGAATATGCTGAGCGATGGGATAAATCACGCTGAGTTCAATCTGGATGCCTTTGAGAGATTAGCTAAAGAAAATAATTACGATTTAAAAGGTGATTTGATGTTCAAGCAAGCTAAGGAAGAGATAAAAAGCGCCAAAATAAACCTGAAAGAAGGAGAAGAAGAATTCAAAGAGGCATTATCTCTTTTAGAAGGGGGGAAGATAGAAGAAGCGAAGGGGTTCCTCGTAGCGGCGAAAGAATATGTGGAAAAAGGTTTGGAAGATGTTGAAGGGGCGAATTTAAGCTTGAAAGATTCTTTAGGAAGTTTTGCCGACGATAAGAACCTTCCAACACGCGAAGAAGCATGGAAGAAGTCCATTGAACATACTAAAGAAGAGATCAAAAAAGCTGGAAACTACATAGATGGAATTGAATATGTGGAAAGATTCCCTTTTATCAACCTGAGAGAAGCGAGAGAAGGTCTTGATTACAGCAGCAATACTTTAGATAAAGCGAAAACTGTGAATCCAGAATATCAGTTGGGATATGCCTATGCGCTTCTTGCAGAAACAGGGGCAAATACAGCGAAAGATGCAGCATCTGGCATCTGGAACAAGTTTGTAATATTTTGTGTGGTTTTTGCACTCATTCCAATCGCAATCCTCCTTTGGATTAGGGAGGAGGTAAGAGAAGTAATTCGAGATTGGTTTGAGGACCTTTTTGACAAACTTAGGGGGTATTCGATTAAGTAAAAAGGAGGAGGTAAAAAATGTACGGATTGGAAATTGGTCCTGGCTCGCTCTCCCAAAATCTTTGGGAGCTATTTAGAGAAATTCAAAGAAGAGAGGGAAGAACTTTCAGTGACATATTACGCAGGAAGCCAGAGGTGATGAGTGCAAATTGTGATTTGGGGGCGTACGTTTCGGAAAGAGATAAAAGGATTTATGTTAAGGAGATAGGTAAAGCAAAGATAAGCAGAGACAGTGTAATTCGTTCTCCAATCTCTCTTGGCGGTGGGAATGGAGGCAGGCAAATAAAGGATACAGGGATACTATGCAATGAAGCTAATTCATCAAGAGTTAATTTGTTGCTTGTGATTCCAGAAGAGATGAAGCGTCCAGTAGTTGCATATAACACCTTTAAGCCAATGATATGGCTCGATGAGCTGATGCAAAGGTACAACAAACAACTTTCAGTGGATATCGTATCAAACAGGAAATTGCTTGGAACAGAGTGTGGATACCATGGGGCAAACAAAAAGATTGTTGCTCAGATTGAAACTGAACTTTTAGCATCAATTCAACCAGAAACGGAATACAACATTGAAGATATGTTAGGACACCACAAATTTTTCACTATTGGCATGGATACCTTTGCACCTAAGCAAAGGCTGCCTGAAAATATTGATGCAATTATAAGCGGTGTTATTAAGGCAAAAGATCCAGGGAATTCTTGGTTGGACCCAAAAGACATGCTTAAAGACGAGCTAAAGGTCAAAGAGATTGCGATAAACGTAGGACTGCCAAGGAGGATATACAGAGGGATGGAGAGGTATGGATTATTAGATCAACTTGAGAACAGAGCAAGAGAAGTTTTAGGAGGAATAGACGATGATCCAACAATTTGGGAACGGGGGGAAGAATCGAAAAATGAGGGTTGCTATATAAGAATAGGAATATTTCCAGGTAGGTTTAGGGAGATCCGGTTAGTTAGTAGATATGTATTGGATCCCGGGGATATTCATGAATGCATGAATAAGAAGGCACACAGGGTTTTGGAAAACAACGAAGTCCTTAAAAGAGTAGGTCAACAACTGTGTGAAGAAGTTCCAAATTATGGAGGTGAACAAAAATAAAATGAGAGAAAGAGAAGAGATGCATGTAATATATCCAGAAGGATATCCAGAGGGATATACTACAGAAGTTCCATTACCAAAGCCAGGATATGAAATGCGTTTAATTTACGGCACCGCACCAAAAGTCCCGCGGTTCAGTTTAGCTGATGTAATGGGGACACTCAATTTTTTAATTCTGCTGCTAATAGCGGCTAAACTGATGGATTTTATCTGAGTGAAAATGATAGTAATAGATACTCCACTTATCTGTCCAGAGAACATAAAAAAACTGCAAAGAATGGTGCAAACACAAACAAACAAAGTTATACTATTAGCAGGTACTCCTACCAAAGATACGAATACAGAGGATTTAGAAAAATTATTTAAGGCAGCCAATCTCTCGCTAATTTACGATGGCGGATTGACCTCAATGGGTTGGTATAGCTCCAGAGGTTTAATCTATTTATTCCTTAGAGAAACGCTAAAAAATAGAGAAATAACGCCAGTTCCAGGCTCTATTGCAGCAATTTCTCACACAAAATTCCGAGTAAAAAGAAGAACTGATTTAGAGTATGAATTATCTTTAGAACCTTATAAATCAAACGATTGTATTATAAATTTTGTTAAGAGAAAAGAGAATGGAGATACGAGCCAGTGTGATATTTACTACGAATCCCCGCCACGACTATCGCGATTCATCTATGATTTCTTTGTCGGTCAAGCGTTTGCATCCGTGAAATATATTGGTGGAAAAGGGAATTTTGTTAGAATAATGCGATTTTACCAAATATATGATTATAATACAGACATTAAAGAAATTCTGGGCATCGGTAATAATGAGAAGGAGGGTGATTTTGGTAAAGACAAATAGATTTTGCGACGATAAATTTTATATTAGTCAGGATAAAATGACTACATGAAAAACACCTCCTTATAAATAGGGAAGAAGGAGGTGCATATGTATATAGGATTGGATGTACATAAAAAGTTGAGCTACTATTCGATGGTAGACGGCGAGGGAACAGAGA
>Ga0164318_10008387_pt1 | contig 10027 bp, 10 predicted proteins | sample GuaBasSedimGuay9_FD_113734 | JGI IMG/M metagenome (GOLD analysis project Ga0164318, IMG submission 113734) | Subseafloor sediment microbial communities from Guaymas Basin, Gulf of California, Mexico - Guay9, Core 4571-4, 0-3 cm | ecosystem: Environmental > Aquatic > Marine > Hydrothermal vents...
ATTGAGTTTTTTAAAGACAAGAAGCCAGTGTGACAAGAGAGGAAATGTATATCCGAACGAAAGGGAAGCACGATAATTTCAGAACAATGTACAGTTCTGTAAAAAAAGGGCAAAACTGGGAAGGGTGGTATCAATGCTCAGGTTGTAACCATGGGTTTGCCAGACGGATATGTAGTGAGTCAAACAACACAATATGTAAACTGTGCCGAAACAAGAGTAGAATTCAGCCAGAAGAGCGCGGAATAGCCATGCTAAGTAGGAAGTTTCCAAATACATTTAAGAAGATAGGGAAAAGGATTGGAAAAAAGTGGTCAGGATGGTATGAGTGCCCAGACTGTGGAGATGGAATATATAGAAGGTCTCTTCCAATGAAAGACAACGTCCCTTGTAATGTATGTTTTGGAAAGAGAATTACAGCCAACTGTGTGTCAAATGGGGGAGAGTCTATGATTGAGAACAGCACATTTGTTAAATTCACAAAGCAGGTTGGCTACGTTAAATATGCAATATTTACATGCTCTTGTGGATGTGGGGCAGAAGCAGAGAAAATAGCAAGCTTAAACAACATCGATAGAATTCTTAGTAACTGTATAGAAAGAACCCCATCCTTTAATGGAGTGCATATGGACAAGAGAACAGGAAACTTCTCTTTTGTTGTTCAAGGAAAAGGCACAAAGATGACTCAGTGTGGATACAAGTCTGAGATAGAAGCAGCAATCGCAAGAAAACAGCTTATTGACGACCTTGGAACAGATATGTTTAGTCTAGGGGTTTGCCCGACAGAGCGACAAATAGAAGCTTTTGGAACCAAAGAGAAACTATACATGCAGGAAGTAAGGGATTTTCCTATGAATATAAGTATTTCGAGATTCGGAATATATGTATTCTCTGCTATGCATAACAAGGTGACAACTCATAAGAATTTCAAGAAACTAGCAGATGCGAAACACTATAAGAAATGCTACTTCGATGCCAAGAAGATGCAAGCAGTAGCAGCCTAAAGGAGGCAACATGAAAGAACTAAACATAAACGACAAACTATGGCATCCATTGTCACTGGACATTATCGAGCATAAAGTAATAAGTAAGACAGAGTTTGAAGATAGAACTGTCTATATAGCCAAGGCAGTGAATGGTGTCGGTGCGAGTGGAAGAGTTGAAGTTGAGCTATCGATTGATCGCAAAGGTGTAGTTCGATTCATTGGTCTTGCTGATGACTATGAGTTCAATGTCGCATTATCGTACCACACATACGGTGAATACATACTTATACCATGGGGTTATATAGATGACTATCCCGATGGTGAGGATTATGATACCTTTATGGAGATAGCAGATGGTATGAACGAGGTTATATATGACTATCAAGGTAGGTACTACGAGGTAGGCAATCCGTATGATACGGTCGGTTATCCAACCAATGGCGACTTTGATGATTATATGTATGGTGAGAAGGGCGTCTTCGGACTGACATTTGAGTTGAATACATGGGGGCAGGGTGGCTTCTACCCGCCTGATTCATATATCCCCGAGACCACCGAGATGCACTGGTTAGTGTTGAAATGGCTGTTGAACTGGATGGTAGATAAATATATTACCGACATCAATGTGCTTTATTTCAAGGGCATAGCATACGACGGTGGTGTTAAATTGTCATGGGATGCTGAATCAACTGATGAGGATATTCTGGGCTTCAATATCTATCGTGAAGAGGTATTGAATAAAAGTGGCGAGATGAGACATTCCAGATTGGATAGTTTCATCAAAGTGAACGATGGGTTAATAACCGGTGAGAGACCATACACATATGTAGATAGGGATATAGTAGAAGGAGAGGAATACAGGTATCGGTTAGAGGTAGTGACGGGTGAGAGGGGATATGACAGAGGAGAGGTAGTAGTGGACACTGGGAGGCAGACACCGATATCATTAGAGATGGTATATCCAAATCCCTGTATAGATGAGTTGAGAATAGGGTTGATGGCTGGAGAGGGAACGGAGATAGAGATGAGGGTATATGACATAAGTGGCAGGAAGGTTGATGCAGGATTAATAGAGAGCGTCAATGAGGGTTATAACATATTGAAGATGGATGTAGGTGAATTAGCGAATGGTGCATATATGCTGGTGATTGACTCTGATGCGGGCAAGTTAACTTCAAGGTTCTGTGTGGTGAGATAATAAGGAGAACCAAGCGATTTAGACCCCCGGTCAGAGATACCGGGGGTTTTACTTTGACTATTTATGTTAGAGATATAATATTATGACTTTACGAGAGACAATCTCTATTGGAGCAATGGTTACAGCGGTTGTGTATGGGTTATATCAAGTGAGCTCTTTATCAACTTTGCAATTTTATTGACCATTCTCCAATCCTCATGGTCAATTGAGTAGTAGAGAAATCCTGTATCAATTCTGGACGGAATTAATTTCAACAATTCAATATTTATTAAGTTATATGCGATGATTAATGAGTTATATCTTTTCTCGCTTATGTGTTTATGAATAACAGTATATTCGTCATCCTTCTCTCTAAAGGGTAATATCTTCAGGGATTTCGGTTTATATTTCTTCCTTATGAAGTTAGAAAGAGCATTTCTGTCGGTCTTATCACGCACACTTACTATGAGCAAGACATTCTTATTTTCTATATTTGATGTGAGAAAGGGTATAAATTTGATGTCCATTATAAGTGGTTTCCTTGGATATAAGGAGCGGATGGTTTTCTTCACCCGACTTATATCTCTGTTTTTTGAAATAGTGTCAGGGTAATCCGAGAATATGAATATGTCCACCTTTGAAATCATTGATTCGAGCATAAATTCATCCAGCGGTTTATAATCTGATTTATGGCTGAGATACATTATTGAGAGGTCGGGTTGTGGAATGGGTTTGGTGGTGTTATAGCCCTCAAGAATGATTGCATCTTCCTCAAAGTCGCCTGAGATTATGATACCGTCATTTATGTATGTATGTAGTGGTTTGCCGGTTATTCCCTCACCAAAGGCAAGACAACCAACGACAATGGAGTTATATATGAATGAATCTATCACCAGATTATGGTCTTCAACATTTTTCTGTGTTAGGGTTCTTATAAGGTCTTTAAGCGAATTCGCCTTCGCAGTGCTGATTACCCGAGGATGAGATGGTCCCGTCTTTGTGGTCTTGACCACACATGGGTTCAGCCCCAATGTTCTCAATATGGTGATTATGGTAGTTGTTATCGGCTGGAGACCAAATGTATCTGGATAACCATAGACCATGATGGTCGGTTTTTCACCTCTCACCTTGCTCTTGTTTGGGAAGAGGGCGAGGTCCGGACCTACATATGTTAATCCATTGTCAAGGAGCCGGGATATGAGATGTTTCCTAAAACCCCAATTTGCCAATGGAGTGGTCAGGCAGTCAATAACTACAGAGACATTTTCGGAAATATATTCAGATATGTTTTCTATTAGTTTACTCTTATCAATCTCAATCACAAAATTGATACCTGGTTCACTCTGACCTCCTACTCTATCCACCCTGTCATGCACAAGTATTACTCTTTCCAGGTGTGCCCCTATGTCATTCCTCAGGTAGTCAGATATATATCTTACCTCTCTTTCGGTGCAACTGCTGTTTAAGAGGAGAACACAGTAGTTGTTCTTAAGCAATATGTTTGGTCTTACTATCCTTCTATTATCCATCCATATATAACCAGTGAGTTTCTGAGAGTTATTATAAGTAAACTATTATAGGTAATTAAACATATACAGTATATAGTTTCTTAAGGAAGATTAATGGTTCATAACAATATCCATCTAATCACCCTCATCTGGCTTTACAATTGCGCCGCAGAGATGGCTCCTAACGAAAGGTATGAGCGATAAAAGGTGAGTAAGGGTGGAGGAGAAACCGGCGAGGACTCTCGCAAGAGGGGGTATTATCCCAATTGGCTTAAGTTTATATCTGAATCCCGGGAATAGTGTCTTTATCTCATTCATAGGAACAGGGGATAGATAGTTTGTATTAAGGTATAATGTGTTCTGAAGTTAAGGTGTGTTTCTATTTATTATTTACATACAAAGATATATCTTTCAATCATTCTACCCTCTATACATTTTTGGTCTAAGAGTTTGAAATTTGAATGTAGGAAAGCTCTTTTAGCTGCTTTATTATCGGAGTCAGTAGAAGTTATGACGCAACCTGTTCCAAGCTCTTTCATCCTCTTTGTAAATTCATTTATTAAACTAATACCAGTTCCCAATCTTGCCTTTTTAGAGACAGCTATAGATGCCAATAGTGCTCTTGGCTCAGGAAGTGATGAAGGAGGTGCTTTGGGTTCTTTTACCAATATGCGAATCGTTTGACCAAATCGAAGAAGAATATGAGCGATGACTCCTGGTGAGAATATAAGTTTGTATAGAATTATAGGTATCAACCTTAGACTAAGGTATTTAATTGCTTCCTTTTTGTGTTCAAGTGATTTATGTGGTCCTACTACAAACCCTGTAATATTACCTTTCTCTTCAGAAACTAATGATAAAGAGTGATTGCTATTAAGAAATGTAGCATAATAATGGTAAAGGAATCTATTACCGAGATGAGTCATAAAGTAGTATGGAAATGCTTTGTTATGTATTATGACGACATTTTCAAGGTCTTCCTTATTCATCTCTCTTATAAGTATATTACTATTCATTGTTATCTCCTAAATATCGTTATTATCAAAAATATCCATATGGTTTTTCATTGTTAGAAGTGGTAAATAATCTGTCAATTTTCTAATACGATACACATTCAAGGTAAATAATGCTAATATAAATAGTATATAGTTGTTAGTAGAAATATATCATGAAAATGTTGAGTTGCCTTTGAGGTTACTTATGAAAGCATTTGTTCTTGAGGAATTCGGGCTTGCGGAGGATAGACCGCTTACTTTCACTGATGTTGAAATACCATCGGTTGGTGATGGCAAGGTGCTCATAAAGGTCTCTGCCTGCGGGGTGTGCCATACCGACCTGCATACCATTGAGGGTGAGATAAGACCACAATTGCCCATAATCCCCGGTCACGAGATAGTCGGTGAGGTCGTGGAGGTAGGCAAGGGTGTGAAGGGTATCAAGACGGGGGACAGGTTGGGTTCTGCCTGGCTTGGCTTAACAGACGGTGATTGCAGATATTGCAGAAAGGGTCTTGAGAACCTCTGCGAGAATGCAAGATTCACGGGTTTTGACCTGAATGGTGGTTATGCAGAATACACTTCACTCTATGCTGATTATCTTTATCATCTCCCAGATAATGTAACTGACCTCAATGCTGCACCTCTTCTCTGTGCTGGTATAATCGGCTACAGGTCAATTAAACTTGCAGATGTTAAGCCGAAAACCGTCGTCACCATCTTTGGCTTTGGTGCGTCCGCCCATATTGCCATACAGATACTCGTCCACTGGGGGTGTGATGTGTTTGTATTCTCAAGGACACCAGAGCACCGAGCGCACGCTCTTGAACTTGGTGCTAAGTGGGCTGGAGAGGCAGATGAGGAGCCACCTGAACTTTCTGACTCAGCTATAATATTTGCTCCAGCCGGTCATCTGGTAAGGAGGGGATTAGAGATATTGAACAGGGGTGGAACTCTCTCACTTGCTGGAATATATATGACACCAATACCTGAGCTTGAGTATGAGAAACACCTTTATTACGAGAAGACAGTAAGAAGCGTGACCGCAGCCACCAGAGAGGATGGTAGGGAGTTAATGAAGCTTGCAGAGGAGATACCCATAGAGACCGATATTGAGGTATATGATTTTAGGGAAGCACCTGATGTTCTAATAAAGATGAAGAGAAGCGAGATAAAGGGGGCGGGGGTTCTAAGAATTTCCTGAAAGTAATTGTTTGTTTCAGATTGGTATCTTTCTTACTCTTTATCTGGAATAAACCTGACAAAACACAATACATCAGTATGATATTGACTTCAATATGCATTGTGGTGGTAAGTTATGGGACACAGGATGTTAGTAAGGGTTCAATGCCCGGTCTGACCACATCGTCTGTCAACCTGCTTTCCGGGTTCTGAATGTATAGTGTGACTGCGTCTGAGGACGGTGATACGCTTCTATCTTACAAACCTTCATCAATAATTTAGGTGACAATATGTTTATATGTGTGTTCTTTATGTCATATCGGCGGAATTGATATTGTGTACCTGGATAGGTGGTAATTGTTAATCTGGTATTTTCACATGCGATAAATCTCATACAGCGAGTTATCTGGAGCATACTGGGTTATATCTCAATGCTCCCAATTGGAGTGGCTACAATTACATAGTTATCCATTTACTCGTGTTCTTTGATGTGAAGTAGTGTAAATGAGATAGAATGTTTAATTTTATTGGTATTTTATGTGATATAATGTGTATAGTAATATGTTCATTTGGATGGGAGGTTAGTTATGATGAGGAAAGTATATATAATTACTTTTATGTTGGTAATTGGTTTATTTCTTGTATCATGTGAAACTGAGGTTGAGAATCATGCTGGCACAAGGGATTACTATCCAAACGCTGACCAAAGCGAATGGATTTACAAAGATGTTATTAGCGAAAATGAGTATACATACAGGCTTAATGGGACGGCTCAGCATAGCCAGGCAGGTGAGGTGCAGGTGCTTGAAATAACCTATTCAGGTAATACATCAAAGATGTATGTATTGGTCACTGATGAGATGGCAGTATTATATTATGACCTTACCTCGGATGCAAGGTATGAATTACTACATTTTCCCATCAATGTTGGAGACACCTGGAATTGGGTTTGTGGAACTGTTGAATATTCAGCAGTTGTTCAGGGAAGAGAGGAAGTGAACACAGAGGCGGGTGATTTCGCAGATTGCTTTAAGGTTCAATATTCCTGTGCGGGCTCTCCAGTCGACACAATGTGGTATGCAGATGGTGTTGGTATGGTCAGGGAAGCATTTGGTAATGACTATGACTTGAAACTCAAATCATATAATTTTCCACCTTAAGTTAAACATCCCTGCCAGTTAAGCCCCTTTAAGCATAAGGGGCACTTCTATATCGTTTACCTGATAAACTTCCTCTTTATAATTGCCGTCTTCCTGGCTCGTGATGAGATGGGTGATGTCTTTATTGCTGTGATAAGATAATTGAATGCCATTGCAAAGTGATTCTCTACACCCCTTCTATATACCAGTCGCTCATCCCCCCTGGTTGATACTACCTTCTCCTTGACCAGATTCAGTAAGTGTTTGATAGCCAACTCAACCTCCCTGCACCTTGCTGGTAGCACTATCTTCTTCTCCTTTATCATCCATACCAACTCATCTAAACTCTCTGTTCTGTCTATCTTGACCACCTCCACGCTTTCTCCCGTTTTACCTTCATATCCCCTCTCAAATGCTCCTTCCCTGAAGTAGGCAAGCTTCACTCTCCCCGGAAATGCCTGTGCGAATCTCTTGGCGAAGTATTTATACGGCAGGGCATCAATAACGCAGTTGACTATCCCGAAGGCATCAATCGTCTCGTTTAGTGTCTCCCATTCCAGTGCCTCTATCAACCTCACAACTTTGACAATACCATTTTCTCTTGTTCCTACTGCTATATGCAATATCTCACCAACATCCACACCCATATACAAGCCCTCTCCACCCTCCCACATCTCCTCACCACTTATGCAACTCTCTATGTTCTCCTGGCTCAGGGGTCTGAGTTCGCCGGAGTAGGGGAGACCAAGTATTGAATTGTAGAATCGCATCTTCTCTGTGTCTGTCCTTGATTTTTTGAACAGGTCGTATATCTCATCAAGCGTTTTAATACCTGTAATCAGATGAGAGATATGCCAGCCCGCCGTCTTGCTACTTCTGGTTGGAAGCCACTCTCCAGAACTCAGATTGAGAGGGCTTTTACATCGTGGACAGCATAGTTGAGCGCACTCATTGGTCACTAATACACAGTCCGGGAATGCCTCCTCTAATGGGTCTGACCATCCACAGTTGTCGCATCTGATAATGTAGAATCTGCTGTCAGAGGCGGAGAACGACCTGTCAATGCCAGTTCCGGGAATTGATGGCGTGGAGAGCTCAGATATGAGACCTAACCTGGAGTGCAGTATTCTGTCCTTTGCGTATTCAATCTTATCTGCTGGTGCGACATCAAGTTCGTCTAATATCACATAATCAGCATCAACGCTTCTGGTCTTCGCCCTGCCTAGCAGACCTCGTAGATATATGGTGGAGTCGCCTATCTTCTTTAAGTGAACCTTATCCACCTTCTTGCTCTTTGATTTGAGATAAGGGGACTCGTCAATTATCGTCTGTAATCTATCCTGTGAGAAGTCGCTTACATCGCTATCTGTGGGAAAGTAGTATATAACCTTAATTGAGTTCTTATCCGCCAACCATAATGCCTTTATGATGTGATAGGTAGTTATGCCAACCTGTGCCGCCTTCCTATAGACCTCGTGATTGTGTTGCTGAGTGTATATATCTCTCAGGTAGGGGTGATTTGCAAGGGTGAACCGCTCCCCCCGCAGGTAGATATTCTTCCTCGCCCAGGTTAAGAGTTTCATATCTGTCTCTTTGTAAAATAGAGATTATAGGGTGTAGCAAATATTATAACATAGTAATAACAATTAGTAAATATCATTGGATTATACATTTTTTATAATGTTGCCCTGTGATGAAATGGTTGATTGATTTACCATTAAAATTTATTATATTAAATGGTATGGTTGACATCAGAAAACTACCCCTGTTTTCAGAACTCACTAAGAGAGAGATAGATGAGGTGCTTCCGCTATTCGGGAGGAAACTCTTATCCGAGGGTGAGGCGCTCTTTCTGGAGGGTGATAGTGGTGACAGATTCTATATAGTTGAGAAGGGGTCTATATCAATCTGTATTGAGATTGAGGGCGTGGGAGTTGAGGAGCTGGCGCTATTTGAAAATGGGGACTTCTTTGGGGAGATGTCGCTTATTGATGACGCACCTCGCTCTGCCTCTGCTATTGCCAGAAAGAAGTCAACACTACTATACCTTGACAAGAAGGACTTTCTATATCTGATAGAGAGGAGCCCATCTATTGCTAACAAGATATTGAAGGCGATGGTTCTTGAGTTCTGCCAGAGATTGAGGGAGTCAAACGACCGACTGAAGGACTACTATCTTATGAGCAAGGCATTCACCAGTGTTGATGTAGATGAATGTTAAAATTGTGATGGGGTCTTGATATGGATGTGAAGGAGATTATCAAGAAAGCATTTATCTTCACTCCCCTGACCGATGATGAGGTCTCAAAACTTGAGGGAATAGCAAAGATTAGGAAATATAATTCTGGTGATATTATCTTTGAGGAGGGTTCGGAAGGTGGTTGTCTTTGTATCGTGTGCGAGGGCAGGGTCAATCTGATGAAGAAGCTGGATAAGGAGAAGGAGACCTGTCTTGCAGAGATTGACGAGAATGGGTTCTTTGGTGAGATATCCCTCTTTGACCAGAAGCCACAGATTGTCACCGCTGTCGCAGAGGAAGAGACCGTCCTCCTCTCTTTTGATTACCCTGCACTGCGAGGTCTTTTAGTCATCTATTCAGAGATGGCGAGGAAGATATTTAACCAGGTCCTAAAACTCCAGTCCAACCTGTTGAGGCAGACCAACGAGCGAATAAGGAAGTTCCTCCAGAAGGCAACGGAGTAGATAGGAATTGGGGCATTTTAATATGGGTAATCGCGGAATAAAAACCACCACATCCGCCATAGACAATCTGGTCTATCGGCTTTATGGCTTGACGAAGGAGGAGATAATGGTTGTGGAGGGGGAATAGAATGTATATATCATTTATTGATGACTGCAGTTTAGAAGAAAACAGATATATTTCTATAGGAGGTTATTGGATAAGAGATGACAGATTGAGAAATTTTATTAATAGTTTTAAAGAAATAAAATTGGAGAATAGAATACCTGACAATGAAGAGATAAAATACAATCCTGAAAAAAATTCTTATATACAAAGGATGAACCCTGAAGAGAGAAAAAA
>Ga0164318_10008388_pt1 | contig 10026 bp, 4 predicted proteins | sample GuaBasSedimGuay9_FD_113734 | JGI IMG/M metagenome (GOLD analysis project Ga0164318, IMG submission 113734) | Subseafloor sediment microbial communities from Guaymas Basin, Gulf of California, Mexico - Guay9, Core 4571-4, 0-3 cm | ecosystem: Environmental > Aquatic > Marine > Hydrothermal vents >...
ATTGGCTTTATAGCAATCTTTAAGATCCCTGTTTCTCAATATCCTGAGATAACCCCTCCCCAAATAGTAGTCAGGGCCTTTTATCCTGGTGCAGATGCCCAGACATTAAGCGAGTCTGTTGCCGCTCCCATTGAAGAAGAGGTGAATGGCGTGGATAATATGCTATATATGTCCTCCACGTGTGCCAATGACGGGACATATACTCTCACGGTTACCTTTGCCGTGGGCACAGACGCTGATATTGATCAGGTAAATCTCCAGAACAGACTGCAGCTTGCCACACCAAGGCTTCCAAAGGAAGTAGTGGATATAGGGCTTGATGTGAAGAAAAGGTCCTCAAGCATCATGGCAGCAATAAGCTTTTATTCTGTGACAGGGAAAAAGGATATGCTCTTTCTCAGCAACTATGTGAGCAGATATATAAGGGATAGCCTCATCAGGCTGAGCGGAGTAAGCGATGTAATAATATTTGGAGAAAAGGAATATAGCATGAGGGTCTGGATAGATCCAGACAGACTCACATCCATGGGACTTACAGTGGATGATGTGGTCAGGGCAATAAGGGAGCAGAATATTCAGGCTGCATTAGGCTCTATAGGCTCTCCTCCTATGAGGAAAAGGCAACAGGTTCAGTATACCGTGAGGGCAAAGGGTAGGCTCAAGGATGTAAAGGAATTTGAGAATATTGTTATAAAGGCAAACAAAAAAGGGGGAGTGATTCGCATAAAGGATGTGGCATCAGTGGAGCTTGGTGCCAGGTCATATGGCCATCAGTCCATATTGGATGGTGTGCCAGCAGTAACCATTGCCGTTTACAGGATGCCCGGTGCCAATGCCCTGCAGACAATGAAGGAGGTGAGAGAGGAGCTCAAAAGGCTATCAAAGAGGATGCCAAGGGATATGAGGTACAGGATAATCCTTGACACCACAAGATATGTGTCTGCTGCTGTGCGTGAGATAGAGACAACCCTGATAATTACCTTTATTCTGGTGATCATGGTTGTCTTTATATTTCTTCAGGATTTCCGCGCAACCCTTATTCCTACTGCTGCTGTGCCTGTGTCCATAATAGGGACATTCGCTTTGCTCCTTGCCATACACTATAGTGCAAACACCATCTCTCTTTTTGCGCTCATACTTGCCATTGGTCTTGTTGTGGATGATGCCATTGTGGTTGTAGAAAATGTGCACAGGATAATGGAAGAGGAGGGGTTAGACAGGAAGGAGGCCACCATAAAGGCAATGGATCAGGTAACAGGGCCAATCATTTCCACCACATTGGTCCTGCTTGCAGTATTTATCCCTGTGGGTTTTATACCCGGTATCCCTGGAAAGCTCTACAGGCAGTTTGCATTCACCATCTGCATATCTGTTTTTATATCCACTATATGTGCTCTAAGCCTTAGCCCTGCATTATGCGCAACAATACTCAAGAAACCCACTAAAAAAAGTAGAGGGCCTTTTATGTGGTTTAACAAGGGCCTTAATAAGGTTAGAAACCTGTATCTGACCGCATCAAGATGGCTCATAAAAAAAATATATGTTTTTATTTTGCTCTTTTTATTGATCTTAGCAGGAGCTTATATACTATTTTCAAACCTTTCCTTTAGTTTTATTCCCTTGGAGGACCAGGGCTACTTTTTTTTAAGCATCCAGCTTCCAGAGGATGCATCCCTTCAAAGAACCAGCAAGGTGGTGGAAGAGGTAACAGAAAGGCTTAATCATATAAAAGGGATTGCCAATGTGATCGGGGTAAGCGGATTTAGTCTCTTGAGCGGTAATGGGGATAACCTCGGGTTTGGCGTGGTGATACTTGACCCATGGGATAAGAGGAAGTCCTTTGATCTGCATGTATTTTCCATAATGGGTAAGGCGCAGAGGATATTTTCCTCCATGTCCAGTGCTGATATCTTTGCGTTTCCTCCTCCTGCAATACTTGGCTTAGGAAAAACAGGCGGATTTGATCTGAGGATACAGGCGGCAGAGGGGCAATCTCCTCAGCAATTAGCGGCTGTTGTAAGGGCTGTTGTGGTGGCTGCCAATAAAAGTCCTGTTATGACAAGGGTATTCAGCACCTATAGGACAGATAAGCCCCAGATATATGTGGATCTGGACAGGGTGAAGGCGCAGATGCTAAAGTCCCCTGTGAGCAGGATCTATCAGACCCTTCAGGCATACTTTGGCTCACTTTATATAAATGACTTTAATCTGTTTGGAAGGGTATATCAGGTAAAGGTGCAGGCAAGGTCTCATTACAGGGACGACTTAGAGGATATAAAGAGGATATATGTGAGGGGAGACGATGGTAATATGATCCCCATAGAAAGCCTCGTGAATATATCCCGCATACTTGCTCCCCCATTTGTTTATAGGTATAACCAGTTTCCAAGCGCACAGATAAATGGGGAAGCTGATAGGGGCTATAGCTCTGGGGATGCAATGGATGAGATGGAAAGGATATTGGATAAGACCCTTCCTGCAGGCTATTCGTATGAATGGTCTTCCATGTCATTTCAGGAAAAGAGAACAACAGGCCAGGTTCAAATCATCTTTCTCTTTGCCCTTATATTTGGCTATCTCTTCCTGGTGGCTCAATATGAGAGCTGGGCAATCCCATTACCCATAATCCTTTATGTCCCTGTAGCCAGCTTTGGTGCGCTGCTGGGAATATATATCCTTGGGTTAAGCCTGAGTATCTATGCCCAAATAGGGCTTGTATTGTTAATCGGTCTTTCCACGAAAAATGCCATACTTATAGTAGAGTTTGCAAAGGACAAGAAAAAAGAGGGTGCCTCCACTATTGAGGCTGCAATTGAAGGCGCAAGAATACGCTTCAGGCCTGTTCTCATGACAGCATTCACGTTTATACTGGGTGTGGCTCCTCTGCTTTTTGCAAAGGGTGCAGGGGCAATGAGCAGGATACATATCGGAACAACCGTATTCTTTGGTATGCTTGTGGCCACAGTATTGGGAATATTCTTCATCCCTGCTCTCTATTATATAGTTCAGTCCATTGTGGATAGGGTAAGAAGATGAAGATGTATTTATATCTATTGTTCCTGATATTTATTGTTGTTTGTGGATGTGCTGTAGGACCAGAATACAAACCTGCAAAGACCAAGCTGCCTGAGAAATGGTATCCAAAGATGGAAGGGGGAGTGGTGACATCCAAGGATGTAAAGATAAAAGAGATAGTTACATGGTGGCAGAAGCTCAAGGATCCTGAACTCTCAAAATTGATAGATAGGGCAGTCAAAGGAAACCTAAATGTCAAAGAGGCCCTTGCAAGGCTAAAGGAGGAAAGGGCTCTCAGAAAGATGGAGAAATCAAGGCTGTTTCCCTACTTAGATTCCAATGTCTCTATTACAAAGGAGAAGATGGGAGGCATGGAAAAGACCTCAGAACGATTCTCCATGGGCATTGATGCCAGTTGGGAAGCAGATATATTTGGTGGAATCAGGAGGTCTATACAGGAGGCAGAGGCAAGGCTTGAGGCAGCAAAGGAGGATCTAAGGGATGTTATTGTAAGCCTCCTTGCAGAGGTTGCCATAAATTATGTGGAGCTTAGGACATATCAGGCAAGGCTTGAGGCAGTGAGATCAAATGCAGAGGCCCAGGATGAGATATATAGACTTAATCTTTCCAGATACAGGGCAGGTCTTATAGATGAACTCGCTGTTCAGCAGTCCAGGTATGTGCTTGAGAACACAAGGTCTCAGATCCCCCCTCTTCAAGAAGGGATCGAGAGGGCAAAAAATAGGCTTTCTGTGCTGTTAGGAAAGAACCCAGGAGTGCTTGATAACGAGCTAAAATCGATGAGACCCATCCCTGTCCCTCCTGTAAAGGTGGTAATAGGGATACCTGCCAATACATTAAGAAACAGGCCAGACATAAGGAGGGCAGAAATGGATCTGGTTGCTGCTACTTATGCCGTGGGAAAGGCAAAGGCAGAGCTATATCCTAAGCTTGATCTATCAGGGAGTATAGGGCTTGAGAGCCTATCCCATGGCGATTTCCTCAAATGGGCGAGCAGGACATGGAGTTTTGGTGCAAATATTGGGTGGAAGATATTCCATGCAGGTGAACTCAGGCAGAATGTAAAGGTCTATACGGCACGTCAGGAGCAGGCATTCTTAGCATATCAGAATGCCATACTCAAGGCCTTAGAAGAGGTAAGGAATGCCATAATAGCCTATGCAAAGGAGCAAAAGAGATGTTATTCCCTTCAACAGGCAGTAAATGCAGCGAGAAAGACCTATGAGCTCGCCCTTGATAGATACAAGGCAGGCCTTGTGGATTTTACTGATGTCTTGGATGCAGAGAGGGCTCTCCAGTCGCTTCAGGATCAGCTTTCTATAAGCAAGGGCGCAGTGATTACAAACCTCATTAGGCTTTATAAGGCCCTTGGAGGTGGATGGCAGGCATGGAAGGTATCTTAGTATCTGATGTTACGCAAGGGTTTTTATCTTTGCTATATGTAGGTAGCATAAGGATAACAATGGAAGCGGAATAAGGGCAAAAGGGATTTTCTTCTGCTCAGGGTCTCTCGGGCTAATGGCGCCCTTCTGACAGTCGCATCAGAAAAACCCCTTTGCCCCTATTCCACATCTGTTGTTATATGATATATGGTATAAGATGGAAGTTTTTACGTAAGGTCAGTTATCAAGATCAAGATAGGATGGAAGATGGGGGCAAAGAAAAATATCCTTGAATGTGTAGGGAATACCCCTCTTGTAAGAATCAGCTATCTAAAACCCAAGAACAATGTGGAGATATGGGCAAAATTGGAGTCCTTTAATCCTGGAGGTTCCATAAAAGACAGGCCAGCTTTATATATGATAGAGACAGCAGAAAAAAGAGGAGAGCTTACCAAGGATAAGATTATATTAGAGGCCACAAGTGGTAATACAGGGATAGGGCTTGCCCTTGTTGCAGCAGTAAAGGGATACAAGATCCTGCTGGTTATGTCAGAAGGGGTAAGTGAAGAGAGGAGAAAGATCCTCAAGGCATTAGGAGCAGAAATCAAACTAACTCCAGCACACCTTGGAACAGATGGTGCTATAGAATATGCCTATGCATTAGCAAGGGAAGAGCCTGATAAATACTGGCTTGTGGATCAATTCAATAATGATGCCAACTGGATGGCCCATTATCATGGAACAGCTATAGAGATCTGGGATCAAACAGGAGGGGAGATACAGGCAGTTATAGCAACCATGGGAACCACAGGAACAATTATGGGTATTAGCAGAAGACTTAAAGAGCTCAACCCAGAAATAAAGATTATTGGTGTAGAGCCATATATGGGACATAAGATTCAGGGGCTAAAGAATATGAAAGAGTCCTATGCTCCAGGGATATTTGATAGAAGGCTTGTGGATGAGATAATAAACATAGAAGATGAAGAAGCCTTTGAAATGGCAAGGCTTTTGGCAAAAAATGAAGGGCTCTTTGTGGGAATGAGCTCTGGTGCAGCAATGGTGGCAGCATTGAAGGTTGCAGAGAAGATGGAAAGAGGAAATATAGTAACGGTATTTCCAGATGGCGGGGAGAGATATTTAAGCACCCATCTCTTTACAATAAAAGAAAGCACAGGCATATATCTATATAATACCCTTGGACATAAAAAAGAGGAATTTATTCCCATTGAAGAGGATAAGGTAAGAATATATACCTGCGGGCCAACCCTTTGCCGTCTTATGGATCTCAATCAATGCAGGAGGTTCATATTTGCCGATCTTCTAAGAAGGTATCTTGAATTTAAGGGATACAAAGTAATGCACGTGATAAACGTGACAGACCTGGATGAAAGCACCATTAAAGGTGCAGAGGAAAGTGGGCTTTCTCTTAGAGAGTTTACAGATAGATATTTCAAGGCTTTTATAGAGGATATGAATGCCTTGGGTATAAAAAGGGCAGAACATTTTCCCAGAGCAAGTGAGCACGTAGAGGATATGATAAGGGTTACTGAAAAACTCGTGGAAAAGGGTTATGCGTACGAAAAGTTCAGATCCATATATTTCGACATATCTCGATTAAGAGATTATGGGAAAATGTCAAATATAGATCTGAATAGGATCCAGGTAGGGAAAACAGTAGATCTGAATAGATACGAAAAGGAAAATCCAAGGGATTTCACATTGCTCAAAAGATGCACCCTAAGGGAACTTAAAAAAGGAATATTTTTCAGGACAAGGTGGGGAAATATAATACCTGGTTGGCATATGGAGTGCGCAGCAATTATCCTAAGATATATGAAAGAAAGATATGATATACACACAAGCAGTGTGGACCTCATATTCCCCCATCATGAGAATATCCTTGCCATAGGAAAGGCAGCAACGGGACAGGGTCTGGCCACCTACTGGCTTCATAATGAAATAGTCAAAGAGACAGAAGGTCTTGGTTTAAGGGATATACTGAAAAGAGGATATTCTGGGAGGCATGTAAGATATCTGCTCTTGAGTAGACACTACAAAAAACCATTTCTATTTACCTGGCAAAAGCTTGATGCAGCAAAAAACACGATAAACCATATAGACCAATTTATTCAAAGGCTCTATTTTTACAGAGACCTTCATCATAACACCAAGATCTTCCAGAATAAGGATGTAAAGCAGACAATATATGACCTTAGGCACTCCTTTCTGCAAAATATGGATAATGATCTCAATACCCCTGCTGTCTTTGCCTCACTCTTTGAATTTATAAGAAAGATAAACAGGTCAATGGATAAAAAAGCCCTTTCTCCTGACAGGATAAAGGACATCCTGCAAGTTTTAAAGCAGATCAATTCGGTTCTAAATATAATGGATATTCGTCCACCAGATATGGAAAAAGACAAAAATATCACAAGATTGATCCAAGAAAGGGAAGAGGCAAGAAAAAATAAAGAGTGGGCAAAAGCAGATAAGATTCGGCAAGACTTAAAGAAAATAGGAATAGCAGTCATTGATACCAAAGATGGGCCTATTTGGAAGAGAATAAAATAACTGACCTTACGTAAAGGTTTTATCCTAGCCCAAGTTTGGCAAAACCCATTTTTATACCAAACAAGTCACTGATTTCATTAAAAAATAAAGCCTATTTTCTGTATTACAAAGCAGAAAAACCCCCTTGCCCCTATTCCCATTTGCTGTTATCTATATGTGATATATGGTATAAAATAGAAATTTTTGCGAAGGTCAATTATAAACTAAAAACTAAAATGATAGCGGAGATCAGGCAGGTATAATGGGTGGGGTTGTGTCTCATCTTATTGATGGACAAGCTACATACATGGTCGGGTGTTTTACTATTTTAGTGGATGGGGCTGGGATAGCTCTTTAAAACCATGTTTATATAGAAAGGTGTATAATATGAAAAAGGTTTGGATAACATCTCTTGTTCGGGACAAGGATCTGGTAAGCAAAATCCTTTCAACGATTAAGAAGTATGGCCTGAAAGGAGATGGCCATTTCTGGGTCGATGACCTTCAGCATATGGCATGGCTTTCTCCAAAGGAGAATATTATTGCCCCTGAAACCAATTTGTGGGTGATTATGGGGGCAGAAAAAGACATAGAAAAGGATTCTGTGCGATATGGCCTTTCTCTGCTTGCACTATCGGTTCAGGCCAAAAGAGGCCATGGGTTTCATATTATGTGGATCAGTCCTGAAAAGGAAATTCCCCAGAAATCTCTTCCTACACCACTAAGGGGAGCAGAGATGCTCACTGCATCCTCTGCATCCCTTGGGGCAAAGATGGTGGCAAGGGCAAATACTCCACCTCCTGCTATTGATATGGAATACAGGCTTGATGTCCATGCTAACCCCGGTTTAGGGGTGTGGATAGAAGTAGGGCCTGCAAGGGGTCATAAGTGGAAAGGGGCTATGGTGGGAGCAAATGGTGGCGAGATTGATGCCCATGGAGTCGGCAGTGCAGGAGAGTTACCCCGCAAAGCAGTTCTTGAATATCCCATGCAGGGTCTTAAACTTGAGCTCGGCAATGATCAATATACAGCATGGGCAGTTCAAAATTTTCTCACAGAAGATTTATCCTATTATATAAGGATCAAAGATATCCCCAAAGGGATCCTTTTTGGCCCATATTCTGAGGAGAAAGGGGCAGAAGTTCATGTGATCAGGTTTTGATTTACGTATGGAAGTTTTTGCGTAAGCTCAGATTATAAGATAGGAAGCTTGAAAGAAAAGGATGAAGATTCATGAAAACAGCTGATTATAATTTTCATATCCTTGCTGTTGTCTCCTTTCCTCAGGACATAGAGGGGAGGACCGACCCTATGGATATGATAGATATTGATCTTGATACCCTTGATGAGGCCATAAATAGAATTAGTCATACCATTTCCATTCCCGTGCCAAAGAAGTTGTGTCCAGCGGGATATCTTTTTTTTAAACCATCTGGAATCAAGGATTTTAGACCTCACAACCTTGTAAAAACAATTCCCTATTTAAAGGATGTATCTGATGCCCTTGACTTTATTGATGATTCCTTAAAAAAGGGACTTACAGATGATCAAATAGCAGGGCAAATATTGAGGAGATGGCCCAAACTCCCGTTAGATCTATCCTCTCACACTAAACAAACCGTTAAGGTTGAACAAAAGGAAAAGAGTGCAGTTGATAATCTCCTGAAAATGGTAGCCATGCCTGAAGACCAAGAGCAGCACATCTATAAGGGGAGAGGTGCTGAGGTGTGGAGATCACAGACTGAAATGATATTGAGCAGGCTGCTTGAAGAGGTGTTCGCATATAATGATTTCCGTCACATGGAGTCCACATGGAAGGGAGTTGAGACCATATTAAAGCAGGGTAACATAAGACATGGAGGTCCGGTTAAACTAAGCATCTGTTCTTGCTCATCAGATTCATTGGCAACTATACTGGATCAGCTTAAAAGTCTGTTATCCAATGAGATCCCAAACCTTATTATTTTAGATTATCTTATTGATAACTCCGCGCCAAGCATAGAACTCCTTAAACGGATCTTGGATTTTGCAGGGGACATCCTTGTTCCCACAATGCTATGGATTGACCACAGATTCTTTTATCTGAATAACTGGTCCGAGTTAAAAAGATTGCCATACATAAAACATCATCTGGAAGATATGGCCTATGCCAAGTGGAGAAAACTGAGGGACAATGCAGGGAGTGACTGGGTGGTAATTACCTGTAATAGATTTATGGGGCGGCCTCCATACGGTAATGATAATCCTCCAAGGCCGGTCTTTTTTAGGGAAAATGAGCCGCTATGGATCTCGCCGGTATGGGGCATGGGAAGCCTGATTGCCAAGAGTATGAATATTTATGGCTGGCCCACCAGATTTACAGATTACCCCAAAATAGCCATAGAGGATCTGGAAGTGGCTGAGGTTCATGAGGGTGGAATAACTTGCACTGAAGCGGTCTTTAATGAAGACAGGATCATGCAATTAGTTGAAGTGGGAATTATTCCCATAACAGGTGTTATGATGAAAGATATGGCCATTGCTCCTAAGGAAGGTACATTTTCAGGAGGATCATTAAGGTTTCAACTCTTTTTCAACAGGATAATCGGGTTTATTTTTAGATTAAAACAGGAAATCGGAAATAATGCGAAGGATTCAAATCTTCCACAGATGGTTAAATCTGCTCTCATAGGGCTATTCAAAGATACAGGTCATTCTCCTCCACAGGATCTTTCTGTCCAGATAGCAACCCCACAAAAAGAGAGTAATGAGCTCCCTCTTGTTATTGAATTTACACCACCAGCCAGCATCATTCCCATCTCAGAAAGATTAAAATTTTTCCTGTCCTGATAGCAGTATTTTTACTACTCATATAGAATTTCCTAACCCAAGTCTGGCAAAACCTATTTTATACCCAAAACCCTTTTGCCCCTATTCCGCTTCCCCTATTATCCCAGCAATTCTCGGTGAGATTGTAAAGGTAGCCCAAGTTTGGCAAAACCTATTTTTATGCCAAATAAGTCACTAATTTCATTAAAAAAATAAAGCCTATTTCCTGTACTACAAAACAGAAAAAA
>Ga0164318_10008389_pt1 | contig 10026 bp, 7 predicted proteins | sample GuaBasSedimGuay9_FD_113734 | JGI IMG/M metagenome (GOLD analysis project Ga0164318, IMG submission 113734) | Subseafloor sediment microbial communities from Guaymas Basin, Gulf of California, Mexico - Guay9, Core 4571-4, 0-3 cm | ecosystem: Environmental > Aquatic > Marine > Hydrothermal vents >...
TCACACTCCCTGAACAAATCAGAAACATCAACAATAACAGGCTGGCTCTTCCTAACCTTCCGCAACTTCAACTCAGCCTTAATATCCAATAAATTACTCTGCCTCAAAGCCTCAAGCTCAACCAAAGACTTAACAAGCTTCAAATCCTGCGCGCCCTTAATCTCAACTCTCGCACCACCCTCAACACTAACATTAATATCCTGACGAATAGTGCCAATACCCCTCTTACACTTACCTGTGGACCTCAACAACAAACCAATCTTCTCAACAACCTCAGCACAATGCTCAGCGCTATGAATATCAGGACCAGTGGCGATCTCAAACAAAGGAATACCCAAACGATCCAGACGATAAACAACCTCATCAGAAGACCTTTTAATAGTCCTGGCACTATCCTCTTCAACAAAAATAGTCGGAACAGAAACCACACCCTTACTAGTCTTAAGAGAGCCGTTCAAACCAACCAAAGCAGTCCTCTGAAAACCAGTCGTATTGCTGCCATCAACAACAGCCTTCCTCATAACCTGAACCTCATCAACAACAGTCGCATCAAGCAACTTACAGACCTGCAAAGCAGTACTTAAAACATCCTTATTCAACTCATTAGGAGGAGCCTCGTCAAGATCAACCAAACAAACATTCTCATCAAAACACTCATAAATGAACTTCTTACCAATCCTAGCTTCCTGAGCAGCAGCAACATCAACCTCACCAGTCTCACCAACAACAGCCCTAAGCTTACGCTCAACAACATAATCAGGCTTACCATCCTTGATTATCGTAGGACAATTACAAAAAAGCTTCCTGCCCTCCAACTGCTGATGAATCTCAACACCACAAGTGATCTTCAACTCCTTTCCCATATAACCTCACCTTTCTTCAAGACCCTCTTGATGCGATGCAAAGGAATGCTTGAACCATCAATAATCATAAAATTTCCCTCAAGCCCCTCAACATCTGAAAACCTGATTTCCCTCTCATTATCAAAATCCCTAAACACCAAAACATACTCATCAGGATCCTCACTTGGATCAAACCTGACCTTATTGATCAATTCCTTGATAGGCAACATTTTTCCCACTTCACACCATAAAAACACCAGGAACCTCCCTCTCTGAAACCTCACCACGCAAATCTTTTTGCATTAATTCTTTGATTTTATTCAAATCCTTCGTCTTAGCCAAGACATACATCAACTTAGTGTAAGCAACCTCAGGCAGCATATCCTTCACAAAAATCGCTTTAGCATCCATCGAAAGCTTCCTAAGATTGGAATAAACAAAAGGATGTGTTGAACCGTACAAAGTCTGAGAAGTTATAATTACAGGGATACCTTTTTTCACTGCCTTCTTGATCTCAGGAACCAAAGAGAACCCATTAGCAGTTGGAACATGACCTAAAGCAGTGGCGGCAATCACAACACCATGAACATCCTTAAGATCAAGCTTGTTGGGCATGCCAGGATAAGCATAAACCAGCCTAACATTAACGTCCAGACCCGCAACAGACAACCTCTTTTCCTGCCCTCTGAAAACATCCTTTGATAAGACATCAATCCTGCCATCAGGAAAAACCCTAGCAAAAGCTGCTGAGTTAATTGGCCTAAAAGTGTCCCTTCTGGAAGTGTGCATCTTCCTGACATTAACACCATTGATCAACAAACAAAAATCATCACTAATAGTTCCATGCAAACAAGCAAAGACCTTACCAACCTTAATCTTAGAAGCAGCAGCAACAGAACAAACCAAATTCATAAACGCATCACTAGAACCGCGATCAATACTCCTCTGAGCGCCAGTCACAACAACGGGCTTACCCAAATTTTCCAACAAAAAAGAAAGAGCAGAACTAGTAAAATGCAAAGTATCAGTGCCATGCGTTAAAACAACACCATCACAACCAGCCAACTCCTTCTTGATCTCCTTGGCCATCTTTAACCAATCCTTTGGTAGAACATCCTCAGACATAACAGACAAAATCTTCCTGGCCTTAATATTAGCAAAATCAGAAAGCTCAGGACACATAGCAACAAAATCCTTCGCAGAATAATCCGCATAAACAGCACCGGTGGTATAATCAATCCTGCTGCTTATCGTGCCACCAGTGCTAAGGATAGCAACAGTCGGCAACTCAGGGTTATGCTTAACCTCTTCAACAGGCTTAGGCTTAGAAGGCTTAAACTCCTCAACCAACTCAACCTTCTTAACATGCTTCTTATCAAAGCCAACATTATAACCATTCTTAATCTTAATGACAATCACATCATCTGACAGAAGCTCAGGCCTAGGCATAAGCACACCAGTAAACTCTCCTTTAGTCGACTTAATCCTAACTTTATCACCAGGTTTTGGCATGAAATAAACAGAAAATAAAGGAATATAAAAAGGCTTTGATTAAATAGCTCTGCTCAAACCCCTAATATGCTCAACAAACTTCCGGAACTGATCCTTCTCCTCACCAGACAAATCAAACTCAATTATCTCTTCAACACCACTTTTACCAAGCTTGATCGGAACACCAACAAAAAGACCATTCACACCATACTCCCCCTCTAAAAGAACAGTGCAAGGAAGAACCCTTTTCTTGTCGTTAATGATACAATCAACCATCTCAGAGAGGGCGGCAGCAGGAGCAAAACAAGTGCTCTCATTCTTCAACAAAGAAACAATCTCTCCACCAGCATTCCTGACCCTCTCAGCAACAACCCCCAAATCATCCTTAGAAAGAATATCAACAACAGGCACGCCATTGACACTGCACTTACTCAGGACAGGAACCATCAAATCACCATGATCACCAATAACAAAAGCATCCACATCAGAAACAGAAACATCCAACTTCTCAGCAATAAAACACCGCAACCTCGAGGAATCAAGAACGCCAGCCATGCCAATGACCCGCTCTTTAGGAAACGAACTGAGCCTGAAAGCAAGCTGAGCCATCGCAGACAAAGGATTGGTGACAATAATCAAAATGCAATCAGGAGAATGCTTAATAACTTCAGGGATGACTGAATTGAGAATCTTTGCATTAGTCTGAACCAAATCATCACGAGCCATACCAGGCTTTCTAGGCAAGCCAGCAGTCACGACAACAACATCAGAATCTTTTAAATCGGCAAAACCATTAGTTCCAAGAATCTTTGAGTCTGAATCAAGGAGAGGCATCGATTCAAGAATATCCAACGCCCTGCCTTGAGGAAGACCCTCAACAATGTCCACAAGAACAATGTCTGCTAAGTTCTTTGCAGCAAGATTATAAGCCAACTGAGAACCGACAGCACCAGCACCCACAATAGTCACTTTAGGCATTTTAGTCAACCAAAATAACTAGGCATCTCATTCTTCATCTGCTTCGCCCTTGCCTTAGAGAAATTCTGCCTCAAATCCTCATAAGCCTTCTCAACCTCTGCAGTAACAGAAGGAAACACCCTCTCTAAAGCTGCTTTGAAATGCTTCATCTTAACTTCCTTAGAACTAATATTCTCCCTCAAAGCAGCAACAGCGGCCTCCCTGCACAAAGCCTCAATATCAGCACCAACAAAACCCTGAGTATCTTCAGCCAACTTATCAATCTTGACATCAGAAGCCAAAGGCATTCCCTTAGTATGAACCAACAAAATAGACTTCCTAGCCTCAACATCAGGAATAGGAGTCAAAATAATCCTATCAAACCTGCCAGGCCTCAACAGACTAGGGTCAAGAATGTCAGGACGATTAGTCGCGCCAATAACAACAATATCATTCAACTCCTCCAAACCATCAATCTCAGTCAACAACTGATTAACAACACGCTCAGTAACATGAGAATCACCACCCAAACCCCTACGAGGAGCAAGACTATCAATCTCATCAAAGAAAATAATAGTCGGAGCAGTCTGCCTAGCCTTCTTAAAAACCTCCCGAACAGCCTTCTCACTCTCACCAACCCACTTACTCAAGAGCTCAGGCCCTTTCACACTAATAAAATTCGCATTAGACTCATTAGCAACAGCCTTAGCAAGCAAAGTCTTACCAGTACCAGGAGCGCCATACAACAAAATACCCATAGGCGGCCTAACACCAAGCCTCTTAAAAGAATCAGGCTTTTTCAAAGGCCACTCAACAGCCTCCTTAAGCTCTTGCTTAACATTCTCCAAACCACCAACAGAATCCCATTTAACATTAGGAACTTCAACAAAAACCTCACGCAAAGCACTAGGACGAACAACCTTGAGAGCTTCCTTAAAGTCTTTCTTTGTAATGACCAACTTCTCAAGAATCTCACGAGACAAAGGCTCCTCACTATCATACTTAATATCAGGCAAAACCTTTCTCAAAACAACCATAGCAGCTTCCTTAGCAAGAGCAGCCAAATCAGCACCAACAAAACCATGAGTCAAAGCAGCCAACTCCTTAAGATTGACTGACTTCAAAGGCATACCCCTGGTATGAATCTTCAAAATATTCAACCTACCCTCTTTGTTAGGAACACCAATTTCAAGCTCCCTATCAAACCTGCCAGGCCTTCGCAAAGCAGGATCCAAAATATTAGGAACATTGGTTGCAGCAATAACAACAATCTTACCCCTAGACTTCAAACCATCCATCAAAGCAAGCAACTGAGCAACAACACGCTTTTCAACCTCCCCCCTAGTCTCCTCCCTCTTAGTGGCGATAGCATCAATCTCATCAATAAAAATAATAGACGGAGCATTCTTCTCTGCCTCCTCAAACTTTTTTCTTAAATTTTGTTCAGACTGGCCATAATACTTGCTATTATGAAGAAGTAATAAATTCTGAGTAACAAAACTATCTTTATCGACAGTAAAATCAAATAATTCCCTCTCACCAACAAAATTAATTTTTTTGATCTGCTCCCAACCAATATCTTTCCTTGCCAACAAATTAAATTCATTAAGCAGAACATCATCCACAATCTCAAATTTTTTAGCTAAGTTAAAAAGCTTATTCAAAGAAAATCTTGTAAATTTATTTTCTCCATAAATATAATAATCATTATTCCTGAAATCTTTATATTTTATTTTATCTTTTATTGATTTAACAAGAAAAGCGGGCTTAGGAATATTTTCAAATTCTTTAATTTTTTTATTAGACAAAATCTTTTTAATTCTGTCAAGTTTTACTCCTGAACTTCCAATTGACAAAAATCTTTTCCGCCCTTCATAACCTCTCATAACTAATTCATACATCAACCCTTTAGGAGTATTATGACGATTAACTTTTGTAGAAATCCCTAATCTTAACTGCATCAAAGATTGAAGGTCTAACAAGAAATTTTTAGATTTACAAAAAATTTTAGGTGTGGGGTAATTTTCTTTTTTGCCATCTTTTGTTCTAAAAGGGGTCATTGCGACACAACCATCACCGTCAAAATAACCTTTGACAAAAGCCTCAATCTCTTTTTTTGGCAAATTGAACATATAATCACAAATTCTGCTCTCTTTTTTGCCTGCATCAACACCTAATTTATTAATAAACTCAGCGAGAAGTTTAGAATAAATAACAACTCTTCCATCATCGTATTCTTTAACATTTTTAACCAAAAACAACTTTTTTGCTAATTTTTTAAATCTAGCTCTTAATACTGCTTCGTCATTAGCAAAAGTTAAACTCTCTTTTCTTTTATCTATATGTCCATCTGACATAACTAAGCCTAAAAACTCCATAAGAAAAGGAGAGGTCTGTTTAGGTAATTTTATCCAATTGCTCCTTGACAAATTCCTACTCTTGATAGAGAATAAACCATTTTTTTCAATTAAATCAGGAACTGAAAAATTAATCTCATAACTTTTTCCCTTAATCTTTAGATTTTTTACTTTTGCAACAAAATCCCCTTTTTTTAAATTCTCTAACTTTTTCCAAACCAAGCCTCCTTTACTGTAAACCAAAAAAGGCTGATTCTTAGAAACAATAATAGAATTACCATCATTAAATTCAACCTTATAAGAAGGTGCTTTTAACTTAGTGGCATGAGTAATTTTAGCCTTAACTATGTCGCCCTTTTTATCAATAGCATAAGTTAACACTGGCTTAGTTAATTTGACAACCTTAATTTTATCGCCTTCGACAACGCCATTTTTTTCAGCAAAATTAAAAATATCCTTTGCCTTAATGCTGCCTTTTGGATTGGTCAAAATTTTAGTATTCCCATCAACACACATAATCTCAGGACCATTAATCAAAATAAAATGAGCATTAGTCTCATTAGCAACAGCCTTAGCAAGAAGAGTCTTACCAGTACCAGGGGGACCATGCAAAAGAACGCCCTTAGGAGGCTCAATACCCAACCTTTCAAAAATCTCAGGATGCTTAAGAGGAAGCTCAACCATCTCCCTAATCTTCCTAACCTCATCCTTCAAACCACCAATATCCTCATAAGTAACCTCAGGAATAGTCTCCTCCTTAACCTCAACAGGCTCAGGACTCACAACAACCTCAGTTTGGTCAGTAATAATAACAGCAGCCTTAGGATTAGTCTCAGCAACAATAAACTTCAAATCACCAAAACCATAAGGCACCATCTTATCCAACATCTGAAAAACCTCATCAAAAAAAGGACTGCCACTCATAGTCGTCCTTCTACGCCTAGTACCTCCAAGAGAAATAACATCACCCTTAACAACAGCCCTTCCAAGAAGACCCTGCCTAAAAACAGCAGGGCTGGCCCTAATAGTAATACCCTCCCTAGCAGGAGCAATAACAACACGCTTCGCAGGAACAACACTCGCCTTCCTAACCTTAACAACCTCACCAATACCAGTCCGAGCATTCCTCCTAACCAAACCATCCATACGAACAATATTCAGGCCAATATCACCAGGATAAGCCCTGTCAACCATCGCCACAGTCTTTCTCTGGCCTTCAATCTCAACAATATCGCCAGGCCTCACCCCCAGCTCACGCATAAAGCCAGTGTCAACCCTAACAATACCTTTATTAACGTCATCCTGAATCGATTCAGCAACCTTTAACTTAAGCTCATTCACCATAACAACCACCTTTGAGTAAGCACTAACTTATAAATCTTATGGAAACAAAAGAAAAAAAATTATTTCTGCTTGACAGAAACCTTAGGCAATTGGATCGGAGGCGGAAGATTCACTTCCCTTGCAAGGATCAAAGCCTCAATGTTGCTCTTAGTAACAATCTGATTCAATACAACATTCAAGACCTCATCAGGCATCTTCTTCTCCTTCTTCCACTTCTCAACACACTCCTTAACCTTATCTGGCTTGTCAAAATAAGTCAAAGACCCCTCAACAGTGATGTTCGCAATCTTAGGATCATAATCCGCAGTGAACTTAAAACTGACCTCCAAAACAGTCTGCTTAGCAGTGCCAAGAAACAAATCAACAGTATTGACATCAATAACAGAGATGTTATGATTAACACTAATCTTGCCCTTAGGAGGGTTTAGCCTCTCCACGCTCAACTTATTAAACTTCAAACCTAAAACTCCCATTTTATATCACCTTTTGCAAGAAAAAATCAGAATCAATATATAAATCATTCGGAAAAAACTAATGATAAATCATTATCAAACAGTGATTGTAATACCTTAAATATATAGTTCTCAAAATATAACAAAATGATGAATCTTTTAGCACAACCAATAATCTTCAACATAATAATCGTAATTGCAAGCATATTCATACTATTCAAAGCAGCAGACTACCTAATCATAGGAATAAGCAGTTATGCAAAAAAATTAGGGCTAAGCGACGCAATAATAGGCCTGATAGTGGTGGCGTTCGCAGCAAGCCTGCCAGAGATGATAGCCTCAATCGCAGGATTCACTAAAGAAGCATCAGTAGGGTTTGGAGCAATACTAGGAAGCAACATGGTTCATGCAGGACTAGCATTAGGAGTGCTGGCAGTGTTTGCAGGGAAAATGCCAATAGAAAAAAGCGTATTCCAGAAACACAAATTGATATTATGGCTGTTCCTGATGCTGCCGTTTGTTTTATTGATTATCGATGGGGAACTGGGAAGAATCGACGGAGTTATTTTGATAACAGTATTTGTGATATACATCAGCAGACTGATCTATCTGGAAAGCAAAACAGGAAAAGTAAAAGAAAAAGTCAAAATAAAAAGAGTCTGGAAAGACGCAGCAGTATTTTTAGGATGCTTAACCGCAATGATACTATCAGGAAGATACCTTGTATTTAGCTCAGTCAATCTGGCGCATGAGATAGGAGTTCCTGCATATTTCATCTCACTGACAGTAATAGCAATAGGGGCAACAATGCCTGACTTGGCTGTGGAGATAAAATCAATATTCAAAGGACACTCACATATAGGCTTAGGAGATCTGATGGGAAGCCTGATGATAGAGTTGCTATTGTTTTTTGGAGTTGTAGCGTTGATAAACCCAATAAAAGTCAACCTGACAGAAATAATGAATGCGTTAATCTTTTTAATGATATCAATAACAGCAATAGTCTTATTCATGAGAGGAAAAACAATAACCTGGAAACAAGGGATAATATTGTTAGGATTGTATGCAGCTTTTATGATGATAGAAGTTGTGAAGATGATTTGAGAAGTTAAGTGTAGGATGATGAAACTCTGAGTTAAAAATTAGGCGCGCGAGATAATGTGATTAGTAACTGTAGAAAAACTTTTGGGTTGAACAAGAGGCGCACTGCTTGTGCGCGAACTTATTAGTTGTTGAAGTTTTTCTTTGAAGGAAAGATTGCAGAGTTGTTGGCTGTTTTTTTAGATAAAGCAAAAGTATTCTCTGAGGATAAAAAGTCGCAGAGTTGATAGCAAGTTTTATCGGAAAGATAATCTGTCTGGGAAAAAGAAGTTAAGAAAAAAGCAACAATTTCTTGATCTTGAAACAGAGAACTCTGCCACAATATAGAACTGCGCCACAAAGGCGCACTAGAATACAACAAAAGAAAATGCTCTAAAGCTAAGCACAAGATCAATCGATTATGGTCTTGTCAGGGACGCATAAGAATTTAACCAAGGAAAATGACAAGTGTCAAGCACAAAAGCCTAATGACAGAAAAGTAAACAAAAAGCTGACTGAAGACTACGCTTTCAAGCGTAGAAAAGCTGATAAACTAATAATTGGAAAGAGTTAAAAAGAAAACAAAGAAACAACAAGAGATGAACTTAATAGATGTACACTGCCATCTGACGCATGAAAGATTCGAGAAAGACATTGACAAAGTCATAACAAGAGCAAAAGAAACAGGAGTGAAAGCAATAATCTGCTCAGGAGTGAATCCAGAAGACAACCGCAAAGTCCTTGAACTATCACAAAAATATGACATAGTCAAAGCATCATTAGGAATATACCCAATAGATGCTCTAGGATTAGCGCCAGACGAAACAGGACTGCCAAGACATGAAGGAGAGATTGATCTGGAAAAAGAATTCTCATTTTTCAGAGAAAACAAAGACAAGATCATTGCTGTTGGTGAAGTAGGACTGGACTATTACTGGATAAAAGACGAAAAAATCCACGCAAGGATGAGAGAAAACTTCCAGAAAATCATAGAATTCTGCGAAAAAGAAAACCTTCCAATAATCGTGCATACAAGAAAAGCAGAGAAAGACTGCATAGAAATGCTAGAGAAATCCAAACTAAAAAAAGTAGTGCTGCACAGCTTCCAAGGAAACAAGAAACTGATCCAGCGAGCAGCAAAATTAGGATACAGCTTTTCAATCCCTTGCACGATAAACAAACTACAACACTTCCAAATGCTGGCAGAGATGGTCAACATAAACCAATTGCTGACAGAAACAGACGCGCCATGGCTAAGCCCTGTGCAAGGCGAGAGGAATGAGCCAAAGAACGTGAAAGCGACAGTTGAAAGAATAGCAGAAATAAAAGGAATAACACCAGAAGAATGCGCAAATAATATATTCATGAATTATCAAAGAATGTTCCTTTAAACATTGATCTTCTCAGCGTGAGCATAATAACTTTCAAGCAATTCCTTCATCAAACCAATAAAAGGCTTATCCCTAATCAAAAGCAAAGTATTGGACTTGATCAAAGCAATCA
>Ga0164318_10008391_pt1 | contig 10025 bp, 9 predicted proteins | sample GuaBasSedimGuay9_FD_113734 | JGI IMG/M metagenome (GOLD analysis project Ga0164318, IMG submission 113734) | Subseafloor sediment microbial communities from Guaymas Basin, Gulf of California, Mexico - Guay9, Core 4571-4, 0-3 cm | ecosystem: Environmental > Aquatic > Marine > Hydrothermal vents >...
AACTCTCATATCCCGTGATCATAGCAAAAGAAAACATGTCTACCTGCATACCTTGTTCGTAAAACACTTGTGGTCCAGATGATGAGATGTTAAGAGACTCATTGCTCCCATCATCCACAAACAAACGTAGATGAAAACAATCCTCCAAACCAAAGTTTTGATGGACATCAGCTTTCACACTACCGCCACTACCAGCACACTCAACAGGTATCCAACCATTATCCCCCAGGTTTCCACCCACAAAAACCTCTGTCCATGCATGTGGAAAAACATTCACGCTGCCATTTCTATCTTCTTTTATCAAAAAACCTCTTATAAGACGTGCTGGTATACCTACTGCTCTGCACAATGATATATATAGATATGAGAGGTCATCGCAGTCTCCTGAGCGGAGCTCATAGGTTAGATTTGCTGGCTGCGGCAATGCTTTATCCTCCTCATGTTTCTCATATCTAGTGTTTTCCTTAAGCCATATAAAAAGCATCTTGGCGACAACAAAGGAGTTGTCTGTATCCAAACCATCCACTATATTCTCAGCCACAGTCTTGACCACAACATGATCCGGGTCTATGTATGTCTTATTTTCCATGGACTGCGGATGACAGTACTGATCCACCAAACCAGGATACATGAGTTTTATCTGCTTTATGGAAAAAGCTTTTTCTCCATTTAGATCAGAAACCATCAAACTCTCGGCATCAACATAAATGTTTATCCCCAGCTCATAGCTGCTACTGTCGCTACTCTTTATATCCCATCTTATAAAACTGTTGTTCACCAATTCTACATGTTCATAGTCTTTCTGATACAATATTTCGGCAACTGTTATGTTTCCAGATGCAACACTGGGTTTGTTGCACAAATATTTTATTTCATACTCACCAGCACCGCTGCAGCTTATGTTATAACCATATCTAAGCATATATCGGATCCTAACAGGATGAGTCTGATAAACTGTTGGAAGGTCTATCAATGATTCTATACATCCACTGCCAGCCACCACTGCTATCAGTATAACTATGAATGCTGCAACTGTTTTTTTGCCCATAAAAAAACCAAAATGTATTTTTTATTTTTTAATGAATAAGATTTTCTTTTTATTTTTCATTTTTGCCGCTCTATATTTACAGACATTGTTCATCGGGCATCTTATACATTCTGGGTTTTCCATATGGCAGAATTTTTTACCAAGTCTAACCAGTGACTCCAGATATTTGTAAACATTTTCTTTCATCTTCTCTGCTTCTTTTGATAGTATACGTATTGTCTCATCCGGATCGTCTGTGGACACCCATCCCAGTCTCTTTGCTACTCTGTTTACAGTAACCGCTTTTTCTGTTGCATTAGTTTTCTTAGTGGTCTCTAACATCTCAGACATCATTGACGATGTTGGCTCCTGTTTCTTAGGAAGTGATGGTGGTGGAGGCGGTGTTCTTGGTATTTTTGATGTATATTTGTATTCATCTACCTTGTCACCATCTTTGAATATGTTTACTGATTTGCCACCATGACTGGTCTCCCGAGTACGGATCTCCGTCATTATCGGTATCTGCAGAGAAGCACCTGAGATCAATGCCACACCCACTGGTAGACGCTGTATCTCATTGTATGTCTGACTTGTAAGTCCCTCCACAGATTGTATTATGGCTTTTAGATCATTAGGATTGGTGACCTTGAGTATGATATGCGTGTTACACTGCGATATAATGTTTTTGTCAACCTTCGCGGGTCTCTGACTCACGATACAGAGACCCATACCAAATTTTCTTCCTTCAGATGCAATAGTTCGTAACATGTTAGAAGATACAGCTGTTCCAAATCCCCTCTCGGGGCAATAGTTGTGAGCCTCCTCCACTATCAGTAGAAAAGGCGGTATTTTCCCAGCTTTACGGTCATCAAAAAGCTCTTTGGTCAGACGAGCAACCACAACATCCTGAATATCAGGTGGGACTCCACGCATGTTTATTACAGAACATTTTCCCTTCCTAACCAGTTCCTCCGTGGGGGTGCCATTTTCATGGAAAACACCTATGGAATCAAGTGACTCCAGCGAGGCTATTACATTCCATCGTGCACTGCTTTTACTACGATTAACAGCCTCTATTATATCTCTTATAGTATAAAACTGCTTGTATTCTTTTATCTCCTTGATAGCCTGATATAGAACCCCTATCTGTGGTCCTGATAGCTTTGCAGATAACAAATCAATTATCTCTCTTGCCTCTAAATTCAAACCATTCAATGTCAGATGATTAACATTTCCACGTCCACCAAGAGGTGAGTACTCGACGATCTGATTGGGATACCCATGTGGCTTTACATTGAACTTCTTCATGTTTCTCTGCTCTTTCTTATCCTTATTTGGATGACGCAGAGAGGTGTACTCTCCATGTGTATCAATTATAACCATCGGTATCTTCTTTTTCAACAACTCCTCAACCAAAACACCGCATGCATAGCTTTTACCACCACCGGTCTTAGCAAGTATACATATATGTTTCTGAACCAAAGAATCTATGTTTAGATACACCGGAAGATTATGTCCCTTCAACAAACCAATATATGCACCGCTCTCACTATCAGCATGCAGTCCAAGCACATGTCTTATAAAACCCTCATCAGCACGTATTATCCTACTACCGGCCTCAAAAGGTGTACGAGGAACCTGCAAATACCCCTTACTATCCCTATATCCAATAACATCAGCATATGCAGATAGATCACTCTCAATATATGGTATCTCACCTGTGCTAGAAAGATTTCTTGCATCATCAAAAGAAAGATCAGAATACCTTCTAATGTCCATAACCTGAGCAAGTATATAACCCTCCTTATGAGGAGCAGCTACGTAATCAAACTTACGCAGGTTATGATCATCTACTCTAAAATTAAACTCAGTAGACCCAACGTCCCCATAGATGATCCCAACACCATTACTGTTGTTTTTCTGTTGCATCCAAATCCCTGAATATCTCCACCTAGACCCCCTAATAACAATAACCTATAGTTATAGTTTTTGTAATTTTCCAGCCAACTCTTTAGGAAGACCAGCTAACCTAACAAGAGCCTCAGCCTCCATAAAATGAAGCCTACCAGGAACAACAATTGTATGCAAAGGATGCCCGAAATCCTGTTCTCTCAAAACACAGATCCTATCAGCTCTCAACAATGGATCAGATGACCCTGCCCGTGCAACCACACAAACAACACTATCCTCATCAAAAACACCATCACCAACATTCCTTTCCATATCAAGCAGAATATCCATCCCCTCATTAGCGGTCATATACCTCTTCTTCTCAGCATGAATATCAAGAAAAACTAGAGTATGCAAACCCATCTCCCTATTGTTTTTGACAACATAATATGGACTTATTGGAGAATAATTCTTATCAGGAAACACCAAGGATGTAGCTCTACCAAATTTATAACTCTGCAAACCCAGCAGACCTGGAACAGCAGTAACTATACTACTACCATGGACAATCCTTGTCCTAATACCCTTCTCAACAGCTCTCAGACGGAGATCAACATGAGTAGTAGCAATCATTGGATCACCACATGTCAAAAAAACAGTTTTGTCCTTCAACGCAGACTTAAGAACCCTATCACCACGCTCAGCCTCATCCCTAGATAGAACCTCAATAGGTTTTCCAATAAGCCTCTCGATCCTCCCAATATTTGTACCAACTAGTTGAGAGGTATAAAACTCAGCAAAAACCCTATCACAACCCCTAATCAAACTCAGTCCCTTAACTGAAATATCCTCTTCATCATACAATCCAAGACCGACAAACACCAATTCCCCAGATGACATAATAAAACCTCTTTTCAAAAAAAATATCTAAAATACTCATACAAAAATGTTTGTACCTAAAAGCTATATAATTGGCAAAAAATTTCTTTTTTGATTATTCCGAAAATGTTTAAAACCTCAAATTAGATTCCAACAAACAAAAAAACAAATTAATAATAGGATATTTTATTAATTGGGGGGCGACAACTACCGGCTCTTTTCACCAATTCCACCTCACACCCAAAACACTTAGGCCCATCTACTATTCAACCCTCCCCAAACAAATTAAATCTAGGGCTATAAATAATAGAGTCTCCACATTGTCCTTTCCAATCAGTTTTTTTATAAAAAGATTAATCGAAAACATCTGTGATATGCCAAAAAAAATTTTTTAGGAGGAAAATAAGGAAAAGTTTAAATCATTAGATATACATTCCCCATAAGGAGGTGTCTTATGGCATACACACATGAAGGTTGGACCCTTTACACAAGGGATGTAAAGCTTAAAGGTGGGAAGACACAAACAATCTACTTCTTCAGCAAGAGAACTCCTAAGAGTGGAACACCCTGTGATCTTCCAGCTGGCTACACTGTTGGTGTAAACAAAAGAACTGGTCTTCCATATTTGAAGAAAAAATAAAAAAAGAATTGGGGAGTCACTCTATAAAAAGTTTTATCTCCCCATCACCTCTTATTATTTTTCATCCCGAATGAAAAAACATCTGATTTTATAAAAAACAAGAAAACTTATGTAAACACAAGGGAAATGTATTTACCTTAAAACTGGTTTTTTTCATAGGATCGTGCTTTTTTAATGTCAAGAAGAAGAAATGCACGGGAAAAAAGGATTCAGAAGCAGATAGCTAAGGGTCGTATTAGATGGCTGTTTCAGCTAGCTGAAAAATATGCTCTCTCCGGCAGATTCGATCTATCCAATAGATATGTAGAGCTAGCTAGAAAAATCTCAATGCGATATCTAGTGCCTATCCCCAGAGGTTTTAAACGATTTTTTTGTAAACATTGCTACAGATACCTGCTACCAGGCGTCAATTGTAGATTTAGGATTCACAGAGGAAGAATCATCATTCAATGCTTTAATTGCAGAAAATATATGCGCATCCCATTAAAACCCCATACAAAGAAATAAAATATTTCTAAAAAATAATATTTCTGTTCTAAAAGAAAAAAACTTTATAAAATAATTATAATTTTATTAATAATGGTAAAAAGAAATATGTTTTCCGCTATACTTATATAACATATCATTTATTATCCCTATCCAAAACCCCCAATGGGGGTCCTCAAAAAAGAAGAGGTTTACGTATCTGAACAAAACATTAGACTTGACTTAAGAGGATATATTGATGTGAGGGAAAAGAACAAACATGACAACAGTGTATGATGTTCCAGCCAAGGATCTGATTGATGCCGTTACAAAAAAACTGCAGAGCGAAAAAGCTATTGTTCCTCCGGAGTGGAGCAGCTTTGTTAGAACAGGCATACCACGTGAGAACCCACCAATGGAGAAAAACTGGTGGTATACCAGATGTGCCTCTATTCTTCGTAAGATATACATCAACAATGGCATTGGAGTAGAACGTTTACGTAGCGAATACGGAGGAAAACGTGACCGAGGATCAAAACCATATCATGCCCGCAGTGGTAGCGGAGCTATTGTACGTAAAGCCCTACAGCAACTGGAAAAAGCAGGACTAGTCATGAAAATAAGAGGAAAAGGACGTGTTTTAACCCCTAAGGGCCGTTCTTTTTTAGACAACACAGCCTATGAGGTCAAACAGAGGCTGCTTAATCATTACCCAGATCTAAAAAAATATTAAATAACATAGAACAAATAGGATTCTATCCAATTCCAAAAAGATGATGAGTGATCTAAACACCTTTCAAAAAAAATTGGATGTTTATTAGAGCTTTGATGATCTATGGATGATAAGGAACTGGAATACCTACGTAGAAAAAGACTGCAAGAACTGCAGCAGCAAATGCTTACACAAGAGGTACTAGATGAACAGGAGGAACAACAACGTCAAGAGATGGAAGAACAGAAAAGACATATACTACGTGCCATACTCACCTCCGAGGCACGTGAGAGGCTAAACAGGATCAAAATGGCCCGTCCGGAGTTTGGAGAAAACATTGAAAACCAACTCATAATACTTGCCCAGTCAGGAAGACTGAAAAATAAAATAAATGATGAACAGTTACGGGAGTTACTCGCAAGGCTACTTCCAAGGAAGAGAGACATAAAGATTAGAAGAAAATAAAAAAAGAAAAGAAAGGGTTAGAAAACATGTCAAGCCGTAAACCATTAGGAAGAAAAATAAGATTACTGAAGGCACTAAAAAGCAACCGGAGGGTCCCAGCCTGGATAATGATCCGGACTAACAGACGATTCACACGACATCCCAAAGTACGTCACTGGAGAAGAAGCAAACTCAAGAAAAGCTAAGAAAATCAACTTCAACTAAAAAAAGAAGAATGAGAAGAAAGGAGGTTTTTCAGAAAAAATGGCTGATAAAGACACAGACAAAATCACAGAACGAATATACGTTGTACCACTAAGAAGATCACTGTATAAATCCTCTAAAGCTGCACCAAGAGCCATGAGATACCTACGGAGCTTCCTCACAAAACACATGAAAGTCAAAGATGAGGATGTATGGATTGATGACTCCCTCAACAGACTGATATGGAGTAGAGGAAAATACAAAATACCAGGAAAAATCCGAATAAGAGCAGTAAAATTCGAAGATGGAATCGTAGAAGCCACACTACCCGAAATAGGATTAAAAAAATCACGACGAGAGATACTAAGAGAAGAACGAGAAAAGAAAACACCAATCCTTAAAAAAGAAGAAAAGAAGGAAGAAGAGGAAACGCCCGGAGAAGAAATACCTGGCGCAGAAGGATACGAAATAACACCAACCGCTGAAGGAGAGGTCAAAATAAAGAAAAAGAAAAAAACCAAAGCCAAGAAAAAAGAAAAAACCATAGAAGAAGAGAAAAAAACCACAGAGAAAAAGAGCGATAAAACCAAAGAAAAAACAAAAACAGAGGAAAAACAATCAAAAAAGAAAAACAGAAAAACTTCTACCAAAAAAAAAATCAAAGAAAAAAGAAGGAAGGGGTAGAGGAGAAAAAGTGAAATAGTATTATGCTTCAACTCTTGGATTTCAACGAAAATCCAAACATAGGTGTATACTGCCGGGCAAACGACAAAGTAGCCTTCCTGCAAAAAAACCTCTCGAAAAAAGTGAAAAAAAAGATCGAAAAAGCCCTAGAAGTAAAACTCGTAGAACTGAACATATCTGACGCCAGTATCATAGGATCCTTAATGGTTCTAAACTCAAAAGGAGCAGTAGTAACAGATTTTGCCGATGACGAAACTATCAAAAAAATCGAGGAACAAGGACTAAAAGTTTTTGTGATCAAAGACATAATCAACGCCGCTGGAAATGATATACTTGCCAATGACTACGGAGCACTCATACACCCAGACATAAGAGACTACTCCATGAAAAAAATAGGTGAAACACTAGACGTACCTGTATACCGAGGAACAATAGCATCCCTAAAAACCGTAGGTATGGCCGCAGTCGCAACCAACAAAGGGGTACTATGCCATCCTAAAGCCACAGAGGAAGAAAAAAAGATGCTAAAAAAAATCTTCAAAGTCGACGTAATGATCGGAACCATCAATCACGGCTTCCCACTAATAGGAAGCGGATTAGTAGCCAACTCCAAAGGAGCTATCATAGGGAAACTCACGACTGGCATCGAAATGGGACGCATAGAAGAAGCACTAGGCTTACTAAAATAAAAAATGAATCACACAAAAAAAACAACACACTCCTCCCCCTAATTTATGTTCAAAAAACACATCCCCCCACTCCCCTCTTGTTCCTATCTCTTTCTTCTCAGAGCTCTATAAGCTCTATACAAAGAATAGGCCAGACCACCATACAAAACAGCTGAGCCGAAAACAAACATAACCCAAGCAGACAAAGAAAGACTCAAAAAGAACACACCCCATACCTACCACGACCTATCCTTGCAAAAACAAAAGACAACAAAAACAAAACCAAACAAGGCATTACACCGCCCAACAACAAAACCCACCATGGATACCCCAAATATGGACTACAAATATTCTCATACACAGAAAAAACAAGCAACACAGCAAGCACAACCGGAACAACAAACCTAATCAAAACATCCCACCACCTGCCAATCAAAACATCAGACACACTATTTGCATGCTTACGCAAACGTGATGCGCCAAAAAACCATCCTAAAAGCAAACATTCAAACAAACCAATCAAAACCAAACCAAAATCCGCTACAAAATGATCCACCAACTCCAACCAATACAAACCACTACCTGCTGAAAAAAAGATGCTACACAAAAAACCAGCTAAACAAACCAAACCAGTAGCCCAAAACTTAGAAACACCCCACCTACTATTAACACCAGCCACCATAGGCTCAATCATAGAAAAAGCAGAATCTATACCAAAGGTAAGCAAAGCCACATAAAAAACCACACCAAAAAAAACAGCAGCAAAAGGAAGCAAAGATATAGCCGTAGGATAAGTAATAAAAGTCAACTCCGGACCAGCAATACCCAAACCATCAACACCCACACCCTGAGAAACAGCAAGATAACCAACCACACTAAAAACAGTAAAACCCGCAAGAAAAGAAGTACCAGCATCAGCAAGAGAAATAATAAAAGCATTATTAGTAACATCAGAATCCCTACGCAGATAACTAGCATACGTAATCATAATACCCTGCGCCAAACTCAAAGAAAAAAACACCTGAGCAAAAGCAGAAAGCCAAACACCCACATCCAACAACTCAGAAAAATCAGGAGTAAGATAATAACCAACACCCTCCAAAGCACCAGGCAAAGTAAGACCTCTAACAGTAAGCAAAAACAACAACAAAGTAGGCAAAGGAACAGTAACAGCAACAACACGACCAATACGGCCAACACCCCTATAAAGAATCAAAAACACAAAAAACCAAACAACAGCTAAACCCAACAAAACCGGTACACTAACACCACCAACAACCAATGGATCACCAGTATCACCCAAAAAACTTCTAAAAAAAACATCAGCATCCAAATCCCAACGAAGATCCAAAGAATAAATCATATAAGAAAAACACCAAGACATAACAACTACATAATAAGAAGCAACACCAAAAGGAATAAGCACAGTCCACCAACCAAACCACTCCCACTTCCTACCTATCCTCCTAAAAGCCGTAGGTGGAGAACCACGAGCCCAATGACCAAAAGAAAATTCTAAAACCATCAAAGGTATACCAGCAGTAAAAAGAGCAACAAAATAGGGGATCAAAAAAGCGCCACCACCGTTCTTATAACAAACATATGGAAAACGCCAAACATTACCCAAACCCACAGCAGAACCAACAGCGGCCATAACAAATGCAAAACGTGAATGCCAATGCTCTCTTCTCACAGCTACAGCCATATACATTCCCTGCATACCAAAATCATTTTCCGACAAAAAAACAAATATATCAATATAGATTATAAAAATTATTGCATTAAAAGAAAAGATTTAGACTGGTTAGATCCTGCTATTCTATTTTTCTGTCGTGTTCATCTGATATCTCACCAAATATCTCTTCGATTAAGTCCTCCATGCTAACTAAACCCAGAACCCTACCCTTTTTGTCATACAACAGGGCAAGATGAGTTTTACTACGTTTCATCTCACGTAACACATCATCCACCTTCATACCAGAATCTATCCTAAGGATATCCCTCATAATAGATTTAACAGGAAGATTACTATCCTTAACTATAAGAGAATCCTTGACATGTACCATCCCCACCACATCATCCAAATCTTTCTTATAAACAGGGAAACGTGAGAAACCTGTTTCAATAGACTTTTTTATAAGATCCTCAACAGTGTCATTCTCATGTAAAAAAACGATTTTTTCCTTGGGGGTATAGATCTCATATGCCCTAGTCTCATCAAACTCAAAAACATCATTAACCATCTCAGTTTCATCACGCTGTATAGTACCCTCCGCCTCACCTAATCGCATCATCGCCATTATCTCCTCCTCAGTAACAACATTTTTCCTATGCTCCCTACCACCAACAAGGTCTGTCAAGAAATTGGAGACAGACATAACCAAAACCACTAGTGGATGAAAAACTTTTGTA
>Ga0164318_10008393_pt1 | contig 10025 bp, 8 predicted proteins | sample GuaBasSedimGuay9_FD_113734 | JGI IMG/M metagenome (GOLD analysis project Ga0164318, IMG submission 113734) | Subseafloor sediment microbial communities from Guaymas Basin, Gulf of California, Mexico - Guay9, Core 4571-4, 0-3 cm | ecosystem: Environmental > Aquatic > Marine > Hydrothermal vents >...
TACAGTGAGCATGTAGATAATAACGCGTTTACAAATTATATGGTTAAATGGCAGATGAATAAAACTCTCCGGTTCTCCGAATGGATCATGGAGCATGAGACAGAAGTGTGGACAAAAGTAACCTCCAAATTAAAATTTTCCATGGATGAACTGGATGACTGGAGAGAAAAAGCGGAAAAAATATATTTTCCTATGGATAAAGATACCGGATTTATCCACCAGTATGAAGGTTTTACGGATAAAAAGATGATTGACCTTTCAAGATACAGGGGAAAGGTTGGCGCTATTATGGAAGATTACAGCTGGGAAGATCTGGTACATAGTCAGGTGCTCAAGCAGGCTGATGTGATAATGCTCCTTTATCTTGCAGGTAATGATTTTTCAAGAGAAATAAAAAAGATAAACTGGGATTATTATGAACCTAAAACTCTGCATGATTCCTCATTAAGTGCAAGCATGCATGCAATTGTGGCGGCTGATATGGATGATGTGGAAACGGGATACAAATATTTCGGTGAATCCATAAGGATTGATCTTGGTGAGAATCTTCAGAGCTGTAATGAAGGACTTCATGCCGCATCTCACGGCGGGAACTGGCAGGCTGTTGTGAACGGGTTCGGCGGAGTGCGCATTGCAGCCGACGAAACTTTAAGGATTAATCCCCGCCTTCCGAAAGAATGGAACAGCCTTAAGTATAATCTTACGTGGCGGGGAACACTGTGCCGTATTGATGTTAATAAGACAGTATTGTTTTTAAAGCCATTATCCCCAATCGCGGAACCCTTTCATGTGGAAGTCTATGGTAAAAAGTATTTTCTTGATTCTTCCGAAGGGTTAAAAATAACTTACCGATGAAACCAATACGATTTATACTAACAATGTTTTTTCTGGTAGTTATAGGCCTATGGGTTACCGCAGGCAGCCAGGAGAGCTGTTTTGGGTGGGATGGGATATAAGGATGTGGCAGACCTTGCGAAAAAAAGCAGGGCTTCTTTGGTTGATTTTGCGAAAACTGTAAATTACAGATTTCCGCAGTTCTATAAATTTAAAGAATGGAATGGAACGGGAAGTGAACCGGATGCTGCGGGAGGATATGCACTTTATATGATAAGACTGGCCGGTCTCTATAAAGAAAAACAGGAGAGAAATTTATGTATAGAGGAAGCTATGAATTCTGTGCATTCATTTTCAGGTTACGGATTTAATTTCTCCTATGAAACTCATATGACTGCCGCAGCTGCACTGGCCGCTGCTTATCTTGCAGAATATACCGGTAATAATAAGTGGTTTGATTATGCGTACGGTCCAATTGCAAATTTGGTTCGTTTATCCTGGTTATATGAAGCTGATTATGGAAAAGCTAAAGCTGCTATGACTTTTTTTGGACTGTCTCCTACACAGAGGGCGGCGGCAATTACCCCTAAAGAGCAGTATGAGGCATGGATCTATATTTCTGAGTTTCTTAAAATAGCACACGGTAAAGTTGACCTGACAGTTGAAAAGCTCGCCGTTGAGTTTTGTTATTATACTCTTCTGACACTAAAAGATAGTCTCCCGCCGTTTCTGCCGGCCGGAATTATTACAGAGTATCCGTCGGCGTATGAGACAGTAAAGAGAAACAGGCTTGATATTTATATACCGATTGAAGACATGCATAATGGCTGGGATGTATGGGGGGCTATTGGTCAGGAAGTGTATGGTGCCGGAATGGCTCCTACATTTACTGCTCTTGCTTATAATGATGTGTTCCCGGGAGTTACCGTTTATAGTAGTTATCCGGTGGTTGCATATATACTAAAAAAATAGCAGAGGTTGAACTTAATGAAAGAGCTTAAAAAACAGATATATATCAAAAAATTAAACCATAAGTTCCTACCCGACAGCAGGAGGGTTATTACAAGATACTTTTATCCGGGAGAGGATAACAGGAGAGTTTTGAATATTCAGAATAGGATTTTGGCTCTATCAGAGAAAAGGGTTAAGGAGCTTCTTGCCGAAACCCTTATTCTTTTTTCGGAACGTCATAAAGATATTAAGAGGGTATTTTATAAGCACTATCAAAAAGTCTCCGGTATAATTAAAAATCATGAAAGGATCTCTGAAGCAAGAAAATTACTTACAGGTGCATATTTTACGATGGAATATTCCCCCGCTTCTGCTGCTCTTTTTAATCCCTCGATTGTTCCGCATCCGGATCAGAAAGGCATGGACGAAGCTGGTATAAGATTTATACAGAGCTTTAGGGCAGTAGGGGAGGGGCATTTATCTTCTATTCTTTTTACAGAAGGAAAAATAAGGCAGAACGGTGAAATAGTATTAAATGAAGATAGCAGACTGCTGGAAACCGGTACTGTTTCTCATCTAAACAATTCTGTTTATGAGGTTCAATTTAATAAAGATACTGCAATTTCTTCACAGGTCATTTTCCCTGCAGTAGAGAATGAAAAGGCGGGTATTGAGGATGCAAGATTTGTGAGATTTAGAAATGATAACGGAAGTTATATATATTATGCTACCTATACTGCCTATGACGGAAAAAGGATATTTCCAAAATTAATTGAGACAGAGGATTTTAAGAAATTTCGAATCACACTCCTTAAAGGAAAAGGGTCGCAGAATAAGGGAATGGCTCTTTTCCCGGAGAAGATTAACAGGAAATATACAATGATCTCCAGAGGAGATAATGAAAATCTTTTTCTTATGTATTCGGACGATTTGTATAATTGGGAGAATCCCGAGTTTATTAGAGGACCGCAAGACCCATGGGAATTTATCCAGATAGGAAACTGCGGCTCACCTGTAAAAACTGATAAAGGCTGGCTTCTGCTGATTCATGGTGTGGGGCCGGTTAGACGCTACTGTATGGGTGCACTACTTTTAGATCTAAAGAATCCTTCCAGAGTTATCGGGCGACTTCCCTTTCCTCTTCACTGTCCCGATGAGTCCGAGCGAAATGGCTATGTTCCAAATGTTATCTATTCATGCGGAAGTATTCTATGGAATGGGAACCTAACGGTACCTTATGCAGCTTCTGATACAAGCTCCGGGATGTTTTTTATAGATATTGATGATTTGCTGGCCAATTTGTATTAAAAATTGGAGATAAGACTGTATAAACTGTGGAGTATATGTGGAGTATATTATGAAAGAAAAAATAAAAGGCTTTATTTTTGATCTGGATGGTGTACTTACAAGTACATCGGAGTATCATTATCTTGCATGGAAAAAAATCGCGGAAGAACTGGGAATTCCCTTTGACAGAAGAAAAAATGAAAGCTTAAAAGGTGTCTCACGGCGTGAAAGTCTAATTATTTTACTGGGGGGAAAGAAGTTAGACAACAGTACATTCGAAGAGCTTCTTGTACGAAAAAATTTGTATTATCTGGATTATATTAAGGGAATTACTCCAGGATCTCTTCTGCCGGGAGCTTTAGATATTTTGAATTCTATTAAAGAGTGGGGAGGAAAGTCTGCAGTAGCATCTGTTTCAAAAAATACAGATGAAGTACTGAAAAAGCTTGAAATTAAGGATAAATTTGATGTTGTGCTTGATGGTTATTCGGTTAAAAAGACAAAACCAGAACCGGACCAGTTTCTTCTCGCTTCCAGGTTGCTCTCTATTGTTCCTGAATGTTGTGTTGTTTTTGAAGATTCGGCTGCAGGAATAGAGGCTGCAAAAAGGGCACAGATGTTTTCTATTGGGATTGGTGATAGCGAAACATTAAATAATGCAGACCTTGTCTATGATAGACTGGATAAAATAGAATTTAACATGATGCTTAATAAACTTGAGAAGTCCTAATTTCTCTAAAGTTTGATCACCTTGATACTTTCTGTGCTATTGAAATAAGACAAATAGTCTTCCTGCTTGTATCTTATTCTATTGGCTTTTTCCGGTCGGGAGCATCCATAATTTCCTTGAAACTTTCTCTTTATAATACTTTTTAACAAATTGATTTAAATATTTTTCATATTGATTTCTAAGCCGGGGCTGGCCTATAAAAATATTCAAGTTTACAGCTTAGGGCTTTTTTAATTCTTTTTCTCTATTCGCCTTTTTATTCCGGCAGGTTGTAACAGATATTGAAATGAAAAAACTTAATAATATCACCAATAATTTGTTAATATTCATTCTTTTCCTCTTATCGTTTATGTGGATTTTCTAAACACAGGATACGTTTTTATATATATCTGTATGTTAAGTTTGTTTTTTGTGCGGATTAAATCGTACAATCTTTCTACTATGTATGTTGAGTAATTTTTTAAATCGCGTTTTATCGAACTAATCGGCGGATTAAAATATTCACAAATCGGAGTATCATCATATCCGAAAACTGATACCTTACCGGGTATATCAATTCCAAGTCTAATGAGTTCCCTTATAGCCCCTATTGCAATAATATCACTTCCACAGATTATACCATTAACATTCTCAAGAAGTCCTCTGCTCTTGAGTCCTAAAACACCATCCTGGCCTGTTTTAAAATCAAATTCCCCTGTATAATAAAAGAGCGGGGTTTCGGATATCTTGTATACTTTGATAAAATGATAAAATGCATCTCTTCGTTCCTGGCATACCCACATCTGGTCGGGACCGTTTATCATTGCAAGGTTTGTTCTTCTATTCTCCTTGAAATATTTTAAAATATTTGAGATTCCTGTAAAATCATCATACTCAACAAAACTCATTCTGTTGTCTTTTACAAAATCGGATATGCCATTTGTCACAATAAAGGGCATTCCAATATCCTTAAGTTTCAAAAGAATATCCTTATCATTGTCCCCTGCGCCAAATATAATTATGCCGTTAATCTTCTCATTTTTTAAAGTTTCAGGAAGATTCACAGGTTTTATATCATCCATTTCAAAGAACTTAGTCCGTCCGCCGGAAGACTCTACCTGTTTTTTAAATGCAATAGTTTCTGTTACTTTTTCTATTCCATATTTTATTTCGAAGGTTTTTTTATAATCATTTTCTCTTAAAAATATGCCAATTGTATAATTAGCCATTGCCTTAGAACTTGTAAAAATATTATCCATTTTATAATCAAGAGCCTCAATTGCATCTAAAACTCTCTCTCTTGTTTCCGGCTTTACAATATCTTTATTATTTATTACCCTGCAGACAGTGCTAACCGAAACCTTAGCGTACTCAGCAATATCTTTTAATTTATATTTCATAAGGTATAATTTCTCCTTTTTATTAATCAGGATTTAAATATTTATTTCAAGCCCATCATAGGCAACAATTATGGATTCGGGTAAGAATATTTTTTCTAATCTGCTGTGAACAGGATTCTGATTATGAGATATATGTGTTACAATAAATAAACAATTATCTTCTATTATTTTTTTATCTGTCATAGCTTTTTTTATTTGAATTACTTCCTTAATATTAAGGTGTCCCCGGTAATTATTAAAACCCATTGTTTCATCAATAATAACAGAATTAAAATTATAATCACTAATAAAACGCCATACTTTTTCTCCCCACATCCCTGTATCAAAGGCTATCAGAATAGAAGTATTTTCCTTAGCAATAATATAGAGAAGAGCCCGTTCTTCATCGAAGGTATGTACCGCCGGAATAGCCGTTATTTTAATATTGTCAATAAAGATTGTCTTAAAAACATGAGCGGTGATTATCTGCCACGGAAGGGAATTTGCAAATATCTTAAATTTTGAATCTATCATATGCTTTACAGTCTCATTACAGATAATTGTTATTTTAGGGGATTCTGATAAAATAGTTCCGGTTTCAGGTATAAGATAGTTTAGGTTTTCTAAATAAAGGTGATCATAATGGCTGTGTGTGATAAGCAAAGTCTTTAATAGGGGTAGATGAATATCATACTTATGAGTAAACTCAAGAAGATCCGGACCAAAATCCACCATAAGGTCGTTATCAATCATGAGGGAAGACCGCAGCCTTAAACTTTTTCCCCCTTCTGATCTTGCCTCTTTACAGTTACTGCAGCTGCAGAATGGTGAAGGATATCCCTCTGCAGAAGCAGTGCCCAAGAATAGTATTTTCATGTAATCCGCCTTTAATTTTTTACAGTTTTAACTCTTTACAGCTCCGGCCGTTATACCCTTAACTATATATTTCTGCATGAATATATAGAAGATAACAATCGGCAAAACAGCTAATATTAAACCTGCAAGAGCCAGCCCCCAGTCACTGTAGTATTGACCGAAAAAGATATACTGAGATAGGGGAATAGTTTGAATAGCCTTTCTTTGAAGTAAAAGAAGCGGAAGCAGGAAATCATTCCATATCCACAGTGCATCGAGAACCGCAATAGTACTGGTAACAGGAACAAGCAGAGGCATGACAATTTTGAAAAAGGTTTGATAAGGAGTACAGCCGTCCATGACAGCAGATTCCTCAAGTTCATGAGGTATTGTTTTCACAAACCCATGATAGAGAAATATTGCAAAGTTACAGCCCAATCCCCAATAAACTAATATTATTCCCGGAATAGAATTTGAGAGATTCAGTTTTCTGGTAACAACAATTAAAGGGATCATAATTGTATGGAAGGGAATAATCATGGAAGAAACAATAATTACAAAGAGCAGCCAGCTTAATTTACCCGGGGTTCTTACAAGTATATACCCGGCCATGGAACTTATTAGAATAATTCCGGATAGACTTATAACAGTAATTATTAAACTATTTAAAAATACTCTGGGGAAATCAGTTTTTATCCAGGCTTTTATATAATTTCCCAGATAGAACGATTTCGGAAAATCCGTATAGGATGTAACGATCTCACTCAAAGGTTTAAATGAGTTTATTACTGCGAAATAAATCGGCATTAAAAAGAACACTCCCAAGATAACCAGAATAAAAATAATTACTATATTTTTAGGATTAAGCTTTTTCATAAAACCACTTCTTTTTTCTTAAGAACTTTAAGCTGGATATAGGTTATTATTAATATCATAAGCATTAGAACCACAGCCTTAGCAGTTCCATATCCGTATCTATCACTTAAGAAAGCCTCATTATAAATATTTAAAGATATCACCTCTGTGGCATATCCGGGCCCGCCATGGGTCATTGCAAAAACAAGATCGAACATTTTAAATGAGTTAGCGATTGTCATAAAAAGGCATATATTAATGGAAGGAATCATCAACGGAAGGATAATATATGCAAACAATTTCCATCCGGAAGCCCCGTCAATCCGGGATGCATCTATTAATTCACTATTAATAGTCTGAAGCCCTGCTAAATAGATTATCATCATATAACCTGCACCCCTCCATACAGATACAAGAGTAACCGAATAGAAGGCAATGCCGGGATTCCCAAGCCAGCTCTGGTTAAGGAATGTAAGTCCCGTCCAATTTGCAATCTCCCCTATAACATTAGTAAAGAAAAACTGCCAGATAAAGCCGACTATAATCATACTAATTACATTAGGCAGAAAGAAAATACTTCTTAAAAGTCCGATCCCTCTTATTTGCCTGTCCAGCATTAAGGCAAGTAAAAAAGCGAGTATATTTATAGATATTACATTTAAGATGGCATATTTGAATGTAAAAGAAAGAGAATTTAAAAATCTCTTATCGCCAAGCAGTTCCTTAAAATTGTTAAGACCTACGTATTTTTTTATAGAACTTATCCCATTCCATTTTGTCAGGGAATAGAGAAGTCCGGAAGAAAGGGGTATAAGAAAGAAAACTGTGTAAAGAATCAAAGCGGGAAGAATAAAGGACAAAAAAATTGCTCCGGTTTTCAGCTTCCTGTTGCTTATCATATAATTATCTTCTCCTTCAGGAATTATTATAAAGAATATTACAATGGGGATGAATAATCATCCATCCCCATTACTATTTAGAGTTATTTGCTAATTGCCTTTGCCCATAATTCATCCATTGTCGAGCAGACCTGTTCTTTTGTTAGTTTACCTAAGTAGTATTCCTGCATTAACGGTCCGATCTTGCTGGTTAAACCGGCTGCCCAGTAAGCATAACCCCATGGATATGTTTTATCAGTATCTATATAGTGTTTTATATCCGTTGCTACCGGGGAACCTATAGCATCTACGCTAGTTCCTTTAATAGAGGAGATGAGCTTGCAGTCTCTAATCCAGATTTCGGTAGCAGTTTTGGTTGTCATAAAATCGAGAAATTTTTTGGCCGCTTCAACATTTTTTGATTTCGCATTAACTCCGATTCTGTAATCTACATCCACCATGAGCCTTGCTTTAGAAGGATCCTCAAATACAGGAAGTCCGAACATTCCTGCATTTATATCAGGATTAACCTTTCGAACATTCTTCATAGCCCATAGCCCTTGAGTCATCATGGCTGTTTTCCCCTGAGCAAACATGGTAGTTTCATTTGTGTAATTGCTTTCAAAAGGTTTGCTGTTGCAGTTTGCTTTAATTAAATCAAATGTCTCAAAAACCTTATTCATTTGACTATTCCAGAAATGTGTCTTGCCTGCGTTCATATCATCTGCGAATTTTATCGGCATAACAGTAGCCGCATGTCCCATGGAAAACATATGTCTTAAAGTCCATGCTTCCTTAAATGCTACACCAAAAGGTATAACTCCGATAGCTTTGAGCTTTTTTACTGCATCTTTAAGCTCTGAAACTGTCTTTGGAGGTGCAGAAATACCCGCTTTTTTAAACAGATCCTTGTTATAGATAACCCCGAGACCAGCCATATCCATCGGAAGTGCATACACCTTCCCCTTATATGTTACTGCCGGTTTTGCGCCATCCGCAACCCTTGCCATAAAGGATTCATTTGTGAGATCGGCCAATATGCCCTCATTAACATAGCTCTTCATGTTTGCAGCACCCTGGACAGCATAGATATCGGGTATATCATTAGATGCGATTTTTGTTTTTAATACTGTAAGGTAATCCTTCCCGACTGTTTCAATATTTACGGTTATATTAGGATTCTGATCATGAAAGATGCCTACCAGTTTATCGAGCGGATCGACAATCTCCGGTTTGTACTGATAATATTTAAGTACAATCTTTTCCTTTTTTGCTTCCTGTTTTCCTGCTCCGAAAATCGAAGCAGAGAATACAACCAGAAGCAAAATCACGAGAATGCTTTTGACCTTTGTCATTTTGATTTCCCCCTTGTTACAAAATATTATTTTGTAGATTATTAAATATCCGATATATCAAAACCCAACGGGACAGTATACCGGAAGCAGTCACTACGAACATTCATCACCTCCTTTTTTTTCTTAATTCATGTATAAATCGTAATTCTACCATTCGCCGCCTTAACTAAAGTTTTATTTAAATTGTTAAAGATAATTTCCCCCTTTAGAACTTCAATTTCCTTAAGCTCTGCAGATTTATAAATTTCAAGTACACCTTTATGTTCTAAATTGATTCTTCCGACACCTTTTTCAACTACCAGCTTCTTAAAATGAGGAGCATGACTTACCAATTTTGATCCCTCTTCTATAGTCGCGTTTAGAGTGATAAGCTCCCCGTTCCAGAATCCTACGGCACTTGTATAGAACCATGTTTCACTTGCCCTTATTAAAAAATAAGAACCGGAAGCTGTGAATGTTTTTCGTGGAAAATCATGGGCAAGATAATCCGGATTAAACTCAAAGCCGTTATGTTTAAAACTACCCGTGATATAATCGGGAGTAAAATTCGAATACATCGATCCGTCTCTATTAACTTTGGGCATGTTGCTGATAAAAGCAGCAAAGGAATCTATTAGATCGGTAAAATCCCTTTCAATAAAAAAGCTGTAATACTTTGCTTCTGCGGTCCATATTGACCATGCATGCCCCCCGTTTATTGAAGGACCCCAATCCCTTGTTTCCCATGTGTTCTCCCAATAACGGAAAGAAGAGCCGTAGAGAGAAGCTCCAGGTGTTCTTATTATCCAGTTATCATGATATTTTAGTATTTTACCTGCCGCTTCTCTATATTCATCCCTGTCTTTTAAGAACAGATATGCATAGATAAGAGTTAGTGCGGTACATGCAATAGAACCTTCATCTATAAACTCTACATCCGGTA
>Ga0164318_10008394_pt1 | contig 10024 bp, 8 predicted proteins | sample GuaBasSedimGuay9_FD_113734 | JGI IMG/M metagenome (GOLD analysis project Ga0164318, IMG submission 113734) | Subseafloor sediment microbial communities from Guaymas Basin, Gulf of California, Mexico - Guay9, Core 4571-4, 0-3 cm | ecosystem: Environmental > Aquatic > Marine > Hydrothermal vents >...
AAAACCCAAGACTTTATGGCCGCATTCGAATTGATGCGTGTCATGCAAGCACAACTTTCCCATAACTCGCTAATATTAAAAGCATAACTTCCTTTTTGAAAATAGTTTATGCAGGTTTTAGGTGTAAGAAAACCATGAAAACAAATATCGCTAATCAACTCAAGGAGATATGGATTTTGGCATGTGACGGGTCAAACCGGTTGAGGGTAAAAAGGAATCCTCCGGAGAGCTGCACGCGCGTCTGACAACGTGTTGACGGCTTTGAGTTATAATAATGACACTATTGGGCACATACCCAGTTGTTTTTCCCGGAAACTTATGCTATGAGGAGAAACCAGTTGCAAGAGTACAAGGAGAAAAGCATGAAATTCAGTATCATACAAGCTGATCCACTCAGGCTGAAAACCAAACCGGCTGATGATTCGGCATTGGGATTCGGGGATATTTTTACAGACCATATGTTCCTGATGAATTATGTCGCCGACAAAGGATGGTTCAACCCCCGTATCGAACCTTATGGCAATATCTCAATTGATCCCGCTGCAATGGGGATTCATTACGGACAGGAAATATTCGAGGGACTCAAGGCCTACTGCGGGATCGACGGAGGGATCTCCCTGTTCAGGGCCAGGGACAATTTCGAACGGTTCAACCGTTCTGCGAGAAGAATGTGCATGGCCGAAATTGATATTGATCTGGTCATGGAGGGCATGAAAAAACTGATTCTGATGGATAGGGAGTGGATCCCGAAGAGTCACGGGGCATCCCTGTACATCCGGCCGACCATGCTGGCTACCGAACCGCATCTGGGAGTACGGCCTTCCAGGCAGTATCTCTTTTTTATTATTCTGGGTCCGGTGGGAGCATATTACAAGGAAGGATTGAACCCTGTCAGAATTTATGTCGAAGATTTTTATGTTCGAGCCGCAAAAGGAGGAACCGGGGAAGCAAAAACCGCCGGAAACTACGGAGCCAGTCTTCTGGCAGCGGAAAAGGCGAAAGAGAAAGGATTTACGCAGGTTCTTTGGCTTGATGCGGCAGAACACAAATACGTCGAAGAAGTAGGGACGATGAATATGTTCTTTGTAATTGACGGTGAAGTCGTCACATCTCCACTGAACGGAAGCGTGCTGGCGGGAATTACAAGAGATTCCGTCATTCAGTTGGTGAGAGACTGGGGAATCAGGTTTCAGGAACGTTTTATTTCCATCGCTGAAGTCATCCGGGCAGCCAGGGACGGCAGCCTGACAGAGGCATTCGGCACAGGCACGGCGGCTGTCATATCGCCCGTCGGCCAGATCACATACAAAGGAGAGGATTACGTTATTGCCGGGGGCAGAATGGGAGAACTGTCCCAGCGGCTTTACAACGAAATCATTGCAATCCAGTACAGAGAAAAACCGGATCCGTATGGATGGGTTGAACAGATTGACTGATCACCACTCAGTGGGGGATGAAATGCTTTCCGATTCGCGCTGGATACATAAACCCCTGGACACGGAGTCTTTATTGCCACATACCCCGAAACAGGGGGTGCATTCCTAACATAAATTGACGCTTATGGAAGACAAGAGAAAACATTCCCGAACAAGAACAGACAATCTTGTATCTTATTCCTGTCTTGATGATGAAGAAAACGAATTAAGTCAGGGGATCGGAAGAACGCTGAACATCAGTCAGGGCGGGCTCCTCCTGGAGAGTCACACCCCGATTGAAACAGACAGGATCCTGATCACCTCTGTGGATATCAAAAACAACTTGATGGAGATTAACGGAAAGGTCGTATATTGCAGGGAATCAGGTCCTGGGATCTTTCACACAGGTATCCGTTTTCTGGAAAGCAATGAAAAGATCAGGGATATCGTAATCAACCTGATAAAAGTTTACAGCCTTCAAAAAAACAGATAGTACTATTCTTGAGACGCCCTCCCTTCGATCTGTGCACCAGCCTGAGACATCTTTGTGATAGCCATTCCCTCGTGGTGTGCCAAAAACAGGCCTACGGCAAACACAGGAAAAATGTTGACCCCATGGACGACAGTGGCAAAGGAAAGGGCCGGCCCCGCCGGCACTCCGAACATAGCGAGAGTAATCTGGCAAAGATAATGATAGGTTCCCACATAACCTGGAGAAGACGGAACCACCACGGCAATCGTGGTAATTACCAGGAGAATCAGGCTTGCCGACCAAGCCAGACGATAGATCTCCACAAAATCAAATGCCTGCAGACAGAAATAAAACACGAGACCGTAGCAAACCCAGATAACTATGGACAAACACGCTATGGTGAAATAATCATGCCAGTGCTTCAATGGTAAGATACCCGCCAGAAGATTGTCCAGCGCACTCCTTACCTTGCGGGCGGTTCGATCCGGCAGGACCTTGAGGGCAAAACCGGTGAATCGTATCGCTGTGGAGGATCCTTTTTTCAGGAATATCAGAAGGAGGAGAATTCCGGTGGTTACGACGAATATAATACAACCGCTCTGGATCACCCAGGCCGGAAAAGGATAAAATAACAAAGACAGAAGCATCAGGCCGACGAGAGAGAACAGGTCTGTAATACGCTCCACAACAATCGTGGCAAAGACAGCACTCATGGCGAGCTGCCGCTTTCTACTCAGGACATAGGCACGCACGAGTTCTCCCAGGTGAGCAGGCATAAAGGTATTTCCCGCATATCCGATAATCAGGGATGAAAACAGGCTGCTTGTATCCAATCGCCGGAGAGGGTCCAGGAGATAGCGCCACCGGACTGATCGGACCAGATGACTGAAAAAAAGCGCCGCAATGGCCGGGATAAGATCCCAGTAATTCGCAGCCCTGAAGGCCTGCCCCATCTTACCGAAATCAACGCTGCGAAACGCCAGATACAAGCACAGAACACTTATGAAAACGCCCACGCCGAACCTTATTCTGTTCTTCCTGACGGTTTCCATGCCTGTCCTGCCGTTCGCCCGGACATCGGCAAACGCCTGAAACAGGCACTTCGGCCTGTCCGGGAACAGAATTCAAATGCTATTGTCCGGGTCTGGAGATCCTCGAAGGATATCCGGACACCCCTGAACATCCATCCTGAATCTGACATCAGCACCGGTAAAAATCCCGGTACCAGGCAACAAATTTCCGGATTCCTTCTTCAAGAGAGGTCTTTGGCTTAAATCCCAGCAACTCTGTTGATTTTCTGATGTCGGCGGATGTTTCTCTCACATCCCCGGGCTGCATCGGCATCATATTCTTTTCGGCTTCTTTTCCCAGTTCCTTCTCCAGGATTCCAATGAGCTTCATCAGCTGTTCCGACCTTGAATTTCCCAGATTGAAAACTTCGTAAGGTACGGAACGCTCAAGGGCCGCAATTGTTCCTGAAACGATATCGTCAATGTAGGTAAAATCTCTTTTCATGTCTCCGTAATTATATACGTCTATGGGACGGTTGTTCAGGATGGCATCAGTAAACAGAAAAAGCGCCATGTCCGGCCTCCCCCATGGCCCGTAAACGGTGAAATATCTGAGCCCCGTACAGGGGATCTGGTACAGATGACTGTATGCATGAGCAATCAGTTCATTGGCTTTTTTTGTCGCAGCATAAAGCGAGATCGGGCTGTCCGTCCGATCAAGGACGCTGAAGGGTATTTTCTTGTTGCTTCCGTAAACAGATGAAGAGGACGCATATACAAAATTCTCGGGGCGGTATTCCCTGGCAATCTCCAGCAGGTTCAGAAAGCCCTGAACATTGCTTTTCTCATAGGCAAAAGGATCTTCCAGTGAATACCTGACACCTGCCTGAGCCGCAAGATTGCAGATCCTGTCGATCCGGTGTTTGGCAAAAATCTCACGGAGAGCCTGGATATTCTGAATATCCTCTTTGTAGAAAACAAAGTTTTCATACGACTGCAGGATTTTCAATCTGGCTTTTTTTAGATTGACATCATAGTATCTGTTCAGGTTGTCTATACCAATAATATTTTTTCCCTGTTCCAGCAGCCTCTTTGATAAACTGAACCCGATAAAACCGGCTGAACCGGTGACGAATACGGTTTCACCATTTTTATCCATATATTTCTTACCTCTCTGTCTTTACGGAATTTGCCGCACGTGAATGCTTTTTACATAGGCCTCCCTCAAGGTGTCCACATGCCCGGATGGAAGTCTTTCAAGGAGGGAAACATCTGGAGAAACGTCAGAAATCAAGCATAAAAAAAGATTGTATCCGGATGCGATTTTCGATCCGGATACAATCTTTCGGGCTCTTCAGATGAAGACATACTGCTCATGCGCATCTTGCCCTGACATCGCCTGAAACTTCGCACGCCCGAGGCATCTTAGAAGGGCTAACGCCTCTCCCTTTCCGAAATCCCACGCAATGGTCAGGGTTACTTGAATCAGAGGCACCGGAACGGACTACATCATGCCGCCCATGCCGCCCATGCCGCCCATGCCGCCTCCCGGAGGCATGGCGGGCATGGCATCTTTTTCTTCCGGTTTTTCCGCTATCATGGCCTGGGTTGTCAGGAGAAGAGAGGAAACCGATGCCGCGTTTTGAAGGGCAAACCGGGTCACCTTCGCGGGATCAATGACACCGGCCTTCATCAGATCCTCATACTCACCTGATTCCGCGTTATATCCATAAGCACCGTCTTTTTCCTTGACCTTGGCAACGACGACGGACCCTTCCGCACCGGCGTTGTTGGCAATCTGCCTCAACGGCTCTTCCAACGCTCTCATCACCAGGTCAACACCGGTTTTTTCTTCTCCCTTCGCTTTGCTCCTTGTTTTTTCAACCGCAGGAATCGTTCTTACCAGGGCAACGCCGCCGCCCGGAACAACACCTTCTTCCACAGCAGCCCTCGTCGCGTTCAGCGCATCCTCAACTCTGGCCTTTTTCTCTTTCATTTCAATTTCCGTTGCCGCACCGACTTTAATAACCGCCACGCCCCCGATCAGTTTGGCCAGTCTTTCCTGAAGCTTCTCGCGGTCGTAATCGGAGGTCGTATCTTCAATCTGGGCCCTGATCTGCTTGACTCTTCCTTCCAGATCGGCCCGGTTACCTCCCCCGTCAACAATCGTGGTATTATCTTTATCGATCTTGACCGTTTTGGCTGTGCCAAGGTCATTCAAAGTAATATTCTCCAGCTTCAGACCGAGATCCTCGGACATCACCTGACCACCCGTCAGAATCGCGATATCTTCCAGCATGGCCTTTCTCCGGTCTCCAAACCCGGGGGCTTTCACGGCGGCAACACTTAACGTGCCTCTGAGCTTGTTCACCACTAGTGTTGCGAGGGCTTCGCCATCCACGTCTTCAGCAATAATCAGGAGAGGCTTGCCCATCTTGGCAATCTGTTCAAGAATGGGTACGAGATCTTTCATGCTGCTGATTTTTTTCTCGTGGAGAAGAATATACGGGTCCGACATCGTCACTTCCATTTTCTCCGGGTCAGTCACAAAATACGGAGACAGGTAACCGCGGTCGAATTGCATTCCTTCCACGACATCCAGTGTCGTTTCCATGCTCTTGGCCTCTTCCACCGTGATGACACCTTCTTTGCCGACTTTATTCATGGACTCCGCAATAATATTTCCGATTGTCTCATCATTATTGGCTGATATGGACCCCACCTGCGCAATTTCCGCCTGATCTTTTGTCGGCTTTGCAATACTCTGCAATTCTTTGACGGATGCCTCGACAGCCTTCTCAATTCCTCTTTTTATCGCCATAGGGTTGACACCCGCAGCAACCAGTTTGGAGCCTTCTCTGTAAATCGCCTGAGCCAGCACCGTTGCAGTAGTCGTCCCGTCTCCGGCAACATCAGATGTTTTGGATGCAACCTCTTTGACCATCTGAGCACCCATGTTCTCAAATTTATCCTCAAGCTCAATCTCTTTCGCCACAGTCACTCCGTCCTTGGTAATCGTCGGAGCGCCGAATGACTTGTCCAGGATGACGTTCCTGCCTTTGGGTCCCAGCGTGACTTTAACCGCGTTGGCCAGGGTATCCACCCCTCTGAGCATCGACTCTCTGGCTTTCACGTCGTATTTGATCTCTTTTGCCATATTTTGTATCCTCCTTCATTATTGATAAGGAACTATTCCATAATAGCGATAATATCATCTTCTCTCATAATGAGGTGTTCCTCTCCATCGATCTTGATCTCTGTCCCTGCATATTTTCCGAAAAGAACCCTGTCTCCTTCCTTTACCTCAAGGGGTTGTCTGGTGCCGTCTTCAAGGATCTTTCCATCCCCCCGGGCAATAACCCGACCCTCTGCAGGTTTCTCTTTTGCAGTATCAGGAATAATGATCCCCCCTTTTGTCTTCTCTTCTTCCTCAATCCTTTTGACAATAACCCGGTCATGCAATGGTTTGATCTTCATCTTGATTCTCTCCTCCAACATTTAAAAATTTAAATATTACGGCCAACCACCGTCAACCAACCATCAATGAATACGTAAGAATCATCAAGAACGAAAGGCGCAGCAAAAGCGCCGGATCTGGTCGAAATCCACACTGATAAGCGGAAAACGCACTAGACGGGGCGCAACAGTTATGCCAAGGCGTGACCAGACATGCATCGATTTGAATGGCCCATAAAGGCTGCGGTTTTTGAAAACAGTTTACCCTCCGGGAGCGCCGGTTTTATCCCGCCTGGAGGCGGGACGGCGTTGGCAAGGACTTGAAGTATCGTCGTACGTCTGCGCCCTTGCCGCCTTGCACCTGCCTGCTGCAGGCAGGTCTTCGGAAAACTCGACGCTTGCAGGATTTAGGTTAAATATTTCCAACTGTGTTTGGCCCACGTGGGTCTGTTCCCCCGGATCAAAGGGATCTCCGGCAAGGCCCGGCAGAACTTCATCCCGGCCAGCGGTCCACCTGAATTCCGGTGTCCGGGATTTATCCCATTTTCAATGATTAAGCAAAATTTAACGTAAAAATAACAACAAGCTATAAAATGTCAAGGGGCAGCCCAAAAAAAGATCATACTATCCCGGAGATTCTTCCTGAAGCCTGCTCCCCGCAAAGGATGTTTCATGTGCGTCATCGAATGAAAGGCCTGATATGATATACTGAAAAATCCGCCGCAGACACTGATTGACGAAGGTCTGTCTCTGAAAACATGCGAACGGCTATTCATATTGCAAACCGCAACAAATTCATATAAAAGTAAACGACGCTGGTTTCCCGGGCACAATTCAATGCCGCATCCAATCCGGGAAGCTGTATGAAAATGCCCTTTCCGGAGCTCTTCATTATGCCCCAAAATGATTGTCCCCGAAATATGGGGACATCTTCCCGAAAATTTTTCCGTGTATTTTCCGGTTTCAGAAAAGGATCTTTGACCACCCCCCCGGGAGGCACCTGTCAAGGGATCCTGACGTTCAAAACTCAAAGGCGGAGCATGAAAATCAATGAACGGTAAATACAAAAATATCCTGGACCTTATCGGGAAAACGCCCATGGTCTCCATCAACACACTCAACCCGAACAATGATGTTGAAATCCTGGCAAAGCTTGAGTTTTACAACCCTGCCGGCTCCATAAAAGACAGGCCGGCCCTTTATATGATCGAAGAGGCCGAAAAGAAAAAAGAACTGACAAAGGACAAAATCATCCTTGAAGCCACCAGCGGGAATACAGGTATCGGTCTCGCCCTGGTCGCGGCGGTCAAGGGATACCGTGTTCTGCTTATCATGTCTGAGTCTGTCAGTGAAGAACGGGTCAAAATCCTCAAGGCGCTTGGGGCCGAAATCAAATTTACATCCGCCAGGCTCTCAACCGACGGCGCCATTGAATATGCGTATAATCTTGCCAGAAACGAACCGGAAAAATACTGGCTTGCCGATCAATTCAATAATCCGGCCAACTGGATGGCCCATTATCAGGGCACGGCCGTGGAGATCTGGGAGCAGACGGACGGCAATCTGGACGTTATTGTAGCAACCATGGGGACAACCGGGACCCTGATGGGCTTAAGCAGACGATTTAAAGAACTGAACCCCGACATCCGGATTGTAGGTGTGGAACCCTACCTGGGCCACAAAATTCAGGGGCTGAAAAATATGAAAGAGTCATATCAACCGGGGATATTCGAGAAAAACCGTCTGGACCGGATTATCCATGTTGACGATGAAACAGCCTACCAGACTTCACGGATGCTCGCGAAAAAGGAAGGGATTTTTGCCGGTATGAGTGCCGGTGCGGCCATGGCGGCCAGCCTTATTGTCGCACGGGAGATAAAAAAAGGGCGCATTGTCACCATTTTCCCCGATGGTGGCGAGAGATATCTGAGTACGCCGCTTTTTATGACCAAAAAAAGATCCGGCCTGCGTGTTTTCAATACCCTGAATCGCATGAAAGAAGAATTTGTACCTATTGAGGAAAACCGGGTGACCCTGTATTCCTGCGGGCCCACTCTGTGCCGGTTGATGAACCTGAATCATGCCAGACGCCTTGTTTTTTCGGACCTTGTCAGACGATACCTGGAGTACAAAGGGTATCGGGTGACTTATATCATGAATGTTACGGACCTGGACGACCGGACGATCGAAGGCGCAGAAAAAGCGGGGATGCCGTTAAAAGATTACACGGAGAAGTATTACCAGGCCTTCCTGGAAGACATAGATGAGCTGAACATTATCCGGGCCACTGCCTATCCACGATCCAGCGAATTTGTGACGGATATGATAGAAGTGACACAGAAATTGCTCGAACGCGGCTATGCCTATGAAAAATTCCGTTCAATATATTTTGATATTTCCCGTTTCAAGGATTACGGCAGGCTTTCCAGGATCGACCTGGAGAAAATCAGGATTGGAAAAACCGTGGATCTTGACGAGTATGAAAAGGAAAACCCCCGGGATTTTACTCTGCTGAAGAGATCAACCCTGAATGAATTGAAGAGTGGCATTTTCTTCAAAACACAATGGGGCAACATCAGGCCCGGGTGGCATCTGCAGTGTTCGGCCATGGCGTTTAAACATCTCGGATCAAAATATGACATCCACATGGGTAGTGCCAACCTGATATTCCCTCACCACGAAAACGCGATCGCCATCAGTCAGGCACTTTCAGACAGTCCTCCGGCCAATTACTGGCTTCACAATGAAGTGGTGATGACAAATGATGATAAGACACTCCCGTACACGGATGCGGAAACCCTGACCTTGAAAGACCTTCTCAGACAAGGGCATTCGGGCAGGGAAATTCGGTACTGGCTCATCAGCCATCATTATCGAAAACCTATTTTCTTTTCCCGGAAAAAACTGGAGGCTGCGAAAAATACTGTCGATCACCTGGATACTTTTGTACAAAAGCTGTACCACTGTCATGCTGGAGATGACGACCCGAACCTGCATCAGGCGGTGTACGATCTGAAACACAAATTTTCAGAGTCGATGGACGATGACTTTAACACTTCAGCAGGCCTGGCCGCCCTGTTCCAGTTTATCCGCCGGCTAAATACAATCATGGACAGAACCGGCATTTCCGTGGCAGGCAGAGAAAAAGTAATGGATGTGCTTAAAGGCATTAATTCCGTACTGGGCATCCTGCACCTCGAAGCAGAAAAAACAGACCCGGAAGTGGAAGGCCTGATCTACCGGAGGGAACAGGCTCGAAAAGCCGGAGACTGGGCAACGGCCGACAGTCTGAGGCACAGGCTCAAAGAGATGGGGATAAGAGTCATCGACACAAGAAACGGCCCCATGTGGCGAAAGGAAAGGAGTTGAATGCTCTCTTCTGCGCTTATATGTGAAAAAATTTTCCGTTCAGACAAAAAAATGGCGGAGAGAGAGGGATTCGAACCCTCGAATGAGCTTTTTACCCATTACTCGCTTAGCAGGCGAGCGCCTTCAGCCAGCTCGGCCATCTCTCCGCTGGCGTACAACTGTTATTTCGTGCCTATCCGAAAATGGGTCCCGCCATGGCAGGATTTGTCTTTTCCCGTTCATAGTACGGGATCTTCGACTTGATTAGGCACAAAATCGGTCATTTTTCAAAGGTCTACGGCTGCCTGTCGGTTCACCTCCTG
>Ga0164318_10008395_pt1 | contig 10023 bp, 4 predicted proteins | sample GuaBasSedimGuay9_FD_113734 | JGI IMG/M metagenome (GOLD analysis project Ga0164318, IMG submission 113734) | Subseafloor sediment microbial communities from Guaymas Basin, Gulf of California, Mexico - Guay9, Core 4571-4, 0-3 cm | ecosystem: Environmental > Aquatic > Marine > Hydrothermal vents >...
TGATAGAATACTTACAGATGGCTATCATATTTATATTGCATCTGGTAATCAATTTTATATTGTTAATGCTGATACATTAGATATCGAATTTACATATAGTATTGATAATGGAACTTTTGATGGGTTGTACATATATAATGGAAGAGTAGTATTAATTTCTTATGAATATACTTATACAGAATACGATGAATGTATCTATTATTATGATGATTCAGTTATTTATGATGAGCCTGAAATTGATTCTGATGAAACAGATATAGTTACTAATCCTGATGATGAAGTAATAACTACTACTGAAGATACTAAAGAATCTAGTGATACCGAAACAAGAACAAAAGTTTGTATTAATTGGACATATACATATGGAACACATATTAGAATTTTTGATATAAGTGATATGGATAATGTAACAATGAATAGAGAATTATATTTTGATTCTTCATATTTAATTGATACTAGAATGATTGATCAACAATTATATTTAGTATTAAATAATTATATGATGAATTATGGTTTAAGCGATGAATTATTCGTTCCTAGTTATTTAGATTCAGCTGTATCAAATGATATTATGAAGATGCCTATTGATAAAATCTATTATATGCCTAATAATGGTGAGTCTTATGGATATTTAATACTTGCATCTTTAGATGTTGCTAATGATTCTCAAGAGGCAGATGTTAAAACATATTTAGGTAGTACTTATCGAATTTATATGTCAGAAAACAATTTATATACAACGATATATCGTTGGGAATATGATGAAACTGATGAAAGTTACTCTCATTATACTGATATTCTTCGCTTTGAAATTGTAGATGGAAAATTAGAATACAAAGCATTAGCCGAGGTAGATGGTTCTCCTCTAAATCAATTCTCAATGGATGAATATAATGGAGTATTTAGAATTGCAACTACTGGATATTTCTATTCCAATTACGAAGCAACTATTACTAATCAAGTTTATTTGTTAGATGCTACAACTGTAGGAGAAATGGAACAAATATCTGTGTTAGGCGGTTTAGGGAAACCAAATGAACAAATATTTTCTGTTAGGTATTCAGGAGATATAGCTTATGTTGTAACATTTGAACAATCAGATCCGCTTTATAAATTAGATTTATCTGATCCTCATAATCCTGTAGTACTAGGAGAGTTATATGAAGAAGGCGTTAGCGATTATTTGCATGAGATAACAGATAATTTATTAATAGGAATTGGGAGACAATCAGAAACAATAGATGGATGGACAAGATTTACTGGAGTTAAAGTATCTCTTTATGATACTTCCGAAGATACACCTGTTGTTTTAGATAATTATTTAGTTGAAGGTGATTATTCTTATACAAATGTAATCTATGATCAAAAAGCATTTTTATCATTTACACCTCAAGGACAAGATTTCACTTATGTAGGTATTCCTGTATTTGAATATTATGATGATTATTCAGCTTATTCTCAAAGCTTATATTTATTCAAAGTTTATCATTCAGGAAGTTTAGAATTTGTGACTAAATTGACAAATATGCAGGAAGATGAAGAGGGATATTACTCATATTTTGATTCAATTGAAAGAGCAGTTATTATTGATAATTATGTTTATACATTATCTTATTCAAGCATTCATATGTTTGATATGTCAGATAATTTTAGTCTAGTAAATTCACAAGAATTAAACTCTAATTATTATTCATATTGGGGATATCCAATAGCTGAAGATACTGAATTAGGTTAATAGATTAAGTATTTTTGAAGAAAACAATTACAAAATATGTTGTTTTCTTCTTTTTTTATATTTTTTACTTAATATAATATATATAATTTGTGCGGTGTTATAGATTTTATTGTATTCTTATTGTATTATTATATATAGACAATATTAATAATTTTTGAAAGAAGATGTTAATGAAAAGAATTAAAAAAGAGGAGTGATAAAATTGAAACGTAAATTAATCGCAACAATTATGCTTTCTATGGTTGTTGTTTTGCTTGCGGGATGTGATTTCTTTGGTGGAGGTCAACAAACAACAATTCCACCATTAACAACAACAGAACCAATAGTAACAACAACAGAACAGCAAACTGTAACTACTGAAGAAAATACAACGACAGAGAATACAACAACGGAATCAACAACTACAGAATCTACTACTACAGCACAACAGATATATTATACTGTAGTATTTTTAGATGGGGATGGTTCCACTTTAGATACTCAGAGTGTTTTGGAAGGCGGTAGCGCTACAGAACCTACAGAAGAACCTACAAAAGCGCCTACAGCTGAATACAGTTATACATTTACAAATTGGGATCAAGATTTTGATAATGTAACTTCAAATATGGTTATTAATCCTGTGTTTGCACAGACGGTTAATCAATATACAGTTACATTTCAAGACTATGATGGAACAGTTTTAGATACCCAATCAGTTGATTATGGTTCAGGAGCTATTGAACCAACTCAACCTACAAGAGCTGGGGATGCAGAACATTCTTATACATTTGATCACTGGGATGTAGCTTTTAATTACATTACAGGTGATTTAACTGTTACTGCAGTGTATACAGAAAGTATTAACGTATATACAGTTGCTTTTTATGATTATGACGGAACATTAATCATAAGTGAGAATGTATCATATGGAAGTGATGCACCAGCACCAGCAGCTCCTTATAGAGAATCTGATGCAACTAATGCTTTTACATTTATTGGTTGGGATGCTGATTTAACTAATATAACTAGTGACTTAGATGTTCATGCTTTGTATATGCCAGTTCCTTTAGGCCAAACATATGAAGTTAATTTCTATGATGGTGATGGTAAACTTATTGATACTCAAGTGGTAAATCATGGAGAAGATGCAACAGCTCCAACAACAGTTCCTACAAAAGAAGAAGATGCACAATATACTTATACTTTCCATAGTTGGAATCAACCACTTACAAATATTGATAAAAATATGGATATTTATCCTATATTTGAAGAAACTTCAAAAGAATATACTGTAACTTTCTATGATGCAGAAGGAAATGTTATAGAAACTCAAACAGTTGTTTATGGAAACGAAGCTACTGCTCCTGCGGATCCAACTAAAGAAGATGATGAATCGTATAGTTATACATTTATTGGTTGGGATGAAAACTATTTCTATATTACTGGAGATTTAGATGTTTATCCTCAATTCTTTAGAACTCCTTTAGGAGAATTTAATAGAGATGATTTAATCGATATAGTTGATGATATGTTTACACCTGATGATGTAGATGAGCAAATTGCTGAATTAATGGTAATTATTGGTGCTTCTTCAGAAGAAGAATTATATAATATAATGTTAGCTATGCAACAATTGATGATGAATCTAATGGATATTAATTCAGCTGGAGCTTTACAAGAATGGTTCCAAGCAACTCAAATATTGGGATTCGACCGCGATACTGTTGTTGATATAGTTTATAATTTAATGGTGAGCGGATTCGCTAATGATATATCACATATGAGTGATAGAATTGCTGAATTGACTGGATTGATTGAGGATGAAAACTTCAATATTTCTGATTTTGAATCTCAAATGACAACAATATCTAATCAAGTTGATGCATATTGTCAAATACAAAATGGTTATACAGATCTTTGTGAAGATTATTTCAATGCACAAATTGATGCTAATATGTTACAAGAAGATTATTATGATATGTTTGATTATGAATTCCCAGAAATCTTTGATTATTCTACATATTATAATCTTGAATGGAAATTGGATGAATTTTTAACTGAAAGTATTTTAAATCAAGATGTAGATGCTGCTCAACAAGCATTAGATGAATTAAATGCAATGATAGCTAGTATAAACCAAGATGAAGAAATGGATTTATATCAACCAATTCTTGATGCATATGAAGATATGAAAACAGCTGAATATGCATTCCAATTAACAGATTATTCATCATTAGATGTTCTTGGTTTAGGTGATGACTTTACAATTAGAGATTATATTGATGATGCATTATGGGGTTACGATAATGAATTTGGTGATCACATTGATGGATATATGGATTTAATTTCTAATAAAGAATTCTCAGAATGGCTAATAATTGAATATACACAGGATTTAGAAAATATTAATTTTGATGCAATGGATACTCAAGCTATTTTGAATTATATTACAAGTGATGATGGAGAAACAGAAACTAAAGTATTAATTGGCACTGTATATGATGGTTTAGAAGCTGTAATTGGATCAATTGATGAAGAAACATATCAACTAGTTATGACAATAGTAAATGAATCCATGGGCTATTCAGAACCAGGTTATACGCCTTTAAGAGATTATTATAATCCAATTGAACAATATAAAGATTTAATTAACCCAGAAAATATTGTGCTTATAAGTGAAAAATTAAATAATATTTTAAGTGCATTTATGAGTACAATGGATGATTCAGATTATGATAATATTAAAGAAGTAATCATTGGTTATATGTCTGAAAAAATGGCTTTAGAAGGAGCTACTGAAATTCAAATAGCTGGATTTGTTTCAGTTATAGGTCCAGTTATTGATAGATATATCGATTATTTCCAATTTGCAGAATCTCAAGTTGAAAGCTTCTTAGGATCAATTGACCAAGAAAAAGCTGAAACAGCTCTATCTGTTTTATCAATTAATTTCTATGAAACAGGTCCTGGAGACATTGCTTTAGCAATTAAAATGTCTAATATTTATGATGCTTTATTAGGTGATGGAAGTGTAGATGTTAGCCAGATAATGCAATATATGGCAGCTATTTACTTTGATGTAACTAATGAAATGGTTCCAGATCAAGCTGAAGTAGCTAGAATTCAAGGAGAAATAGATGTATTTATTTCAGATTACTTAGCATTAATTACTCAAATTAAAGATTATGATCCTAATTGTATCTCACCTTCTCAAGTTGAAGATATAATGGAATTTTATGCAAGAGGCATGGCAATAGGAAGATGGTTTGAAGAGGGATTTGAAACTGTTGATGAACCTCTAGTAGTATTTGATGATGAATTCCTTTATAATTTCCTTGAAAGATTAGTAGGAGAAGAAGATTTAGACTCAACTATAGATGCTTTAATGGATATTTTAGGAACAACAGATACAGAAACAACATATTATACATTGCGTTCTATTTTCCAATATGGAATTGGAGTTATGAAAATAAATAATTTCTCTGATATCCAAGTTTGGATTAATAATTTAGAAACATTTGGATTTACTCAAGAAGATTTTATAGAGTATTTCTTAAGTGCTTTAACATATGCAACTGAAGATCTAAATTCTAATTTCCAAGAAACTTTGACTTATTTAGAAGCTCAGTTAGTAGGACTAACTCCTGGTAGCTTTGAATATGAAAGTGTCATGGAACAAATTGATGATTTATATCAAGATACTTTAATGGGATTAGTTATGTTTGATTTAATGCATGATCCTGCATATCAAGCTGAAACTGGAGATGTAATGAATATTGTTTTGGATGACATTAAAAATATGATAACTTCAATGCCAAACAATTCGTTCCCAATGATTGAAAAACTAATTGGTTATTTAAAATATACAATGTTTAATCCAGAAATGAGTAATGATCCAGAAAAAGGTTATGATCCAGAAGGAATTCCTGTTCCAAAAGATGATGAACCAATGATGCCTTTCTTTAATCCACAAGAGATTTATCAGTTAACTCAAGAATTATCAACTTTCTTGAAACTAAGAGGGGATACAATTACTCCGGATGAAACTATTTTAATTCAAAGTTTTATCTTAAATATCATTACTGTTTATGTTGATAGACTTGATTTAGAGAGTTCAGAGACTACTGAAATGATTAATAATTTATATGCTATGACAATAAAATATATTGATTTTGCTGATATAACTTTAACTGAATTTACTAATTTCTTAGATGGTTTAACTTATGATGATGTTGAAATGTTTATGAGATACATGGACATGATACAACATGGCGGAGATAATCTATATACAATGGTAATTTTGGGTTCACAATTAATTAATTCAATGGTTGATCCGACTGAAGTTGATTTAGATTTGTTAGCTAATATATTAAATGAAGTATACTATGATCAAACATATGGACCAGGATATGATCCAGCAGATTTAGCAGCTTTACAAAATGCATGGACTGATTTTATAGATGATTTCATGTTAGATGTTGCTCAAGCTGCCGCATTAGATCCAGAAAATTTGGATCCTGATACATTTGTTGATTTATATGAATTACAAAATAAAGCTATATTCTTAAGCAATATAATTGTTGATCCAGAAGCTATTTTTGATGCAGGATCATTTGGATATAGTTATGATGATTTAGTATCGTTGGTATATAATATATTCCCTGATATTGATGAAGAAAATGTTGATGAAAAAATAGCTGAATTATGTGGTGTATTTGGAATTGATATTGAAAATAGCGAAGAAGTATTCTACTTATTAATGGGGGTTGCACCTTCATTAGAGAAAATTGAAGATATTCATTCTATTAAAGATTTGATGGTTTTATATAAAGGTATTAGTTCTTTCGGATATACTAATGAAGAAATTGCAACTTACATGATGAATGCATTTATGATTTATGTTTATCCACAATTACCTGATATGTATGATGCATCTGAATTACTTTCAGAAATAGCAGAAATTGAAGGACTATTGGATGGAACGCAAATTTCTTTAGATGATTTATTGACTGAAGTAAATGATGAAATTTCTTTAATCTCAGATCCTGTAGCCCAACAAGCAGCTTATGATTTATGGCAAGCATATATTAATAAGATGGATAGCGAAATTGCATATTACACTACATACAATCGTTATACAGATGATGAATGGTTTAATTATGATTTCTACAATCAATTAGTTGAATATATGAATAACGGAGAATGGTATAAAGTTGATGATATGTTAAGTAATTATTATGCTGATGATTACTATATGTACAATGACTTATGTATTTTGTATCAAAGCATGGTTGATACACAGAGTGAACTATTTAATCAAGCCGCTTATTTTGAATCAGTATATGGAAGTCTTTTGACAAGTGATGGTTATTCATATTTCACTTATTACTTAAATGATAGAGCAAATGCATATCATGATTTAAAAGAAATGATTGAAGACTTCCAAGTTCAACTTAATTATAAATATGAAGATTTAGAAATGTTACAAAATAACTCTAATATGTTCCAAATGTTAGAAATATTATTTGCAGATCCTGCAAATCAAGATTTAGCTATTGATACATTAACAATATTATTAGATCAAATAGCTGCTTATGCAGAAGACCCTAATATTCAATCATTAGATTTCTTATTATTTATGATTAATAATAATAAGATGCCTCTAGATATGTTAAATGCTGGCGAATTATCAGACGCATTTATTAGTGCTGGACAATTTATTGGAAATATGTTCTCAACTATTGATGATACTGATGAAACAACAATTAAAGCGTTTTTAGGAGCTATAGGAGCTGCTTATGTAGGTACTTTAGATTTAACTGATCCTGTAGAGATTGCTAATATGAATGCTGCAATAGTAGCTACAATTGATTTGTACTTCGCAGATATTATGGATATTCCTACTTACATTTCAACATTCTTAGAATCTATGACTTTTGAAAAAACTCAAGCTGTAATAGATCAAGTAATGATATTTACTTCTATACCAAATGATGAATATTCTACAATCAATGATCAATATGCTCAAGTTGTTGCTGTAGCTAACATTATTGATACTCTAGTTGGCGATGATAGTTTAGATTATGCTAGTATCATTACGCCAATTTACAGCTCTATATATGATATGAATGTTATATTTGGACAAGTATATGATGATGAATTAAATGTTATGTTAGGAGCTGCACTTGATCAATTAGATACGATTGTTCTACAATCTAGCATAGTTGGTTATATTGATCCATATAATCCGTCACCAAGTGATGAATTATTAATTCAACAAGTAAAAGATATGGTTGATGGTTTAGGACAATACTTCATACCATTATTTGATGAAGAGCCTGAAGTTTAATACATATTTACTTAAGGGAGCTATTTCAAAATAGCTCCTTTTTTTATTGCCCAAATTTAACTTGAATATGTTATAATAGAATAAATAAAAAAAGAGGAAATATTATGATAGAATCCCTTATGAATGATAAAATCAAATATGCGAATAAATTAAAACAAAAAAAATATCGTTCAATCTATAAAGAATTTTTAATTGAAGGAGAACATTTACTCGTTGAAGCAATAAAAACTAAGAATGTTATTCGTATATTTACAACTGAAGATAAACAATATAATAATATTGAAACATATCAAATATCTGAACAAGTAATGCAAAAGTTATCTGTATTAGGAGAATCTCAGGGAGTAGTAGCTATATGTAAAAAGCCGGATGTTAAACCTCTAAAGGATAGAATTTTAGTCTTAGACCAAATTCAAGATCCTGGAAATATGGGAACTTTAATAAGAACAGCTGTGGCATTTGGATTTTCAACTATTATAGCTGAAAATTCAGTTGATTATTACAATGAAAAAGTAATTCGTAGTAGTCAGGGAAACTTATTTTATATTGATTTAATAGAAAGAAATATAGAAGATTTTATTTTAAAAAATCCTGAATATCATTATTATGGGACTTCAGTTATAAACGCAAAACCTCTAGATGAAATAAAATTTATTAAAAAACCATTCGCAATAATTTTAGGTAATGAAGGTTGTGGAGTAAGAGACAAAATAAAAAAACTAGTTAATACGAATATTACAATATCTATGATTAATGCAGAATCATTAAATGTTGCGATTGCTGGTGGTATTATTATGTATACATTAACAAGGAGAGAAGAATAATGGATTATATTTATGAATCAAATCGTATTTACGCAGAACAAGAAGATCATTTATTATTAGCTGAAATTGTTTTTCCTAATAGGGACGAATCTAGGGTTAATTTAGATCATGTATATGTTGATCAAAGCTTAAGAGGAAAAGGAATAGCTTCTGATTTAATGTTACTTGCATATAATTATATAAAAAGTAAGAATTTAAAAATAGTAGCTAAGTGCCCTTATGCTATAACTTGGTTTAAGAGACACATAGAATTTCAAGACATAGTAATTAACGTAAAGACTAAGAGAAAACAATAGTTTTTTCTTGTTTTTAAATATGTCTTATGCTATAATATTCATGCATAAAGTATGAGCGAGAGGGTCATCCCCTCTCTTTTTAATGACAAGGAGCAGAAGATGAATATAGAAGATCTAAAAAAGAAAATAGATGTGTTTCTGAAAAACATGGATTATTCATTATACGATATTAAATATAAAGAATCTAAGAAGAACAATATACTAACAATATTTATAGATTCAAAACATGGAATAACTATTGATGATTGTGTTAAAGTAACTAATGAGTTAAATCCATATCTAGATGAATTAGACCCTATACCAAATGAATATTTTCTAGAAGTTTCATCACCAGGAGCTGAAAAAGAACTAAGAAGTAGCGAAGATGTTAAAAACGCAGTTGGTAAATATGTATATATAGAAACATATGAACAAAAATTTAAAGGATATTTAGAACAATTTGATGATTTTGAAATTGTGCTAAATATTAAAAATAAAAAAATAAAAATAAATTACGAGGAAGTTAATCTTATAAGATTAGCAATTAAATTTTAGGAGACAAAGATGATAAGTAAAGATTTTTTTAAAGCATTAGATGTGCTTGCTGAAGAGAGACAAATTGAAAAAGAAAAAATTCTTGAAATATTTGGAAGAGGATTGATAAACGCTTATAAAAAGGCCTATAATGGCAAAACGAATGTTGAAGTAGTCTTCAATGAAGAAAAAGCAGAAATCCTTTTAGTTGCGAAATCATTAGTGGTTGATGAAGTTGATCCAGATGCGGAAGTTGGGTCACAAATATCATTATCTGATGCAAAGAAGATTAAAAAAACAGTTAAAATAGGAGATATTATCGAGCAA
>Ga0164318_10008396_pt1 | contig 10022 bp, 9 predicted proteins | sample GuaBasSedimGuay9_FD_113734 | JGI IMG/M metagenome (GOLD analysis project Ga0164318, IMG submission 113734) | Subseafloor sediment microbial communities from Guaymas Basin, Gulf of California, Mexico - Guay9, Core 4571-4, 0-3 cm | ecosystem: Environmental > Aquatic > Marine > Hydrothermal vents >...
GGCTAGTTTGTACAATGGGAGACCATCCTGTTTGATGGCGGAGTATCGAGGCGGCACTTGCTGGATGGTGCCCACGAAACCTGCCAATGCCGCACGCACCGCTTCTTCGTCGGCGGTCACAGGCTGCCGGGCGATGACCTGGCCGGCGACGTCGTCGGTGTCGGTAGTGACTCCCAGGCGAATCCACGCCCGGTAGATCTTGGTGCCCCGCATCAGGTACTCGGCGACGCGAGTAGCCTGTCCGACGCACACCAGGAGCAGGCCCGTGGCCATGGGGTCCAGAGTGCCCGCATGACCAACCCGGCGCACGTCCAGCAGACGGCGAAGGCGCGCCACGACGTCGTGAGACGTCCAGCCGGCCGGCTTATCCAGGGGCAGTATACCACAGAGCGTACTCTGCGCTGCATCTCGTTTCGCGGACGTTTTCATTGACAAAGCACTAACCCAGCAGAAACGCCCCCGCCTGAGGGCAGGGGCGATACCCATTCACCTATATAGAATTACCCTGCAACATTGGCATTATCCGCGAGAATTTTTGGGAAATGGTGGGGAGATTATGTTGCGTAAGCCGTTTCCGCTCGCAGACGGTCCAGAATCCAGATTTGAACCAGCGTCGCCGGTTCCGTCTTCTTCTCCCTGGCGAGACGTTGGAGCAGGTCGATGGTTTGCGCGTCTAGAGGTATGGTGAGTCCGCGTCGAACGAGCGACTGGGCAAAGGTCGCCTCTACCGGCTCGAACTCATCCTCGAACTCAGTCGTGTCGTGGGTATCCCAAAACTCTGCTTCTTCCTCGTAGGTTTCAAACCGGGGAATCTTGCTTTTCACTGATGGTTGGTTCATCGCCCTCGTCCCTTCCGGCGGTGATACAGTCGCCGCTCTGCTGCGGTGGCATCCCGCGCGGTGATGGGGTAGTACACCCCTCGTCCACGGAGTGCCAAAATGACAGTCAAATATCGGCCAGCCTCTGTTTGGCCGATGACTCGCAATCGCCTTTCCCGTGTTCTGGACACGAAAGGGTCGCCCAGGCAAACCTCCTCGACTTCCTCTGGGATCACGGAGTGCTGTGCGATATGATCTTCGTTCCAGTCGTCAAAAAGAAGCTCTTGGACATAGAGCATGAAATTCTTCCTTGAAGACCTGGTAGCCCTTAGCGGTGCAATAGGCCAGCCGTCGCTCAGCTCAAGTGTCCCAATTGGGCCGGTTTTCAGAGGCAGAAACACGGGTGCAGATGGCAACTTTCTGCGCTTGCTCAGGCTTGTTATCTGCGGTGATGATGATTGGGCCGGTGTCCTTGTGATAGCTTTTGATTTTTTGATTTTAGCGGCTCTTGAACCATCGCCACGCGGTGTGGTAGTGAACTCCTACTTTGCGAGCATGATCACTGAGCTTCATGGCTCATAAGATACCACAGATGCCTAAAGTTGTCAATACTTGCTTACAAGTCCTAATATCGGTTTCAATACCGGAACTCAGGACGAGGAATTCTGTTCCAGCCAGGCCTGCTTCAGGGCAGAGATCACCTGTTCCCGCACCGCAGGGAGGGGCCCATTGATGCTGAATCCCGCTGCCTGCGGGTGACCTCCGCCACCGAAGCTGAGAGCCACAGCAGAGACGTCCACGCCGGGCACAGAACGCATTCCCACCTCAATCTTGTCACTGGCCTGCTGACTGAAGACCACGGCTATATCAGCCTCGTTGGCCGTGATCAGAAAGCTGGCCAGTCCCGCGTCGCCCTCCTCGGTAAAACCACACTCCTGACGCATGGCGGGAGTGATTTCCGCCCAGATGATTGGCCCTTCCAGATGAACGGTGCGCAACGCTTCTGCCCACAGCCGGATGTCGGCCAGGGGGCGGCGGTTGAACACCTGGTTGGTGATTTTGGCCAGAGGTGCTCCTGCATCTATCAAAGTGATAGCCGCCTCCATGGCTCGTCTGGTAGTGTTCGGGGTGCGAAAGCCGCGCGTGTCGGTAATGATCCCGGTCAGGAGACAGGTGGCAATCGTCTGGTTCAGGGGAACGTCTAACCGCTGTACTAGCTCCAGAACTATCTCCGCCGTGGATGTTGCTGTTGGATCAACCCAATTGACCGTTCCGAACTCCACGTTAGTGACGTGGTGGTCAATATTGATGATGGGCACTCCGGCCAAATCCTGGGAATCGTAGACCGATCCCAGACGGCGCAGGTCACTGCAATCAAGAGTGATAATCAGGTCAAAGGTACCCTGGGGTTGGTTGGTCACCAGTTCACTGCCCGGCAGGTAATGGTAGATCGGGGGCACAGAGTCACTACAGGCCAGGACGCACTGCTTGCCCAATTTGCGCAGGGCCCAACCCATTCCCAATAGCGAGCCTACCGCATCGCCATCGGGATTCACGTGGCAGATAAGCAGAATGCGCTGGGCCTCGCTAATCAACGCTTCCAGGGTTGTGTCCATAACTTTCCCTTTCCCGTATTGCCAGGTTGTATTTGTTTACCGTCAGCGCGTAGGGCGGGCTTCGTCGTGATCTGCATCCTGAGCCTTGCCGAAGGAGCTCAGCCGAACGGTTGGCGGCGGCTACAGTCCGAGGCGGCGGGTAGGGCTCTCTTCCTCGATCGATAGAGCCGGCCCGTTGCTGGAGAGAGCTCTTGCGGTTCACTAGGTTGACCGGCTAAGCCAAGCCCAACCCGCCCTACTAAATGACACGTCCAGGGCACGCTAAACAAATACGCCAGTTTGATATCGAAAGAATCAATCAAGTTTTGAGCCAGGTGTCCCTCTTGGCTCCGACGAAGGCTCTTCCAGGAGCGTCCCCGCGTTGATCTCTATCAACAGAGACTCAATTCGGTCGTAGTGATCAAGGGACTCATCCAGATAGAAAGTAAGCTCAGGCACGAAGCGTAAGGATAACCGCCCCGCCAGTTCACTGCGCAGGTAGCCAGTGGCGTGTTGCACAGCGTGCAATATGAGCTGCTGTTCCTCCTTGTCACCCCGCGCGCTCACGTAAACACGCGCGTAGCGCAAATCGGGACTGATGTGCACATCGGTAATTGTGACCGACTGCAGGCGTGGATCGCGACTGCGGCGCAGAAGCAAATCACTGAGTTCGTGGTGAATAGCTTCGCTCACACGTTTCTGACGGCGTTTCGACATGATGTCTGGTCAATATACTCAGCGCAATTTGGTTCAGTGAAAACAGAGCCAGGCCCAATGTGTACTTTTGACCTTCCAGGACGTGATGCGTGAAACGTAAAAGCGTGATTCGTGAGGGCTACGTTTCACGCTTCACTCTTCACGTTTCACGGCTCATTGGCAGGTAAAGGGGCGCATAAACGGAGACCTGTTTTCACGCTTCTCAAGTGCGCTTGGTATATTAGCTGACCCGCTCCTTTCGGTAGGTCTCGATGATGTCTCCCTCTTCGTAATCATTGAATCCTTCCAGGCCTATCCCGCACTCAAACCCGGCCTTCACTTCCCTCACGTCCTCGGTGAAACGCTTGAGCGAGGCGACCCGTCCGTCGTATATCACCTCACCGCCACGGCGGACTTTGGCCAGGGCGTTGCGGGCGACCTGGCCATCCACTACGTACACGCCGGCTACTTTGCCCGCGTGGGGGATACGGTAGATGACCCGCACCTCAGCGTGACCGATGACCACGTCCTGATATACCGGCTCCAACAAGCCTTTGAGCGCCTTGTCCATATCATCAATGAGTCTGTAGATAATCTCATAAACGCGGACGTCTACGCCTTCCCTCTCGGCCATACGCCGTGCAGCCGGGTCCGCAGTGACGTTGAAGCCAATGACAATGGCGCGGGAGGCGACGGCAAGCATGATGTCCGATTCAGTGATACGCCCAGTGGCCCGGTGTAGGATGTTGACCTGGAGACCCTCGTCGCCCAGCTTCTGCAACGAGGTGACGATAGGCTCGATAGAGCCCTGCACATCAGCCTTGATGATCAAGTTCAGCTCTTTTATCTGGCCGGACTGGAACTGCTCGTACAGATCGTCCAGGGTGAAAACTTTCACCGGGCGGGCGGCTGCTTCCTGACGCTCAGCAGCGCGGCGGCTGGCGATCATGCGCGCCGTCCGCTCCTTCTCCGTTACTTCCAGAATATCACCTGCCGTCGGCACATCGGAGAGACCGAAGATCACTACCGGCATTGAGGGCGGGGCCTCCTTCACGCGCTTGCCCTTATCGTTGAGCATAGCTCGCACGCGGCCATAAATCTCGCCGATAACCACCGCGTCCCCCACATGCAACGTGCCGTTTTGCACCAGGATGGTAGCCATCGGCCCCTTGCTCTTATCCAGCCTGCCTTCGACTACGGTGCCCACGGCTGGACAATTGGGATTGGCGCGCAGGTCGGCGACATCACTGACGAGCAGGATATTCTCTAATAACTCCTCAATATTGGTTTTGTACTTGGCCGACACCGGCACGCAGATAGTGTCCCCACCCCATTCATCCACGGTGAGGCCCACATCAGACAGTTGTTGTTTCACCAGATCGGGGTTAGCATTGGACTTGTCTATCTTGTTGAGAGCGACGATGATGGGCACATGCGCGGCGCGGGCATGGGCGATGGCCTCTTCAGTCTGCGGCATCACCCCATCGTCCGCAGCCACTACTAACACGGCAATGTCCGCTCCCTGAGCGCCCCGGGCACGCATGGCGGTGAAGGCCTCGTGGCCCGGCGTGTCCAGGAAAGTGATTTTCTTGCCCTGATAAGTGATCTGATAGGCCCCGATGTGCTGGGTGATCCCTCCCGCCTCGCTATCAGCCACATTGGTATGACGGATAGCGTCCAGCAGCTTAGTTTTGCCGTGATCCACGTGACCCAGGATGGTGACCACCGGCGGCCTGGGTAACAGGTCTTCCGGAGCTTCACCAGCGATGAATTGCTGTTTGACCGGAGCGGCAACCTCCGCCTCCTCTTCTTCAACCAGCGGGGGCGTCTCCGGCTGAGCCTCGAAACCCATTTCATGGGCCACGATGGCCGCCGTGTCGAAGTCAATCTGCTGGTTGATGTTGACCATCAACCCGGCGTTCATCAGCTCTTTGATTATATCTATGGGACTGACGTCCATCAGGATCGCCAGTTGGCGAACAGTCAGAAACTCCGGTATGACTACAACTTTCGCTTGTTTTTCCACCATAAGCCGTTCATCCCCCCTCTCCCTTGAATTCCCCGCAATTCCCCCGCCTGATCGTCCCATTCTAAACAATATGACGGAGCGCACTATCTATACTGAGCGCAAGTCAGCTTTGTGAAAGTGGAACGAGCTGAGCACGTGTTTGCGTATTGCGCGCCGTACTCTGCCGCCCGTGACAGGCTTCGTCACCTGGCATTGTATCGCAGATTGCTACATTTTACGGGGAGCGGTTTTTAAGCAACACGCAGCACGGAACACGCTAGGTGGCATCATCGGCCGGCAACGATGCAGCGTAGGCCTGCAACATAGTCCTCTCTTCCTCGGTCAGACTGGTTTTAAGCGCGTGTTCAATCCGGCCCTTTCTCAACCCCTTAGCCCAGCAGTCCTGACGGCGGCACAAGTAAGCCCCCCGCCCTGATTTTTTCCCTCGCTCGTCAATCTCGATTCCCCCGGTGAGGGTACGCACAATGCGCACCATCTCTCGCTTAGGACGCACCTGCCGGCAGCCCACGCAGGTACGCAGTGGCGTGTGTTTGCGAACCATCACTAAACGATATCCTCCCATTCTTCGCGCCGGCGGCCTGGCTTGCGCCGCCGTTTAGCCACCACTTCACCAAGCTCTTCGTCGTATACGTAAGTGCGCTTTTTCGCACGCCTCTTCTTCTTTTTGCCCAGCTCTTCTTCCTCTAGCTCAAGTTCTATCTCAGGTGCGAGAATTTCCTCCTCGGGCTCCAAGACCACGGCCGGCCCCTCCTCAACTTCGATTTCTGGTTCGACTTCGACGACAGGAGGTGATACTTCCTCTACAGCCACGGCAATTTCTTCAGCAACTTCCTCGGCCTGGCCCGTGATGACGGGGGCTTCTTCGACGACTTCAGCCTCAGCCTCTATTGCTTCTTCTGCTGCCTCTTCCTCGATGACCTCAACAGGCTCTGGGGCCAAGGGGGAGAAGCCCTTCACCTGAATAGCTTCTTTAACCTCGGCGAGCGCCTTGGGGCCGAATTTAGGAATAGCCAGCAGATCAGCCTCGGAAGTGACGAGTTGCTGCACAAGTTGGCCTACTTTAGTGATCCCTGCCTGGGTGAGAACATTGTAAACCCGCGTGCTCAATTCCAGCTCCTCGATAGGCATGGTAAAGACTTGTTCCACCTCTGCTGGGGTGGCTCCCTCGGCGGCCGCTGTGACTTTCTCCTTGCCCAGAAGGATGGCCTCGGCCAGAGCCAACAAGTCGCGTTTCTCTTCAATCTCCACTGCGCGGCGCGCAGCTTCCTCTGCTGCCTCGGACACGCCTTTGATATCAATGCGCCAGCCGGTCAGCTTGGCCGCCAAGCGGGCGTTCTGCCCCTCCCGGCCGATGGCCAGCGACAACTGATCATCGGGAACGATGACAGTCGCCGTTCTCCCGTCGCCACGTTCGTCGAGCAGGACGTTGCGCACCTTAGCCGGGCTGAGAGCGTTAGCTATGAACGTGGCCACATCCGCATCCCACTGCACCACGTCAATTTTCTCCCCACCTAGCTCGTTGACGATGGACTGGATGCGCACCCCGCGCATACCCACGCACGAACCCACTGGGTCCACGCCTTCCTGCAACGCGGCAACGGCCACTTTGGAACGAGATCCGGCTTCGCGGGCGATGCCTTTGACCTCCACCGTACCGTTGTAAATCTCCGGCACCTCCAACTCCAACAGGCGGCGCAGCATGTGGCGATGTGTACGAGAGACTACGATCTGCGGGCCCCGGTTGCTGCGGCGCACTTCGAGCACGTAGGCGCGCACGCGCTGATTCAGGCGATAGCGTTCGCCAGGCACCTGTTGGCTGCGGGGCAGAATGGCCTCGGTACGGCCCAGATTGAGGGTAATGGCCTGCGGGGTAATGCTCTGCACCGTGCCGTTGATGATCTCCCCTTCACGGTCGGCGTAGCTGGAGAACAGGGCATCGCGTTCCGCCTCGCGGATGCGTTGCAAGATCACTTGCTTCGCCGTCTGGGCAGCGATGCGCCCAAATTCGCGGGGTGTGCTCTCGATGAGCACCACTTGACCGATCTCCGCCTCTGAGTCAATCAGACGTGCCCCTTCCAGATCAATCTCGAAACGATCGTCTTGCACCTGTTCGACGACGGTTTTCTCGATGAATACCTGGGCCTTACCGGTATCTGGATCAATCTTCGCCGAGACGTTTTGCGCCGAGCCGAAGTTGCGCTTATAAGCCGATACCAGCGCCGTCTCGATGGCATCGAGGACGACCTCTTTCGGCAGGTTACGCTCACTGCAAATTTGATTAAAAGCGACGAGAAAATCGTTCTTCACTTACCGATCCTCCTGGTAATATGTCGCTGCTCGGAAACCACTATTACCCCCTCACATTGAACAAAGTAAACATCCCTGGTGCGCCATTCTACATCATCGTCGTGTTGTCGGACATAGATATCCGACCCACACCAGTAGCACTACTCCCTTACAGCAAGAAAAGTGGGGAGCGCCCACTTTTCCAGTACACCTCTATAAATCGAGGCATATTATATCACGTTCTCCCCAAATGTGCAAATCACCCTGGACTCCACCCACAAATGACAGCCGAGCGCTTGACCTGGACACCCAAAGGCCGTATAATGGGAGTAGCCATCAGGTGTCCGTCACTTTCAAGTGACTGGCACCTCAACATCCAACATGGAGAAGGATTTGTGCCCAACTACCATGCCCGATTCAAGACCGTGACCGTGCTCGTTACCTCTACCCTGATACTGGCCTTCAGCGGCTACCACACCCTCTTCGGAAATCGCGTGTTGAGTGAGTTCGTCGTCTATTTCATCGTTCCTCTCGGACTTATCGTCCTCATCCTCCGCGAGAATCCTCTGCGCTACGGGTTAAAGCCAGGCGACTGGCGGCGCGGTCTGGCCTACACCGCCGGCGGCGTCGTTCTCATGGCTGTTATTATCCCCCTGGCCGCCCGGATGTCTGGATTCCAGAGCTACTACGGAGCGCGCGGCCCAGACATCATATCGCTAAAGTGGGTGCTGAGCACCGGGGCAGCCCTCTTTGCCTGGGAATTCTTCTTTCGGGGGTTCATGCTTTTCGGATTGGAGGAAGAGTTAGGCTGGTACGCGGCCATCGTGCAGGCCGTGCCTTTCACTCTGGCCCACATCGGCAAGCCAGAATTGGAAACCTACGCCTGCATCGTCGGCGGCACCCTGATCGGACTGGTTGGGCTGCGGGTGCGCTCTTTCTATCCGGCGTTTTTCATCCACTGGTTCATCACTGTGACCCTGGAGATCGTGGTGCGGGGTGGATGGCGGTAAGGAGTAGGGAGTAAGGAGAGGGCAGGAGGTGAGGTTGTGAAGAAATTCATCGCGGTGGCCGGGAACATCGGTGTGGGCAAGACCACGCTCACCGCCCGGTTGACTGAATACCTGTGCTGGGAACCGTTCAACGAGGCCGTGGATGATAACCCTTATTTGGCCGACTTCTACAAAGACATGCGGCGCTGGAGTTTCCACTCGCAGATTTACTTCCTTGCGCACCGGCTGCGCCATCACCGGCAGATCGTGGACCGGCCAGGGACAGTAGTGCAGGATCGCACGGTGTACGAGGATGCGGAGATATTCGCTCGCAACCTTTATCTCCAGGGGCACATGGACGAGCGCGATTATCAGAGCTACCGCGCCCTTTACGAGACCGTGATCGAGATTCTCCCCCCACCGGACCTGGTGATCTACCTGCGGGCCTCGGTTCCCACGCTGATAGAGCGCATCCAGTTTCGTGGCCGTGACTACGAACAGGACATCAGCACCGAATACCTGGAGCAGCTCAACCAGCTGTACGAGGAGTGGATCGAGAGCTTCACCCTATGCCCGGTGCTCACCGTCCCGGCCGACGATCTGGATTTCGTGCAGAACGCGGCCCACCTGGACCTCATCGTCCAAAAGGTGCTGGACAAGTTGCACGGCAAGGAAGTGGTGGTGTTCGAGTAGAATCAGGATGCAGGGGGCAAGAGGCAGGAGAATCAGTTAATCCTGTGCGTCCGCTGTTAGGGTCTGTACCAGGTAGAGGACTACGAAGCGATCACGGCTATCCCCGCCCGCCAGGTAGTACGGCAGAAATAGCTCGCCCACCGGGGATACGCTCAATCGCTCGTGCGCGGTCTCCAGCGTGGGCTGCATCTCCACCCCGTCGTCCAGCAAGTAGACGGCGCGTCCCTCAGCGGCCATCAGATGCACGAAGCGGACGAACTCGTCCGCAGTCCACGGCGCGGGATGGACCGCCGCTCGCCCGGTGTAAAGCTCTACCGCGCCGCCATTGAGCATGCTGCCGACGACCGCGTCCTCGGGCACGAGCCTTGCCAGCTCGTCGAAAGCCCGCCGCTGCCGGGCATACAGGTAGCCGAAGGACGCGCGATGCGGCGCGAACAGGCGGGCCAGCATCGGTCGCGTGCGCACGGAAAGCGCTATCAGCACCAGCACAGTCATCGTCACTGCCACCCAATCCCCGCCGGACGAGCTCCGCGCTAATGCCCAGGCTCGCCAGGCGAGGGCCACCAGCCCATAGGCAGCCAACAGAGCCAGCAGTGGGGCAATCGAGAGCAGATCACGCCAGCGCAGCGGGGCGTAGGGCAGGTGAATGGCCAGCACGGCAGCCACGGTGGTCAGCAACACGGCCAGTACGCGCCCGTCCTCCCGCGCCAGGCGATATACCCCATAGCCGATGAAAAGGGCCACGAAACCAAACCCCGCCCGCCGCAACGCACTATCCAGCATAAGCAGCGCGGTGTGCCCCACGTGATCCACGCCGAACAGGTACGCCTCCGGTGATTCCGGGGTGAAAATGCTGCCGAAGACCGCGTGGCGGTAAATTATGTCTGGCAGGGCGACCACGAGGGCGACCACGGCA
>Ga0164318_10008397_pt1 | contig 10021 bp, 9 predicted proteins | sample GuaBasSedimGuay9_FD_113734 | JGI IMG/M metagenome (GOLD analysis project Ga0164318, IMG submission 113734) | Subseafloor sediment microbial communities from Guaymas Basin, Gulf of California, Mexico - Guay9, Core 4571-4, 0-3 cm | ecosystem: Environmental > Aquatic > Marine > Hydrothermal vents >...
CGCCTCGGCCCATTTAGGGCCTCCGCGCTTGAAAGGTCGCAAGTGACAAAGGGATTCCGGGTGGGCTTGACACGCTTTTTCATAGGTGTCACCATTACGGAGCGCAGGCGCTCCGAAGGAGCGGCCAGCTCGTAGATGGTGACTGTCACCGTGCCAAGCAGCACCCACTGGTTTGGTTTGTATTGCTTTTTCCGGGAACAATCACTAATATTACACAGTTGTTATCCACCTAACTTTATGGCGAGAAGCAGAAATCTGCTCCTCGCGACTGCTCAAACTCAGGGAGGGACTGTTATGAAAACTGCCGGTATAGTAATTGCGCTAATCGCGATGATGCTGTTTGCGTATGGTTGCGGCGAACAAAAAAGCGCCGACTCCGGTAAAGAACCCGCCGGAGACACCGCCGGGGCGGACGACGCCGCCGAGGCGGCAACGGGTGGCGAAACCGAACCGGAAACGGGCGGCGGCACCGAACCGGCAACGGGCGGCGAAACCGAACCGGAAACGGGCGGCGGCACCGAACCGGCAACAGGTGGCGGCACCGAACCGGCAACAGGCGGCGAAACCGAGGCCGGCGGTGAGGAAACGCCGGATACGGGTGGCGGCGAAGAGAGACCGGATACCGGTGAGGGCACCGAACCCGCTGGTATCGAAACGGTAAAATATGAATTCGAGAAGGGCGGCATGGTATTGACCATTCCAAAGGACTGGAAGGTTTCAATTAAAGAAGACGCCGAAGAAAACCTGCTTACAGCGGACATCAAGCCATCAGACGGATCTCTCGGCTCGATGGAAATGAATGTCAGCATCCTGGCTACTGGCGAGGCCACGCTTGAACAATTTGTGGCCGAAGTGATAAAGGAACTGAAAAAGGAATATCCCGACCTTAAACCGAAAAAGGATGAACTGACTGTCGGCGCCATGCAAGCCGTTAAAATCAACGGAGAATTCAAAGAAGATGGGGTCAAGTACAAGGGCGCGGCAGTACTGATGGTTAAGGACGGCTTTGGCTATATCGTGCTGTACGGCATCCCCATTGAGGATTTCGCCAAATATGAGAAGATTCACAAGACATTATATGAAACATTGGAAATAACGAAAGCCCCCCAACTGCCCGGCGTGCAGCCGGGAGGCAGAGAAGAAAGGGCCGAAGATGACCGCGGCAATGATAACCGGGGCGAGGAAAACGGAGGCGATGACGGCTGGGAAGATGAGGACAACTGATGAGCTCAGGTTGACCGACTTTTGCCAACCTCGGTGACTGTCACCGTAAGATCCGGCATTGCCCGGAAAAAGTCAGTCAACTTGAGCAATGAAGCAACAAGCGGCGCCGTCACCGGGCGCTGGCGGTGAAATGAAGCCTGAAGGGGCCTGACCCCTTCAGGTTTCATTTGCGATTTTGCTTGATGTTTTGTAAAATATAAAATATAAATGCGGGCGCAGCGGAGTCGCATCCCCGAAATCGTTTATGCGAGACGGTGAGCCACAGTGAAGCGATACATCGCAATGGTCGTGCTCTTGGTGACGGCCGGCGGGCTCGTTACGGAACTGTCGAAACGCCAACGTCGTGAACGGGACGCAGGCGACTTTACGCCTGAAATGCAGGCGGAACTCGACAGGCTCTCGGAACTGGCCGGCCACGCAAACCCGGAAAAAAGGCGCGAGGCGATAGAGGGCCTCCAGGCCCTCGGGAGCCTGGAGGCAATGCCGGTGCTGGTCGAGGCCCTGTCCGACCCGAACAGCGGGGTGCGAATCGCGGCCATCAGGGCGCTGGAGCATCTGGACTATCGAATCGGTGCGGCAGGCTGCAGGAACCTGCTACGGCTGGCGCGCGACAGCAACCCCGAAGTCCGCTCGCACGCAGAGCGCGCACTGCCGAAACTGTGCGAATGGCGCGCCGCGCCTTTAATACTCGCCGAGGCGCAGCGCCCGGACTGCGAGAACATATCTTTCCTTTTCTCACTTCTGGAATACTGCACCGGCCACACAATTCCGGCACAACAGGAATCAGGGAGCATCGCTCAGGATGCCTCACCGGCCGAAACCCGGCAGGCGGATAAGGCATATATGCTGACGACCTGGCGCGACTGGTTTGAACACTACAAAGATAAGATGCCGGTGGACTGGCTAATCGACGACCTCGGGGCGCCCTCTGCGCAGAACCGCGCCAGGGCCGCGGACTTGCTGGGGAAAATCGGCGACCCGAAGGCCAAACGACACCTGATTGACGCACTTGATGATAAAGATGAAAACGTGCGCCGTAAGGCCCTGGGCGCGCTGGTGAAACTGAAGGCGGTCGAGGCGGCGCCGCGGATATCGGCGCTGTATCTCAACGCGAAAGGCGATGCCGCACGGGAGTGCGAGAAAGCACTGAAACAACTTGTGCGACCGGAACACATAGACGCGCTGGTCTCCGGTCTGGCACAGGCGGACAAGAAAAAACAGGGGGCATACTCTCGCCTTCTCGAGATTGCGTCAGGTCACAGGGCGCCTGACGGGGAAGATGTGATTTCACACTGGACGGAATATGCGGCACGTGTGAAGGGGCTGTCGGCGTTGCAGATATACGCGCCGGGCATGAAGGACAAAGACCCGCGCAACCGTTTCGAGGCGGCCGGAAGAATGAAGGCGTTTGGCCGAAAGGCGATCGATTACCTGCTGGCGGCGCTCGACGACGAGTCGCAGGCAGTCCGCGGCAAGGCGGCAACAACGCTAAGGGCGGTGACCTTCCACTACGAGGGATATAAGCCGGGAGGACCGCCCGACGACAGGCGCAAGGCGGCGGCGAGGTGGCGCTCGTGGTGGGAATCAAAGAAAGACGAGGAGACGGTGAAACGCCTGACGGCCCAGTTGGAGGACCGGAGGGACGCGCGCAACCGCGTGGAGGCGGCGATAGGCCTGAAGGAAATCGATGCATGGAGAGGCGTACCGTGCTTAATCAAGGCCCTGTCGGAAGACAGCGAGGGCCTGCGGTACTACGCCGCGCGCGCGCTCAGAAGCATTACGAAGCAGTCTTTCGGCTTTGTTTCGAACGCCCCACCGGACGAACGCAACAGCGCCATAGAAAAGTGGCGGTCGTGGTGGGCCGGCGCGGGCGAAATGGATAAAGAAAGGGCGTTGATTGCGACGATAAGAAGTATCGCGGCAGGCAGGGCCGCCAAAATCCGTGCGATTCGTGCCCTTGCGGAGATGCGTTCGGAAAAGGCGGTCGTTGCGCTTGCAAATCTGCTCGATGACGATTCCTTCGTCGTTTCTTCGGCCGCGAAGGAAGCGCTGGAAAAGATTACAAAGAAATCGTTCTTTTACTCCCCGCGAGAGAAGGACTCGGGCGGCGCTTCCTCAAGCGCCCAATGGTTGCAATACCTGGAGTCTCTAAGAAAGGATAAGGGAAATGAGCGACGACAAGTTCAAGGTACTGGTGGCAGATGACGAGCCTACCATCAGGGAACTGATGCAACTGCTGCTTGAAGGCGACGGCCACACCGTCAGGACCGCCAACGACGGCGTTGCCGCGCTGGATGCGCTCAAGGAAGAGCTTTTCGATTTCCTCCTCTCCGACGTAAAGATGCCGCAGGTGGACGGGCTGGAGTTGCTCCGTCGCGCAAAGGCCCTGGACCCGGACCTGATCGTAATCTTGATGACCGGGTTCGGAACGATCGAGACGGCAGTGGAGGCCATCAAGCGCGGCGCGGCGGACTTTCTTACCAAGCCCATACGCAACGTGGAGCAAATCCCCCTGATTTTCCGCAAGGCCAGGCAGTTTCAATCGCTGCAAAACGAAGTCAAGGCCTTGCGCGAGTTGAACCGCCTTCAAGACGAATTCCTTGCACTTTTGTCCCACGAACTCCGTACGCCGGTGACGAATATCCAGGGCTGCCTGGAGGCCATGCGGGACATCTTCCATGACGAAATATCCGACGATGTCAGGGAACTGCTCGCGACCGCGATTCAAGGCACGACATCCCTGACGCGCATAATCGAAAACCTGCTGCTCCTGGCCGACCTTCAGAATGACCGCGTAGTTCTGGACAAGCAACGGGCGGACCTCGCTCAATTGCTCGATGACGTGTCCAGGGAAATAATACAAAGCAACAAGGGCAAGGTAAAGTGGTCACTGGAAGAAGACGGCGGAAGCGTTGCCGCGAACGTGGACTGCAAACTGCTCTCCCGCGCAATCGGCAATGTTCTTGAGAACGCAGTGAAGTTTAACACGGACAGGGAAGGCCTGTGCGTAACGGGCCGGGTCTCGCGCGAGGACGACATCGCCCGCATCAGCATTTCCAATAACGGCAGGCCGATTGCAGAAGAAAATGTAGATAGAATCTTTCGTCGCTTCAAGCAAGCCGAGCACTACATGACGCGGTCCTGCGACGGCATGGGGCTGGGACTGCCCATCGCAAGAACCATCGTCGAAAAGCATGGCGGGGAAATCAAGGTCTCGAGCGGCGAGGAGGACGGGGTAACGTTCGAGATCGACCTGCCCGCAGTGAAATAGAACCCGGCACGGGGCACACGCATCGTTCCTCCGCGCGTTTCGCTCTATCACCGGCCCTCGCCCCCTCGCCGTCCGCAAACATCCCAGGGGCACACCGCCTGGAACTTTGTCTTGCGCTTTTTTGCCAAAGAAGATAAAACATTCCCGGTAATTGTCGTTTTCAAATCTCATATCTCTTCCATGCGACAGGGCACGCGCAACGGCTTGCGGCGTTGTCCGGCCAAGTAGCCGCTAATTGGTCCCGCTCTTCCGAAATTCGCCGTAACCGCATCCCTCAACTTCTCAAGGGAGGAATCGCAATGAACTGGCTTACCGCGAAACGCTGGTCGCCGTATCAGGTCGGACTGCTTATCGGAGTGCTATGCTGGGTAGCGTTCTACATAAGCGACCGGCCACTCGCCGCCAGCGCCGCCTTTGCCAAGTCCGCGGCCATGATTGAAAAGGCGGCGGCGCCCGAACACTATGCGGAAAACAAGTACTTTCACAGCCAAGAAAAATACGCGCCCGTTCCCGACTGGCAATGGATGCTGGTCGTCGGGATATTCGCCGGCGCGCTGTTTTCCGGCCTCATTTCCCGAGACATCAAGCCGGAGATAGTGCCCGAGGTATGGCGCAGCGGCATCGGCCGGAGCGCGGCGCTGCGGCTGCTCTGGGCATTCATCGGCGGGGTGGCGCTCATGTTCGGCGCGAGAATGGCGGGCGGCTGCGCATCCGGCCACGGCATCAGCGGCGGGCTGCAACTGTCCGTCGGCTCCTGGACGTTCCTGGGGGTCTCCTTCCTGACCGGCACCGTTACGGCCTGCCTGGTTTACAGGACACGAAGAAGCAAGACGCCGGCTCAACAATAGCGCGGCGCCCTATAACCCGTGGTTCCATCTACGGGCCGGATAACTCGAAAAGATACGGGAGGCTGACATGGCCACAATTACATCTCTCCTTGAAGGACATCAACTCATAGCCGGTCTGTGCATCGGCTTTGTCTTCGGTATGCTCTTGCACAAGGGCGGGATTACCAAATTTGACGTTGTTGTGAACCAGTTTCGACTGCGCGACTTTACCGTGCTGAAGGTCATGCTCACTGCCATCCTGGTAGGGGGCGTGGGGATTTATGCGCTGAAGGCCGGCGGGGCCGTGCAGTTGCACTTGAAGCCTACAGTCTTCGGGCCAATCCTTATCGGCGGCGCGATATCCGGCATCGGCATGGCGCTCCTGGGATACTGCCCGGCTGCCGGCGTGGGCTCCGTAGCAGGAGGCAGCGTTCACGGCCTCGTCGGAGTCGCCGGCATGCTGGTGGGTGCGGGAGCCTACGCCGAGGCATACCCCTACTTCAAAGAATGGAAACTATTGGAATGGCTGGGCAAGGGGGAAATGACCTTCCCGGAACTGCTGGGCATAAACACATGGCTGCTGTGGATTCTCGTAGGCGGCGGCACGGTCTTCCTGTTCCTGCTCCTCGAGATTGTCGCTCCGGCAAAAAGACAATAATCTCCACACCGTTCGCAAGGATTTCGCCGCCCGCGCGCATGACGTCAACACGCAAAGCCCTGCCGACCAAGCGAGTCGGCTTATCGTATTGGCATCACGTCGCGCCAGTGTTCGAGGTGGCGGGTCGTCCCTCGAACGCCCTCTTCAGCCGGTCGTAAATATTGTTGAATTCATCAGTTGTGCGAAAGCGTATCGTTATCCTGCCAGCCCCCGCGGCGGTTTGCGATATCGTAACCTTATGGCCCACGCAGTCTTGCATTCTTCGTTCGAGTTCTTTTAGGTGCGCGGACTTCGATTGCCGCCGCTTGTGCTTGGCGCTCCCAGTGCCCTTGTGCGCCGCTTCCGCCGCCTGCATTTCGGTGTCTCTGACAGAAACCTTCTCCCTTATTATCTTGTGGCACATCGCCAGTCTGGCCGCGCCGCTCTCGATTGCCAGCAGCGCCCGGGCGTGCCCCATGGTAAGCGTTCCACGTGAAACATGCGCCAGTATTTCTTCCGGCAGTTCGAGCAGCCGTATGTAATTGCTGACCGTGGAGCGGTTCATGCCCAATCGCCTGCCGATTTCCGAGTGCGTCAGGCCGAAATCCGTCTCCAGTTTCTCAAAGGCCCGGGCCTTCTCGATGGGGTCCAGATCCTTGCGCTGGATGTTTTCGAGCAGGGCCATCTCCAGCATCGCGCTGTCGCTGACCTCCCGCACGATACCGGGTATGCTCGCCATACCAAGACGTTTGGCGGCAAGATAACGCCGATGCCCCACAACTATCTGATGCCCGGAATCGGAACGTCTCAATATTATCGGCTGCAAAAGCCCGGTGGCAGAGATGGAGTGCACGAGTTCATCCAGTCCCGTCTCGTCAAAGTTAAGCCTCGGCTGGAAAGGGTTGGGCGAGATGGAACTGATAGGCACCTCCCGTATGCTCTCGCCCTCCAGGGGAGTCGTTGTTGGTGTAGAAGGGACCAGGTGCACCGATTCGGCGCTCGCCTGACGGCGGGAACTCGTCTCCCTTTCGAGCACACGGAATCCACGCCCCAGTTTCTTATTGCCCGGCATTGAGTATCTCCCTGGTGAGTTCGATATATGCCCGCGCCCCCCGAGATGCGGGGTCGTAACGGACTATGGGTTGCCCGAAACTTGCGGCCTCGGAAAGCGCAATATCTCTCGGAATTATCGTCTCCAGCGTGTCATTCGGAAGGTGGCTGCTCACTTCCTCGATGATTTCAACCGAGTGCTGAAGAGACGGGTCAAACATGGTAAACAGGATGCCTTCCATCTGCAGGGACGGGTTGGCGACCTCTCTGACCTGCGATATCGTGGCGAGAATCTGCGTGAGGCCTTCCATTGCGAAATACTCGCATTGTATAGGCACAAGAACCGAATGGGCGGCAACAAGCGCGCTAAACGGCAGAAGACCCAATGACGGAGGGCAATCGATGAAGACAAGGTCATAATCCCTGCCGCCTGATTCCAGCAAGGACCTGAGCACGCCGTGGCTGTCATGGCGCGTGACGAGGCTCTGCTCCACTTCGATGAGAGAGTGATGGCCGGGGGCAACTTCAAGGCCTTCGATCTTCGCGGCAAGAAGGATTTGCTCCAGGGGCGCACTCCCCGCAAGCGCCGCGCCTATGCTTGTCGGGCGGCTTGCCTGCAACCCCAGGCCGCTCGTGGCATTGGCCTGGGGGTCAAGGTCAACAAGGAGACAGCGCTTGCGCGCAATTGAGCACAAGACAGCAAGGTTGACGGCCGTTGTTGTCTTACCGACGCCTCCCTTCTGGTTGACAACCGCGATTGTGCGGGCCATGTGTCGGGGACCTCCCCTCCAGGTCGGACAAGGCCGCTTTGATAAAGCGACAACTGCGTTTCACGTGAAACATGTTAGCAACGGCCGACCGCGCTTGCAACAAGAATTTTCAATTTGACTTGATTTTAGAAACCGCCTTGTTATCATAATGATGGGCTGCCCGTGGTCAATATCCATCTGACGCCCACTATATATGGGGGCATTGCTCACACGGAGCACATTATATAGCATGAAGGGGCATTCAAAACAACATATCAGGTGCATCTTTCACGGCCGCGTGCAGGGAGTGGGATTCAGATATACTACCTTGCACGTCGCCGGTAGGTACGACGTTGCGGGCCATGTGCGAAACATGCCCGACGGCACCGTGGAACTTGTCGCCGAAGGCGCTCCCGGCGAAATCGAGAAATTCATCGCCGAGGTGGAGAAGCGAATGGAACGTTACATCAGCCACAAGACGGTTGAGCGCTCGAATCAGATCGCAGGGCTCGAAGGGTTCGACATCGCTTTTTAATCTCCGCGCCCCCGCGTCGCGGAGCGCACGCGGCGAGGAACAGCCGGTCCGCGCTTTCCTGAATCCGTCGCCATGCGTGACGGCCGTTGTCATCTCCCCCGGTCACGGACTACGTTGCGAGCAATCCGACCATGACAATTGATTGACTATCGGGGCTCCCCCGGTTATCCTTCCGCTCGCCCAAAGGATTCCAGGCGGATTTCCACAATGTCCAAACCGTGTGAAGCCGCCGCCGGGGCGGGGCACGCCTCGGCAAGCGATTCGCTCATTATGATTCCTCCACGGCGGTCGGGATATTTCTCGCGGACTGCATGATCAGAACATTATCAATAGCGCTTTCGACATTTCGCGACTGCACGCGGGACGCGGTCTTCTACGTTGCGCTCGCGGTATTCTCCGGGCTCATCTTCCTTACCGGACAGTTAACCTGCTTCGGCCTGGGGCGAGAGGGAGAGATGGTACGCGAGATGGGCCTGGCAACGATAACGATGGGCGGCCTCTTTCTCGTGCTCGTATCGGGAACGGGCACCGTGGCCGCGGAGTTTCGTACCGGCTCCATCCTGACCGTCATGAGCAAACCGGTCAGGCGCAATGAACTTGTCCTCGGCAAGTTTCTGGGTATAATGCTCACGCTGGCGGTCGTGACGGTCATATTAACCGCGATGTTTTTTTGCATGCTGTGGTTGAGAGAGGGGCATTCCCCCTTTCTGCGGGGCGAAGGGCCCGACGGGCTGGAACCGTTCGCATTCGGGGCCATGAAGGCCGTGCTGCTGATAGTTTTCGAGTTGTCAATGGTAGCGGCGCTCGTGGTTTTCACGACCCTGCTGACCTCCCGGCCCGCGGCGGCGGTGATATCATTTGCCGCTTTCACGCTGGGGCACTTATCGGGTGGGCCGGCGGCGTGGCTGCCCGTGCAGGCCGGCTGGGCGGGCAGGGTAGCGGCCTCGCTGCTGCCCAAACTGGAGTTCTTTCGCGTCACACAGATTGTCATCGAGGGTCACCCGCCGGGCTGGGGGTACCTGCTGCTCGGGCTGGCTTACGCCGCGACCGGCACGGCGATCCTGCTGCTGCCGGCCATACTGGTCCTTAAGAGACGAGAAATTCGATAGGCGTCACCCGCCCCACCCCGGCGCACGGGAAAACCGACATGAGATATGGATTAATATCCGATATTCACGGTAACTTCGAGGCCCTCAGCGTGGTCCTGGCTTTTCTGCAGGACCAGAAGATAGACAAACTTCTCTGCATAGGCGACGTCGTCGGGTACGGCGCGGAGCCGTCGAGATGCCTCGGGAAAATCCTCGAGGCGGGCTGCGACATGGTCGCGGGCAATCACGATTTCGCCGCCGTCGGCAAGATAAGCATAGACTACTTCAACATCTTCGCCAAGGAATCCACCCTCTGGACGCAGCGGAACCTCACGGAAGAAGACAAGAAAGCACTGATGCGCCAGCCGCTGGTGAGAGAGTACGAAGGCTTCACGCTGGTTCACGGCTCTCTTTACAAACCGCAGGCATTCGACTATGTCCAGACCATAATCGACGCCATCTACTCATTCAAGGAACTCGACCGGCAAATCCTCTTCATCGGCCATTCCCACGTGCCCATAACCTTCATAGAAGGCGACAGCATATCGTTCTCGGCCAACGAAACGATTGAAATCAAGGACGGGAAGCGCTACATCATCAACGTGGGCAGCGTGGGCCAGCCCAGGGATGAAGACACGCG
>Ga0164318_10008398_pt1 | contig 10019 bp, 3 predicted proteins | sample GuaBasSedimGuay9_FD_113734 | JGI IMG/M metagenome (GOLD analysis project Ga0164318, IMG submission 113734) | Subseafloor sediment microbial communities from Guaymas Basin, Gulf of California, Mexico - Guay9, Core 4571-4, 0-3 cm | ecosystem: Environmental > Aquatic > Marine > Hydrothermal vents >...
ATACTTTAAAACAATTATCAAATAAAGCTTGTGCTTTATCATCTATCTTACGTAATAAGTTTACAGATGCAAAAGGTCCACCAGCACCAGCACGAGCCCAAGGAATACCAACTGTAATATAGTTAATTGCACCAGATTCTAGCGTAAATTCTCCTGCTGATTGCATAAATCTTCTATCGTAAGGAGCATTTCCAGCAGTTTCTTCAGTCCATTTTTTAGGATTAGGAACTACACCACCAGTACCCCAATTACAATCATCTGTCAAGTCAGGGAACATGAAGTCACAAATAGGACCTCCCGTATTATGCGCATCACCACCATAAGTCATTTTAGTTCCATCTTTCCAAATACCTCTTAAAAATTGATAATATTCAGCAGCTAAATCAGGATCCTGCATAGCGGGATTACCTTGACCAGTGTTATTATGAAATACAAATCTGCGCATTCCAAATCGTTCATTATCAATTATAGTATCTCCAAAATTAACTCCATTAATACTTTCGTCACACATTTGAACGCCATTAGCATCGTATTTAGGGTTATCAATACCATCATTATCCATATATGGGCCTTGAAAGAAGTCAACACCAACAGCTGGAGGCTGTTTTCCATAATGGTCTGGTTTTCCTAAGCCATCGTCATTATCACCATTGTAACAATACCCTAAACCTCTTCCAACATCACAACCAACAAAATCGTCATAAGCATATCCTAGGTCAGTATCAACCCACTGGCTAAAGTATGTTTGAGTTAATCTATATGTAGATCTATTAATGATTTCATAAGTATAAAAAGTCATATTATTAATCTCATCGTTAGTAGAAAAAGCAAAAGCTTGTGCTCTAATTTCTACACCAATTGCATTTCCTCTTGATTCAGAGTGAATATTTCCATTATCATTAAATATCCACCAAATTGTTTGGTCACCTTTTAATACTTGGTCAGCTAAGATTCCACCTTCTGGTGTTGGTTCATAATAATAATCACCATTTGCATCTTTAACTGGTTTACACAATTCATTATTCACATCATAATAAGGATATTCCCCTTGTTCCCATTCGTAAACATTATTCCCATTTAAATCGACAAAAGGAGCTATCCATTGACTCTGTCCTCTAGAAACATCTCCATTAGCCGGCCAATCCTTAATAATATCTGGGACAACATAATCTGGATATTCAGAATTATTATACATTAAACGAAAATTATCTACATCTCGACGAAATATTACAAAATGCTTATCATAAGCTTTACAAACGTCAGCTGTGATAGATGCTTTTCCATCAGTTGTAAGTGGTCCTGGCCAATAATCGTTTCCATTCCCTCTATATCTCTGAAATGCTCCCTTTAACTGACCATTAACGTCAGTACCACCTAACCATAATGATGCTGAGAACATTGAAGTTTTTGATGATCCTTTAGGGATTTCATACTTAGCTTGACCTTGCAAATCCCACCACATATCACCACCAGTATTAATTCTGGCTCGTACATTATTAAGATTTAATTCTGTTGCTGCAGTTGCAGGCAAACAACCAGCAGCTCCAGTTCTAGTATGCTGAGAGCTTTTTCGTGTACTCTTACCTTCACCCTTAACATTTTCAGCCATAACATTAGCTGATAACATTAATGATATTAGGATAAGTGTAAATATTGTATATACTTTTTTCATAGTTAAATGATTATTTATTGCAGTTTTTTTTTAGAAATTAAATATTAAACCTAAACGAATTCTTCGAGGGAAACTATAATTATAAGGATTATTAATTTTAGTTGAATACATATCAATGAATGCTTGAGGATCTTCGTACGAATTAATAGAGGCTTGATGCTCTGCAGCATTCAAATAACCATCATCATCGGGGTTACCAGTATAACGATAAACATTCATTACATTTCTTGTATCAAGAACATTCAATATTTGTAAATATACATTCATATAGTGAGGATTCTTCTTACTTCCTTCTTTTCTAGAAATAAAGAAATCTCTATCGATTCTTAAATCCATTCTAAACTGCCATGGTAAACGAGAACCATTAATAGAACCATCAAGAACTGGTGAGCCACCACCTAATAAAGCACTAGTAATATTACTTTGGCGACTATAAGGCAAGCCTGAACCTCCCATGAAAGTCATATTAGCTCCAAAATTCTCAAGAACTCTAATAACCTTTACTTTATCAGTACCTTTTATTCTTCGAGTAATTGTTGGTCCATTATAGTCTTTACCTCTAGCGTAACGATAATCAGCAATAATATTTATTGTATGATTTCTATCATCGGTAATAGGATTTATTGTTCTTAAGTTAGGCTGTCCTGAAGTAACTAAACTAATTCCAGAAGTAGCACTAGAACCTGTTGCTTTTGCAAATTGTAATGTATAACTAATTTTCAGCCATAAGTTCTTTGTTCTTCTTAAATCATAAGCCATTGTAACACCTTTAGCTGTTCCAAAATCAATATTTGCATAAGAAATATATGAAACAGGATATGCGCTTGTATATCTAAACGCTTGTATTTGATCTCTAAACTCACGATAGTAAGCAGAGAATTTTAAAGAAGACGAATTTGATATTTTTTGTTGAAAACCTAATTCATAATCAGTTGTTCTTTCAGGTCTAAGATTAGGATTATTAATAACTGTATTTCCTACTTGATTAATAAAGAAATAGTCTATCATTGGAATTCTATTTCTTCCAGTAGGACGTGAAGTCAATATATCGTAATGAGCAAAGAATAATGCTTCATCAGAAATTGGGAATGAAAACGAAATACGTGGTGAAATAGTATTTTGAGGATCATAATCTTTAAATGCTGTTGGAGAAATTTCTGTTTGATCTGGATCTACTAAGTAAGGAGCAATACCTTGTGATGTTTGTAGTAAAGTAGGGTCTGTAACTTCGGTACCTGCAGCATTAAACCATCTACTTCCATCGCGGTAACCAACTATTGCTGTAGGATTATGTATATCATTAACATAAACTATATAATCGTCACCCATATTTAATGGCACTTCTCCAGTAATATTAGGATTATCCATTTCCTTCACTGTTAGTGCCTCAGCAAATAAATATGGGTCTTTAAGAACTTTTTGATTTGCATCAAATCTATCAAAACGAAGACCAATATTAAATACCAAATCTTTAAATGCAAATTTATCTTGAATGTAACCTGCCATATAAATAGGCTCATAAGCTCCTATTGCTCTTGAATAATTCCCTTCATCATTAACTTCATTGAAGAAATCTTCAAATGCAGGTTTTCCATTAAGCTTATTTCCATAAGGGTCGTAACCAAAATAGAAAACGTATGGATTACCACTATTAAGTAACTCATCAGCACTAAAAAAATTAATATCAAAAGTTGATGGATCATAATTGTCTACATCTATCCAGTTCAGTCCATCTTCTTGCATTCCTAATTTTGCTCTTAACTGCTTATCAAAATATGCTTGTGTATTACCATCATATAATCTATCATATTCTACAGTATCTTGAAAAATGCCATTAGCATCATTAATCAAATGAGGATTAGCATAATCTAACTGAGCAATATGTCTATTTGTAAGTCCCCTCATTAATGTCCAAATATTTGCTGGTCCTATAGTATTTGAATAACTATATTCAAAACCATATCCAGTTTCTTTACGTTGCTCATATTGAATACCAAATTGAATTTCATGATTTCCTATATCAGCAGAACCATTAGCATTAAAACCAAATCTAGAGTCATCAAAATTTTGATATGCATTATAAGGAGTTCCCGTAGCATTATAAAGCCCATATATTGATTCAGGCATTTGCCCATTAAGGAGAGCACCTCCATTTTGTACCGTTAATGCATTACGATAAAAATTAGTATTATCATATAAATTATAATATTGGTCAGTATAATTACTAAGGTTAGGATTTATATCTGATCTTTCAAATTCATATAAAGTATCCAAAAACCCATTCTGTACAAAGACATTTGTCAAGCCTTCTACTGTATCATTACCTAATTCGTATGACTTAATAGAATGAGTAGTGAATTTACCCACATAACCATAATTAAAAATATTATCGCCATGTTTAGGATTATAAGTTTTTTGTGTATTTCTAGAGTAGTCTGCCTGAATACTATAATATACATTCTTAACTAAAGATTTACTATCTCTTTCTGTTGGGAAACGTTGAGTAAACTTACCGTAAACTCTCCAAGTAGAATTATCACGCATACCATAATTATCATTATTAAACAAGGTATTCCTACTTTCCCAAAGTTTTCTTCTATCCCAATTATAAGACCCACCAAAAGTCAAATTGGTATTATCAGTTGTTCTAACATCTATTTTTCCAGCAAAAGAAGCAGACATTGACTCTGCATTAACTCTAGTTTTATGATTTACAAAATCATCGTTATACACATAATTAGCAGCAGGGAATGAACCAAAGCCAGTACCTGTTGGTACAACTGGAACAGCCCTTATCTGATTTAATCTTTCATCATTAACTTGGTATGTACCTATTGATGCGGGTCTATTATCTCTAGTATAATTACCTTCACCAGAAACAAAGAAACCAAGTAATGAAGTGCTTTTTGTAGAATCTTTTCCTTTCAATAGAGGACCTGTAGCACTAAAACCAATAAGATTATATCCATAACCATCTAATAATTCGGAAGTAACAACCTCTAGACCTCCACCAAATTCGCGAGAAGGTCCTTTCATTGTAATATTTACAATACCACCAGTAAGGTCACCATACATAGCTGGTGTACCTCCAGTAATAACTGCTACCTGAGCAATTGCCGATTGAGGTAAAGAAGAAGATCCAATTACACGAACACCATCAATATAAGTTGCAGTACCTTCAGACCTCTGACCACGCATACCTCCCATTTTACCATTATCATCGGAGAATACACCTCCTACTGTAACGGCAACAGCCTCAGCAGAACGCCCTGGCATTTTTGCAATCTCTTCTGATGTCATTGTTCCACCAGTGGAAGTTTGATCCTTATCAATTAGTGGAACTTTATACTCCACAACTTCAAAAGCTTCAAGATTAGTTGCTGAAGATTCTAAACCAATATTTAAGAATCGTACTTTATTAGCATTAATAATAACACCTTTATATAATTTCTTTTTATAACCAATATAACTAACCTTTACATCATATTTTCCTGGTTGTATTGGCTTGATTTTGTAGTTACCATCAAAATCGGTGGTACCTCCATTTACTAGCTTACCTGCCAACTCTACTACAACATTAGCAAAAGGAATAGGTTCATCAGTTTGCCCATCAATTACCTTTCCTTGTAGTGTTCCTGCCTGCCCCATTGATGTTAGAGAAAGAAATAGAACAATACCTGACAATAGTATTTTTCGAATCATAGACTTATATTTTATATATTTTATGTGTTCTGTATGCTTAAGCCGCCAAAAATAAAAAAATTATTAACTTGTTTAACAAATTTTAACAACACAATTATCGTGAAATATATGGAGGATTTAGAATAGCGTCGTAAATAACCGCATTTCTAAGGTCAAAATCAACACTTTGTGAAGATTCATTATCCTTATTTTTAATCATTTCAAATTGGAAATTATTCTCTTCAATAACACTAGTATTTTTATCATATTCAATACTGTATGGCTGTTTATCTTCTTTGGAAATTTCTTTTACTGAAGAATCAAAACCTGTATTAACTTCTGCAAAATCTACATTCTCTTCAGCAAAGTTTAAATTTGGTTCTATTTCTGATTTTAAGCCTTGTTCACCAAAAAAACTCGTTATAAAATTATCTAAAGTCGGAGGTGCACTTTGAGGAATTTCTCTACCATTTTTTTCACTATTAGGTGCTTGAGGAACGGTCTTACCCTCTTGTCCTTTTTTATATTGCTTAAATGCAAAATATGCAATAGCAAGTATAAATGGGAGAAGCTCTTTCATATAGAATATCGTTTAAAAGAATATGTGCAATTAATTGGCTTCAAATATACAAATAATAATATTACTCATATACAACATATTTTAAAACATTTATCTCAATATTTAAAGTATAGTCATTGTTAAAAAAATTTTAATACCTTTGCGCATCATTATTATAATTTCAAATGAATATTACTAAAAAATTACATTTAAAAGAAATCACTTTTCGCAATATAAAGAATCGCGACGAATACTTATAATTTTCTCTCCAGCAAAGTATTACATTAATAAATTTTTATTTAAAACTATTTAAAATTATATATAATATGGAACTTCCTTTCGCAGAAAGCTTCAAAATAAAAATGGTAGAAGCCATTCACAGAAGTACAAAAGAAGAAAGATTAAAATGGATAAAAGAAGCAAAGTATAACCTATTCAGCTTAAAGAGCAGTCATGTTTTTGTTGATTTATTAACTGATTCGGGAACTGGAGCAATGAGTGACAAACAATGGTCAGAAATGATGCTAGGCGATGAAAGTTATGCTGGCGCTACATCTTATGACAAACTTAAAGCTTCTATTAAAGACATAGTTGGATTTGAATATTTTCTTCCAACTCATCAAGGTCGTGCTGCTGAAAATGTATTATTTTCAGTTCTTGTTAAAGAGGGGAATATTGTTCCTGGCAATTCACACTTTGACACAACAAAAGGCCATATAGAATCAAGAAAAGCTCATGCTATTGATTGCACTATTGATGAGGCGTTTGACACAACCATTAACCACCCTTTTAAAGGTAATGTTGATATTAACAAATTAGAAAAAGTCCTTATTGATAGCGGAGACAGTGTACCTTTTATAATAATGACTATAACAAATAACTCAGCAGGTGGTCAACCTGTTTCTCTTCAGAATTTACGTGATGTTAGAGCGTTAGCAAATAAATATAATAAAATGGTTATATTTGATTCTGCTCGTTTTGCTGAGAATGCATATTTCATAAAGAAAAGAGAAGCTGAATTCACCAATTTATCTATTAGAGAAATTGTTACATTAATGTTTGAGAATGCTGATGCTATGACAATGAGTTCTAAGAAAGATGCCATTGTAAATATGGGTGGATTTATTGGCATGAGAGATAAAAAATTATTTCAAGAAGCAAGTGTTTTTAATATTATGTATGAAGGATATATTACTTATGGAGGTATGTCTGGTCGTGATATGAATGCATTAGCTCAAGGATTAAGAGAGGGCACTGAGTTTAATGTTCTTGAAAATAGAATTGAGCAAGTTGCATATTTAGGAAATCGATTAAAAGACTTTGGTGTTCCTATTCAAGAACCTATAGGAGGTCATGCTGTATTTATTGATGCAAAAAGATTTCTACCTAATTTACCAAAAGAACATTACGTAGCTCAAACTCTTGCTGTTGAAATATATATTGAAGCTGGCGTTAGAGGTGTAGAAATTGGAACTCTATTAGCTGACCGCGACCCTGACACTCGTGAGGATAGGTTTCCTAAACTTGAACTAGTTCGTTTGGCAATTCCTCGTAGAACTTATACTAATAACCATATGAATTACGTAGCAACTGCAATTGGTAATGTATATGCACGAAGAAATGAAATAACTAAAGGTTTGAAAATAACTAAAGAAGCTCCGATTTTACGTCACTTCACTGTTGAATTGGATAAGTTGTAACAATAAACAATACCACACAAAAACACAAAGGCTGCTTAAAAAGAATTAAGCAGCCTTTATTATTTACAATTTGTCTCTCTATTGAATAATTATTTTCTGAACACTATACGTATTCTCCCCTTTAATATGCATTATATAAACTCCTTTTGACAATTTATCTAAATTAAGTCGAAGAGTTTTTTTCGTTGTACTTATAGATGTATTATTACTAAATACCAATTTAGATTGATTATCGTAAATATCAATTGATATATCTTCTTGATATTCACTTTCAATCTCTATATTAACTATAGCAGTAGTTGGATTTGGATAAACCTTAACAACATTACCATCTTCTGATTCATAAATTGACTCACAAATAACTAATTGTAAATTTGCTGTGTCTGACCCAAAACAACCAATATTATCATAAACTGATACCCAAAAATTATTATTACCAAGAGGATAATCTGCAGTGTGAAGTGTTATTGTTTGAGTAGTATCTCCAGTACTCCACAAATACGAGCTCATATTTGGGCCAGCATCAAAAACATAATATGGAACAATAAAAATACAAACACTATCATCAGCAATCAGATTTGATGGAGCTTCTCTTACCTCTACTTTAGAAGAATCAACTATACTACAACCTATACTATTTGAAATTGTAACATAATAATCTGTAAAACCATATGGTAGATTTGAAGCATTAATATTAATAATCTGATTTGTATCTCCATTAGACCATAAATAACTTGCATACCCACCTCCAGCATCCAATAATATTTGATTATTACTACACATAGCAGTATCAGAAGGCAAGCTACCAACTGGAATGGCATTAACAATAATAAACTGACTTGCACTAGTACTTAATGCTCCATCTGAAATTGTAACAATATATGCAGTAGTTGAAGAAGGAGCAACATTCACTATTTGCTGAGTACTGGAGAATCCTGCTGGACTAGAAGACCATTGGTAAGAATAATTTCCAGTTCCTCCAGAGCCAACCGCTGTAAGTGTAATACTATCTCCTACACAAGTAATTGACTGACTTGCCAACATCAATCCTGACAAAGTACCACCTGTAACTGTAACTATAACAAAATCAGAATCAGAACAAGAAGAAGCATTATCTACTAAATTTAAAGTAAATACTTGTGAAGATGTTAATGCAACTGTTGTTGGATTATTTATATTTGGATTAATAAGCTTATTACTAGGCAACCAAGAATACGAATAATTACCTGAACCTCCTGTTCCACTACCCAATAAGTTGGCTATTCCTCCGCTACTAATCTGTTGATCAGAGCCTGCATTTGCAGTTGGAGATGAATTTACAATTATTGTTGTACTGTCTTCTGCCGAGCACTGTGCTTGATTTGTAAATAAATAACTTATTGTATAAATACCTAAGCCAACACTAGATGGATAAAATTTATTACCAATCACTCCCTGACCAGAATACACTCCTCCATACGGTGTTCCTTCTGTTAGAATTACCTGAGATTCCGCATCGCATGTTGATGCCAAGTCGGAAATATTTACAATAGGTAATGCATTAACAGTCACATTTTTAACAGTTATACCTACACAAGAATTTAATCCAATATATGTATAAGTTATTGGAAAGACTCCAACACCTGATATTTGAGGGTCAAAAGTATTACCAACAACTCCTTGACCAACAAAAGTACCTCCAATCGGTGTAATTGAAGTCATTGCAACAGCTGATTCATCTTCACATAATTGTGAAACAATATTAAAATTGGTTATTGGACTTGGATTTACTATAATTCTTAAGCTATCAGTTATTGTAGTAGTATTATCAGAGATACTAATAATATAAGAAGTACTTACAGTTGGAAAAGTAGTAATAATTGAATTAGAAGAACTAAATCCTGAAGGGAAAGAAGTCCAACTATAATTAACAGTTCCATTTCCTCCTGTAGCGAGTGCAACAATTACAACAGAATCACCACTACAAATAGTATCTTTCGAACTTGTGATACTTGCTAAGCTAAGGGGTCCTCCAGTAATATTTACTATCTTATCATCATTATTAATACAAGAAGTAGAATTATCAATAACACTAATATTAAATAAGGTTGAAGCTGTTAATACTACTGTCTGCGTTGATAAACTTGTAGGGCTTATAACTTGTGAAGTAGGTGTCCAAGTATAAGATGCAGTTCCTATTAGATTACCAACTGTTGCCGACAGATTCGCTGTATTGTTATAATTAATTGTTGTATCATTTCCAGCATTTACTGTAGGCAATGAATAAACAACAACAGAATTTGAGGCTGAATCTGAACACCCACCAGAATTCGTAAATTTATATTGTATAGCATGATTTCCTGCACCTGCAAGAGTAGGATTAAACTGATTTGAAAGTTCAATTCCGCTACCTGAAAAAATTCCTCCA
>Ga0164318_10008399_pt1 | contig 10019 bp, 10 predicted proteins | sample GuaBasSedimGuay9_FD_113734 | JGI IMG/M metagenome (GOLD analysis project Ga0164318, IMG submission 113734) | Subseafloor sediment microbial communities from Guaymas Basin, Gulf of California, Mexico - Guay9, Core 4571-4, 0-3 cm | ecosystem: Environmental > Aquatic > Marine > Hydrothermal vents...
CCTTTAGGTACATAGTAAATTTCCCCTAATTTATATTGTGGTAATAGCCATTCTACTGGCTCAGGTAACTTTAATTCTACTCTACGTCGTTCACCCGGTTTCATAGGGAAATTATTTATATTATTTACATCTGCACCTACTATAGTATATCCAGCTAAATAACCATTCTTCTTTATTCTCCAATCTAAATGAATACTTTTCTGTACTTCTACATTTCTTTCTTTACCTCCTATCTTAACTTTCTTCTTGCCTACTTCTTGTCCCCTCATATGTGCTTGTAATACTGCAGGTTCAATATCTTTCTCTGGAGGTTCTAGATAATAGGGTATTAATCTACTTAATGGCATACTAGATATTGTTTCACTACTTGCTTCCTGTATCTCAAAATTATATTCTTTATATCCATAGTAATATGACTTAATTAATGGACATTTAAAGTAATATGCTAATGGACATTTTATAGGAAACATTAACTTCATTATCTTAATCATTTCCAGATGTGCAATTCTAAATTTACCATAGAATGGGCATATATACGGATGTAATACATATGGACATCTAGGTAAGTCAATAGCATATTCTAATTCACCTTTAAACAATGAAGTACCTACTTTAGCCATCTTCTCTAATAATTTAATATCATCTGGTTCATCTTTATCTGGTCTTGCTCTAACTACTAATGGATGCATATGAGTAACTATTTTCTTACCATCTTTCTCATATATTCTAACTCTAATAGTTCTATATTCAATTATGCCTCCTATAGGAACATTGACATTAGTATTATATAGCTTACCCACCACTAAATATGGTTTACCATTTAATTCAACTATATAATCTGGATGATATTCATTTATCTTACTCTTGGGAATACTTACTCCAACCGTATATGAATAAGTTCTTTTACTACCTTTAACTTTCCTTTTATTCAATACAATAGCATCTATTTCCTTATAATTTTTTATTTTAAGTAATCCTTTCGTTCTCCCTGTAAATGTAATCTTATGATAGGGGTCTTTAACCATTGCTCCTTCACTATTAGGATATGTTCTAGCCCATTTAACTGCTTTCATAAATTGTTCTTTATTCTTTACTTTCTTATGTTCTGTGATATGTATATGTTCTGAAGTACCTATATACTTCTCTGCATATTGCATTCTTTCTTCATAAGGTACATCCTCTAATGATTTATCATTAATTAGAAGCACATCATAAATATGTAATACACTTAATGAATCATCAAACTTATCCTTAGATACAATTATAATAATATTGTCTTCACGAGGATACTGTACATACTTCTCCCATATATGTTCTCCAATAGGTTTAGGTAATAATTCATCTTTATATCTAATCCATTCACCATCTATAATAATACTATTTACTTCGGGAGAAATACGTTCTTTTAATGCATTAATTACAGTAGGCATATACTTCTTCCTATCTCTCTTCCTATCTTCACTATATGCCTTAACCCTCCATCTATCTTTACCTATTCTCTTCATATGTATCTTAAATCTAAATCCATCCCATTTAGGAGATACTAATATATATGGTCTTCCTCCATCCAACCATTTCTTAGCTACTTCCCACATTTCTTCTACATTAAAGAATTCACATTCATTACATGGTTTCATATCTCTAACTGGATGAAATATTTTAATCTTCTGTTTCTCCATTTCAATTTCTTTATTTGATTCTAGTAATATTTTATTATCTAGTGGAATAACATATCCGAAACTAGGTGGTTCTTCATCTATTATGAAATGCAGTTTATTTCTATATTCTTCAGGTAATATACTATGTAATTTAGCTATTACAGAGTGATATGGTAAATCACTTGTAATTAAGATATCTATATCATGTCCTACTCCATTATTAACCACTCCACCTACTAAATATATTCCACTATCCCAGTCATCCGATACAGGTAAATAATCAATTATATCTTGATAAAATATCAAATTCTTTCTATATTCTTCAAATCCTTCTGGCAATGGATATTCATGTACCCAGAATCTGCTTTTAGCAGTTAGTCTATCTTCTATAGGAGTGAAATTAGGAATATTCCTTTCTATAATTTCTGTCCATATTAAACTATTTAAATTGATTAAATCTTCTGTTATCTTCTCTTTGTCTCTAGCATACTCATGTAATCTCTTATATAGTCTAAGTAGATAATCATCACTCAATTGTTTTAAGAATTTAGGAGTAATGATGTTAATCCAATCACTTATATCTATTTTAGGAGAACCAATTAATTCATCTATAATATTCTTTATATCACTAGAAATAATTTCTAGTTTGACCCCAGTCTCTTTCACTAATTGCTTAAATATTTTCCTATAAAATTCACTTCCTTTATCAGGATGAAACTCTATTCCTCTATTATATAATTCTTTAAATACTTCTTTCAATTTCTCCCATACTAATTCTTTAGGATATTTAAATTCCTTACCTGATTCAATAGTAGAAAGCCAAGCTATAAGAATTCTAAAATCATCTCTAAGTACTTTAGTGTCAATTTCTTTAGGATTATAATTCTGTAAATCTTTAATTAAATATATTTCTTCAGTCATTTCATACACCTACCTAATCATAATTAATCCATTTATGCATTAATAAACCTATTGTTATAATTCTTAAATATATACTTAATCCCATTAACCAACTATATACTGGGAAAGTAAATATACCTCCCTGAAACCACCAATGATATTCCCATCCCTTAAATCCTAATTGAAATAAATACCAGTCTATTAAATCTACATTTATACCTAATATTAATTTCCCAAATACATAATAGAATAAATCATTCATTAAACTAACTATTAACCCTAAACTACCTACTATCTCCCATTCCCCTATCCCATATAATAGATTAATTACTATAAATGGAATAAAGTACTGTACAGCTAACCATATATGATACCATTCTACATATCTACATGGAGCAATTAAATCAATGTAATTAATACTTATGAATCCATATATAAATGCAATTATCAATAATTTAGCTATATTCTTATGTAATCTATCAGTTCTATCTAAAGACCACATTTTATACACCTACAATACTCCAATTCCATATTTAACTGAATCATAATTTAATTTAATCTCATCTTCGTTTAAAGCATGGTTGTAGATGCGGATAGAGGTGATGACACCATTCCACCTATGTCCTCCGTTAAACATACCGATTTTTAATGGATTTGTTGTATCTGATAGTGTTGCAACTCTGTCTTTTGAGCGTTTAAGTTCACCATTTACATATATCTTAACCTCCGAGCCATCGAAGACCCCCACGACAAAATACCATTTCCCCCTCTCAGGAACTACACCGCTATCTACTCGTGGCTCCCACGAGGAACCATCATATATAAAAAATTCGAAGTCATTACCTTCCCCTGCATTCGTCCTCCTCAATAGAAACTCTCCGTCTTTCGATGCAATAGCCCTATAAGTATCATCGACCACACTATCGATTACCCATGCCTCAACTGTCAGTTGATTATTCACTGTAAAATTCAAACTCGGTGAGTCAGGCACTTCCACATAGTCATCTACACCATCAAAATAGAATGCATATCCATGTTCTTCATCATAAATATATTTAACTCCATTATGTGGTGTTCCATGATTTCCATATCCACTCCAGTCATATACTTTAGTTAAATTACCATTATCTACTCTATAGTTCATTCTACTATCAAAATATAATACTAATCCATCTATAACATATGGATGTATATTCATCTTCATTTCTATACACCTGTCATAAATAAACTTACATTAGGTACAGGTATATATGCAACTACTTTATTTGCATTAGGAATATCTGAAAGTATATAATCATCTACTACATGTCCCCATGAACAATCTCCATCTATAATTACTTCCTTAAGTAAATTACTATTATTATAGAATCTTATTCTAGAATATTTAGGGAAATACATAAGATGTAAATTATTATCGCTTCTAGCATTTTTAACTAGCCATAACCACTTATTACTTGCTATAATTCTTTGAACATCGTTATATGGCATACCATCGTTCTCATAACTACTCAAATCCTTGTAGATACTACCATTCCAGAAAGTAGCATCGAGAAACAAAACCATATCAGAAGCATTAATAATGGAATTATTATAGCTTTGACTAATTTCATCACCTGCCAACACACGATTATAAACCAACACACATGACATATAACCTTTCCAGTAACTCCCTTCCCCAGCACCAATTTCAACATTTGCAATACGATTTCCTATTTCATAAACTGTATTGCTGCTCGACACCACCTCTCCATCTACATACATAAATGCCTCTGTATTTTCGACATCAAACACTACACTTATTCTATACCACACCCCTGTAGATAAAACACCACTTTTTAAAATCCAGTGGCTATCTCCATTAATATCCTGATAAGTAAAAACTATTTTCGTATTACCTAAATCCTCATATACCCTCCACCCATAATCCTGCTCCCAACTCCTACCAATTATTGTGTCATATGATGCACCAGACCTACTTAATTTCACCAGTAAATCCACTGTCAACTCCCTTCTACTCTCATTAAAATACGAAACCCTTATATAGTCATCTACTCCATCAAACTTCCAATCATAGAGGTGTGGTGCTATTACGTCATTTGCTTCTAATGTTATATTATTTAATTCTAATGTATGCCATACCATTATATTCACCTTAACTTAAATCTACATGACGCCAACTACCATTTATATATACATATAATCTTTGTCCTGGATTACTACTATTAGTATCTGCAACAGCTATAATCCTGCCTTCAAAACCATTTGGAGGAGTGAAATTAACGAAATTACCGCCATAATCATCAACATAATACTCAATGCCTATAGCACCATTATTAGCCATATCAGGAATTAAATGAGCATTAGCAATCTTAATATCTGCAGTATCATAGCCACTAGTTATTGCAATCCTAATTCTATCCACATTACTAGAGTTTCTAGTATAAACTTCAATGCCATTTCCAGGATTCGTGGGTGTTCTAATTGAAATTAATTTTAGAGGGCTATCAGATGCCCATCCTGATATAAATTGTACTTTTTCTATTGGTAAACCATTAGCATTCAGCTTACTCGTTAGCTTACCCTGATAAATTTCTACATACCCACCTACCAACTTAAGGTTTGTGACATATGCTGAGCCATCATGAGATTTAAGAATTAGAGAATCCGAAGCAGAACCTCCAGTCTTTAAACCGCATCCATTACCAATTAATAAATCTCCACTTAACATTTGCCCATAACCAAATATTAATCCTTTATATGCCGTATCATCACGATTACGAATTGCGAAATCATTTGAATCAATTTCTTTTAATAATAAATTCGTGGTCTTAATTTTATTGTCTCCTATATCTAAGTCTGCATTAACGATTTTAATATCTGCAACATCGACACCATTAGTGAATATCAATCTATCAACTGGATTACCTCCAGAATCCCTTGTTTGAAATGCTATAAGTTCCGAACTACCATAAGGTCTAAAAACTAAACTTGAGCCTGAAATACTGTATATATATTTGGCATATGCGGCATTAATATTAGTTATATTAGCATTATTTGCATTTAAACTATCAATTAACTTACCTCTATATATTTCAACTACCCCGCCAATCAACTTAAGATTATCTATATAAGCAGAACCGTCGTAACTTCTAAAAGTTATGTATGCTGATGCAGATGCAGGTGTGTCGATGGTACTTCCACTATTTTGGAATCTAATTGAGCCTGTAAGTCTTAAAAAATATAAATATAGGCTCTTGAATCCAGTATCATTTACATTTCTGATTGCTATATGACTACTATCCCACTCTTTTATTAATAGATTAGTAGTTTTTAGTTTATTGCCTCCTAAGTCTATGTCTCCATAACTTACAATCTTTTTATTCTGTACTCCTCCTGCTCCATCACTTTCTCCATATATTTTTAATATAGGTTGTCCACCTATATAGAATCCATAGCTTTCTTCAGTTCCTTCTGATGCATCTTGTATAGGTAAATTAGTATGTATTAAATTTGCTCCTCCATCTATAGGGAATTCTAAGTGTCCTATATTTATATCTGATAGGAATGATATTCCTTCTCCTTCTGTATATTCATTTATATAATCTGTTCTTAACTCATATGGAGAAGTTATTTCTAAGTCTCCATAATGTGTTTCAGTCATTTCAACTATTTCTGTTCCTTGTACAGTTAAATCACCTTTTATAATTACATCTTCATCCACTTCTAAATTTTCTATATTTAAGTTTCTAATATCAATTCTTGTTCCTTTTTCAAATTCTATTCTACCCATAGTATTCACCTATTTTATATAAAGAAGAAATAGGTATTTAAGTATTCTCTTTAGGCTTTAGTATAGGTGTTAATATACGGAATATATTATTTAATGCAGTTTGTAGCACTTGAATATTCTCTAGTAATGCTTGTAATATATTAGTAGTTATCTTTAAGTTATTTTCTAGACGTTCCCTCTCTTTTAATAAACTATTTATTTCTGATTCTAATTCTTCTATATATTTTTCTATTCTCTCTCCATCTTTAGTTTTAGATAATAATTTCTTTATTTCCTTATCCATATTAATCTACTTCCTCTAATATTAAAGCAAAGTATCTTTTTTTATCTCTTCTTCTTTTCCTCCAGAAGATGTGTTTCATTATTCTTAGTTTAAATTTATGTTTTCTTCCTTGTCTATCAGTAATAGTAAAGATTACATCATTTAAATCTAAGTCTATTTCTATTAATTTCTTTTCTGACATTAGGGATTACCTCCTCTTATAATGTATTTCTTTAGAGTATGTGCAGAAGTATCGGGATTATATACTGTTATTCTTACTTTATATACATCTTCTTCAAAACTTAATACTTCTAATTTATCTGCAGTTAATGTCTTCCAATCTGAAGATGGATAATATTTACTCCATGTATCATTTTCACTTCCTTTTACTTCTATTTTAAATTGCATTGCATAATCTGCTTCTATAAATATAGTTTTCAATAAATATGCCTCTACAGTTGCTCCACTCTCACTTGGAAAATATCTTGTTGCACCTGCATTTATAGTGTTATTATAGCCTTCTGATATAATTATTTTCTTCATATATATCACCTATATTCTTATTCTTTTATCTAATTAATAAAAGTTTCACTTATATCATCTAGAACTTCTTTAATCTTCTTAATTATTTTCTTAAAATTACTTATATCCTTTATTAATGTTCCTTCACCTATCCAAAGTAGATATGGATGGTAATTTGAGAATGCAATTAAACCTAAACCTATGATAAAAGGAGTTATTAATCTCTTTAGTTTCTTAATAAACTTATTTTCTGTATTATATTGAAAAATTGTTTCTAATATGTCTCCTACTATATATCCTACTATAACTAAAAATAATTCTAATACAGTAGTTGGAATAGGGATGTTTAAAATTAAATTCATTGTTTCTCACTCTCCAGTAACTTAATTAATGTAGCATACCAAATATTTATTCTTTCTCTATTTGTAGATAAATCTTTATATTTCTCTACTGTAGTTTTCCACATAGTAAATAATTCATCTAATTCATTAATCACAATATCAGTATTATAAAGATGTTGTTTCTCTACATATGACTGTGCTAATGCTTCCAATTGAGTAAATTTACTATTAAAGAATTCTTTATTGAGTTCAAATACATTTAGTTTAATTCTACCTGTTTCTAAATAGTATATTGGAAGCATTGCTATTCTATAGCTATGTAATGCAGTTCTAGGTGAAGATGTATTCATTTTAAATCTATTCATCTGAGATATGATGTCGTGCTCCAAATATTTTATAGTTTCTTTAGGAAATAGATTCCATAGCATTTCTATTTTAAATAATGGATGTGAATATATTGGATTACTCATATTCATCATTACTTCAAAATGTCCATATCGTAAATCCATTTCTGCTATATGACCTAATGAATACATATTTATATCTAATCCATAATGCTTATTATTAAATAATTTACGTTCTCCTACATGTACCCAATCCCAATAATTAGGTTTATAAAATACTCCATGTAAATCATAATCATATTTATCATCTGCCCATCCAAATGCTCTACTCCCTGTTAAAGATATTAAAAGAATTATTCCGTCTCCTAATTTCTCTTGTATAGTTTCTTTAATCATCTCTATCTCTTCTTCAGTTAATTTATCTGCATTATACATTCCAAATCACCTCTAGTTTATGAGGGTAATAATATCCATTTACTATTCCAATAAAGTAGGGTGTCCTAACTTCTATTATACTGTTAAGCAGACTCCAAGTCATTTTCTCCTTAAGTAATTCATAAGTAAAATCATATAATTCATCTGAATATTCTTTATATAATTTTATCCAAGTATCTGTTACTGATAATGCATTTCTACAAGTATATGAACATGGAAACCATGAAATTAAGTGGAATCCAAAATATCTTATTAAATTATTTAATTTAGGATTACCATATACTTTTATAGTATATTCTTCTTGAGTACTTGATTCTGTATTTAATGCAGTTTCAAATATTAAATCATATGAGGGATTACCCCAATGGATGTTAAAGAATTGTATGTCACATTCTGGATATCCTAATAATCTTCCTATAGTTTCAACATCATTATTATAATGTGCATCTCTAAATTTAATAGCGTCTTCTATATTTCTTGCAATTACTCCATATACCATACTAGATGAATCTAGTTTATTAACTAGTGTATGTCTATGTGCAAATCCATTATATCTCTTTACTCTATAAATTGGTAGAAATATTAATTTATCTAAAGTAATTTTCTCTATAGTCTTATCAAATGTTTCTGGTAATAAATGAATTACATCTACTGCCCTATATCCTCTCTTTACTAATTGGTATTCTATCCATGAAACTGCTTTATATGCTTCTTGCATCTTAGGATATATCTTCCTCTTTATATACTCGTCTTTAAATACTATTTTAGTAAATGGATTTGGTTCAATCATATTTACACCTTATTAGTGAAATCTGCATGTGAAGTAAATTCTTTATTTTCAATATTGATTATCTTATCTCTAATAGGATAATATGAACCCTTCCATGAAGATGGATTTCTACTTGAGTAGAATGACATTGCCCAAAATGGATTAATATATTTACCTTGTTCTCTTGCTTCATAATAATCTATATCTGGAAAATCTGTTACTAATAATATATTTGGAAACATTCCTTTAATATCACTTTCTATTCTTTCCCATAATTTCTTATATGCATAACAGAATCTAGTTTTACGTCTCCAATCACCATCTATTCCCTCAGCTGGACATCCTCCACCACATATATTAAAATATCTACATCCTTTACAGTCTGTTTCTTTAAGCATATAGTATCTTTCATATGTTGAATTACCTATTATATTAGTTTCATTTGCATTTGCTCTAGTATATATCCATTGTTCTTGATATGTTCTATCACAGTTGCCTAATGTACCATCTCCATATATTACTATACAATTCTGTGTATTCCAGTAATCACATCTATTGAATATACATATAGCTGGATTATATCCTAATAATGAATCTATCATTTCTCTATAAGGTTGCCATATTAATTCCTTATCTCTAATTACTACTTCATATACTTTTATCCATGCATAAGCTAATTCTTCTGGAGTCAATTCATATATCTTTAGTAATGGATTATTCGTCCACATAGGATTTAATCTCCCTGATTTAATTCCTTGTTTCTTTAACCATAGTATTGATTCTATTAATTTAGGTACTTTATCTTTAGATGCATTTGCCCTAGATAAGACCATAATAACTCCTGTAGGAATCTTATTAGTAGTAAGTAGTTTTATAGCATTCATTAATCTCTTATTATACTCTTTATTTAATTCTTCATTATTAGGATATCCACGTAGTTTATTTAATTCATTTAATCCATCCCAGCTTAAGCCTATTGAAATATTATATTCTTTAAA
>Ga0164318_10008401_pt1 | contig 10018 bp, 5 predicted proteins | sample GuaBasSedimGuay9_FD_113734 | JGI IMG/M metagenome (GOLD analysis project Ga0164318, IMG submission 113734) | Subseafloor sediment microbial communities from Guaymas Basin, Gulf of California, Mexico - Guay9, Core 4571-4, 0-3 cm | ecosystem: Environmental > Aquatic > Marine > Hydrothermal vents >...
CCAATAACCGACCAACCTGCAAATTTACTTTCTATAGTTCCATCATTAAGGTTCACAGTAATATCATAAGCACCAAGTTCATATTCTAAAGGATCTCCATTTTCAACAACTACACCGTCAGTAACACCATAAACTTTACCATCAACTTTATTAGTTAATGTAAAAGCAGTACCATCAGTATAAACCCATCCTGAATATACACCATCATCATTAGCTGAAACTAGTCTTTGAGAATGAGCATCATCTGTTAAATACAAAGATGGAGGCCCATAGGTAGTAATTTTAACAGCTAGAGCCGCTGAGGTAGATTCAATTTGATCTGACCCACCTGTTGTAGAGGAAACAATTACCGCTCTAACCCTTAATTCTAAAGAAGCTTGTTCATCTTCTGGTAATACAGTAATTAATAGCGTATTTAAACTACTCTGCGTAAAACCAAATTCATTTTCGACTTCAGTTTGTCCTAATTCAATAGGTTCAACAAAATCGGTACCTTCAACAGCAGCTTCTAAAATATATACAATAGAAGCATTATATCCAAAATCAGCTTTTGATCCTGAAATTATAACTGAATCAGAAGCATTATCTTTTGCCAAAACCAGATCACTAACTGACTCAATAACCGGAGCCACAGGATTTGCACTCAATATAGCTCTTGTTTCATCTTTTTCACAAGCAAAAAAACTAATCATGCCTGCCAAAGCTATAAAAATTAAAAATTTATTTTTCATTTTCTTATATTTTTAAATGTTAAAACATTAATAACCAGCATTTTGAACCAAATTCGGATTTGCATTCATATCGTTTGTAGGAATAGGATACAAATCTCTATGCGATGAAGTGGCCATACCTGTCTGTACACCACCTTTCCATTCCCATTGGTATGTACCATCAGTAAATTGTCCAAAACGAATTAGGTCAGTTCTTCTTTGTGCTTCCCAGTATAGTTCTCTTGCTCTTTCGTTAAGAAGAAAATCTAAGTCAAGAGAAGCAACATCACCAGAATTATCACCATAAGCTCTTTGTCTGAGTTCATTTACATAAGCTAAAGCAGTTCCCATATCACCACCTGCACCACCTCTAACAACAGCCTCTGCATACATTAAATAAGCATCAGCTAAGCGAAAAACAGGAAAATCAGTACTTGCAAAAGTTGGATGAGCATTTGGAGCTGCAATGGTATCAAGTCCATCTGCAGATATAGTAACATTTTTAAATTTAGTTACCCCAATACCTTCTGTAAAATTGCCAACAGTAGCAATGTTCCAGTCCCACTTTGGTATAGAGTTATCATCATCTTTTATAGGGCTGAAGAAAAACATTCCTCTTTTATCAGCTATTGAAGGATATTGTGGATTTCCCTCAAAATCAGATTCCAAAACACCAAAAACACCTTCAACAAATGTATTAATGGTACGAATACCACCCCATCCACCATCAATTCCGTTTAATGGCATTCCACCACCGTTTGAGGCATGAAGAATGAAGGTCATTCCACCATATTGCTGTGTATTTATACCATCAAAAGCAATCGGAAAAATCATTTCCGGACTTGTATGGTTATCAGCATGAAATACACTTTGATATAATGGATCGATTGTATAACCTGCACCAATTACTTTATTTAATTGTGTAATAGCATCAGTGTTTCGCTCAGTTCCTGTATAAACCTCTGCATTCAAATACAGTTTTGCTAATAACATCCATGCAGCGGCTTGGTCAGCACGCGCATACTCAAATCCCGGTGTTCCTAGTTTAGTATCCAGATCAAGTAATTCTTTTTCAATATAAAGAAATAAGTCTGCTCGAGAAATTTGCTCAGGTAGAAATGCTCCAGGAGAATCTTCTTCTGTAACAAAAGGTACACTACCAAACATATCAATTGCATGATAGTAAGAAAAAGCCCTTAAAAAGCGAGCCTCAGCATTCATAACTGCTAAATCACCGGTATCATCTGCTGTATTGCGAATAAATTCATTAGCAATGGAAATAGTATAAAAGATTCTTGAATAAAGAGCCGCAATGAAAACATCATTTGGAGCCCATGTATGCCAATGAAAATTTTTGATTGTAGCATCATTCCATGAAATAATTGCTTCATCAGTTGATAATTCCTGTAAGCCCCATAGTTGACGCAAGTAATTACCAAAGCCTTCATCAATACCGGCAATGTCAGGATTTCCTCCGCCACCACCAGTTTGTCCACCTACTGCATAGCTGGCATAAATTTTTGCTAAAGCCTGCTTAAAAGATGCAGGATCACTAAATATATCCGAAGCCGTAGTTACATTAGGGTCAATTGGCTCTACATCCAAATCATTGACGCAGGATGAAAAAAACAGCGCCGTAAACATGAATACCAATAATAATATATTAATCTTTTTCATTTTATTTCGTTTTAATATTTAATTAAAAATTAAGGTTTAAACCTAACATAAAGGTACGTGGTCTTGGAAAAATATTGTTGTCAATTCCACCTGAAACTTCAGGATCAATACCTGTATAATTAGTAATTACAAAGGCATTCTGAACCGTAAAACCTACACGACCATTAATTTTATCAGAGAAAAACCGATCAAAACGATAACCTAAATTTATGTTATCCATACGGAAGAATGAAGCATTCTCCAAATAAGTATCTGACCAGTACTGTGCAGTTGTAAACTCAGTTCGTTCAACATCTTTTAAAATATTCTGAGTAAAACCAGATTGATTATATAAATTATCATATAAAGCCATGCTAGACGCATTATTATTATACACATAATTTCCAATATTAATCCTACCAGAAAAAGAAAAATCAATATTTTTATAAATGAATCTTGAAGACAATCCTATAGCATAATCAGGTGCTGGATTTTGAAGATATAATTTATTCAGTTCATCAGCTGAAACATTACCACCATTACCTGTTTGGTCAACGTAAACACCTTCAATAGGCATTCCGCTTGCATCATATACTTGTTGAAAAAGGAAAAAAGTACTGGCAGGATATCCCACTGAATTTATTTGAACATTATTACCAACACCACCAGCAATACCACCAGTTGCATAACCAGTATAATCTGGGTTATCAGTCAAAGTAAGTTTAGTGATTTCATTTTCGTTATATGAAAGATTACCAGCAATTTCAAAACTCATATCCTCTTTAGAAATAACCTTATATACCAATTCTAATTCAAAACCCTTGTTTTCAAGTGAACCAACATTCGTAATTAAAAAGTTTGAGAAGTTTGTACCTGCTGCGATAGGTACCTCATTAAGTAAATCAGTAGTTTCTCTTTGATAGTACTCAAATGAACCACTAATCCTATCATTTAAAAATCCAAAATCTAAACCAATATTTGCAGTTGAAGTTTCCTCCCATTTAATATTTTCATCATAAGCATCTGGTCTTTGTGTTGGATAAAAAGTATCACCAAATTGATAATAAGCACCAGTAGTACTTCTAGTATAAGCTGGTATATATGGATAATAGTTATCAGATAAATTTTGCTGACCTGTAATACCGTAACCTACACGAAGTTTTAAACTACTTACAAAATCTGCATTATCCATAAAGCTTTCTTCATTCAATTTCCATGCACCAGCAAACGATGGGAATAAACCCCAACGGTTCTCTTCTGAAAAACGTGAAGAACCATCATAACGCATAGTTGCTGTTAATAAATATTTGCCTTTGAATGCATAATTAGCTCTACCCATAAATGAAACCAAAATATTTTCACTAGCATATGGCGTTGCACGAGCATTTTCATAGCCACCATTTGTCATTTCCCATGGACGGTTCGAACTCATACCTTCACGATAAAAGTAGTTATAAGAGTATCCACCCATCACATCTAATTTGTGATTTGCACCTATTTCTTTACTATAAGTTAAATAAAAGTCAAAAACGGTGTTTTTCCTTAAGTTGTTGTAATTAAGAACACTTCTTTCCGGCTCACGATAACTCCAGGATGCTAAAGGATCAGTATAATCACTTCCTGCAGTTTCATAATAATCATAACCAAAATTAACAGTTGCTGTCAATTCCGGCATAAAAGGCATAGTATAATCGAATTTAGAGTTAAGAAGATAACGACTTGCTAAAGATGAATTATCTCTATATTCTAATTGTGCAACTGGATTATGTGTAGCAATATTATTAGGTAAACCATTTAATGGATCACCTGAGCTAAGTTCAGTCCATGCAGTATATCCGCCATAACGAGTATTACCGTTCTGAATAGCTTGCGATGGGTCAAACCTTACAGAACCACCTATAGCATCCGTATTTGAAAAATCATTGCTTGTATAGGATCCTTTTGCATTCAAATCCATTTTTAAGTTGCCATCTAATAAAACAGGATTAACAGAAACATCAAAAGTACTTCTGGTCATATTGGTATTTTTTAAAATACCATCCTGATTAGTATAGCCAAAAGAAATTCGATAAGGAACTTCTTTTAATGCACCAGTCACACTAACATTATGATCTTGTGAGAAGGCATTTTGATAAACTTCCTTTTGCCAATCAGTATCTGCATTACCAAGAGCACTTGCAGCACTTACCGATAAGCCATTATTTGTAATTTGGTCAAAAACTACAGACCTAAACTCATCAGCACTAAGTAACTCTGTATATTTAACAGGTACTCCTAAAGATACATTTCCATTATAGCTAGCACTAGCCTCACCTACTTTACCTCTCTTAGTCGTAATAATAATAACCCCGTTAGATGCTCTGGAACCATATATTGCAGTTGCTGATGCATCTTTTAATACTGTAAATGTTTTAATATCGTTCGGGTTAATTGTAGACAAAGGATTTGACATTCCGCCTATTCCTTCATTATCAATTGGAATTCCATCAATTACAATTAAAGGATCGTTATTTGCACGAAGTGAAGAACCACCTCTTATCCTAACAGTTGCACCAGCTCCAGGCTGACCACCGGCTGTAGTAATAACAACACCAGCTGCTTTACCCATAAGTAGTTCTGCAGGAGTAGTAATAGCACCCTGATTAAAATCTTTAGAGTCAACCGCTGTTACCGCACCGGTAGCATCACTCTTTTTAATTTTACCATAACCAATAACTACGATCTCTTCTAAACCAACACCCGCATTTAATTGTACTGAAATGCTTGTTTGGTTTCCAATAGCTATTTCCTGTGTATCGTAACCAATGTACGAAAACAATAGGAAATCTTCAGAACGTGCACTAATCTTATAATTACCGTCAAAATCAGTAATTGTCCCATTTGATGTACCTTTAATGGAAATATTAACACCTGGTATTGGTGAACCATCTTCGGCATCAGTTACACGACCGGTAATTTCTGTTTGCTGCGCGAATGCAATATTCGAAATTGCAGCAAATGCAAAAAATAACATCAGTCTTTTTAGCATACCATAATAATCTTTCATTTTTAAATCTAATTTAGGTTAAAAAAATTTATTACAAATATTAAAAGTCTCTCAGGCTAAAATTTTGTTTCCTCACAGTTTATTTTATTCGCAAAAACATAATTTCAGGTCAAACGTAATAACTATTAGTATGTTTTAACAAAAATTAACTGGTATTCGTCCAAATAATCGTCGCAAACGAATTCGCAAACGTTTGCATAAATTGATAATTTTATTCACTTTTAAATTAAAAGAGATTAAGACATTGTTATCCTATAAGCATAATTTTCATAAGATTGCTACGAGAAAACTTTTATAATTTATCTACTAAAATATATTTTTACAACGACTATTATATTTCCAGAGTTTCAAATAAAAAAATGCAAAAATCAAAGTCTACCCTACTTCGGCAAAATCACAAAGACCTAATATTATGTCACTTACCGTAAAGGACAATTTTTTACAAAAATGAAAAACTGTCAGGTCATTTGTTAAAACCTTTTTTTTTTATAATTTAGGCATGTGCTTAACACTTAAAAATGAAACAAGTAGGCAACAGGTAGTTATTAAATTATAAGGCTCTGGTTTAAATATTCTGGGATGCCGATAATTATCTTCTATGTTTTAATTTACAGGTAATTAGTCATTAAGTCATTGGTAATTAAAAATAGATATTAATTACTATCAATTACTAATGACCAGTATACTAATTACTTGCCAGATATATGCATTGTAGATATTAAAAATATTTCAGACCCACCTTCCAAAGTACAAAGTACGGCGGACAGGCAAGCTAAACTTGAGCGAATTATAATTATTTGTAACTTACAATTGCATCTGACCAATAAAAAAAGACTTAAACAGATGAAAGGAAGACAAGTAACCATAAAAGATATTGCCAGCGAGTTAGGCATTTCTGCATCAACTGTTTCAAGGGCATTAAAAGATCATCCAGACATTAGTGTAAAGACAAAAAAGGCGGTTAATGAATTAGCTGAAAAATTACATTATAAGCCCAATACTGTTGCGTTAAGCCTACGCCATAGCAAAAGCAACATTATAGGAGTAATCATCCCTGAACTAATCCACCATTTTTTTTCATCAGTAATTAGTGGGATTGATGATTTGGCATATGCAAATGGGTATAATGTTATGATTGCTCAATCTAATGAGAATTATGAACGAGAAGTTAGTGAAACTCAAGCGATGCTAGCCAGTAGAGTAGCTGGAGTTTTAGTTTCTGTATCGAAAATGACCAAAGATTTTAAACACTTTAAGAATCTGGAAGACAACGGGATACCAATTGTCTTTTTTGACCGTGCGTGTAAAGAAATGAAAATGGATAAGGTGGTGGTTGATGATTTTGATGGTGCTTTTAAGGCAGTTGATCATTTAATTAAAACCGGATGCAAACGTATTGCCCATTATGGTACATCGCAGCATTTACTTATTGGACGAAATAGGCAAAATGGTTATTTACATGCTTTGTATAAAAATGGAATTGCAATTGACGATTCGCTTATTTACAAATGTGATGATTACGATGAAGCCTGGTTTTTAACTGAAAAATTGATGAAATCAGATAATAAACCCGATGGTATTTTTGCAGTAAACGACATGACCGCTATTGGTGCCCTGCAGGCCATTAGGAATATGAAATTGAAAGTGCCGGAAGACATATCAATTGTAGGATTTACAAATGGGAAAATTTCAACCATGACTGAGCCTCCCCTAACAACCGTTGAACAACACGGGTATGAAATGGGACAAATTGCAGTACGAATGCTTTTAAACCGACTGGAAAAAGAAGATGAAAATTATGAGCCGGAAACAAAAGTTATCAAAACTGATTTAATTGTTAGGGGAACTACAAGGGAGAAGTGAATAATGAATATTGTCTATTGATTATTAATGGAATTCTGTGTAATAGCTATTTAACTGCGTTGAGGGCTGCCGTTCGCAAAGGAGCACAAAGGTCTCACAAAGCTACGCAAAGAACCTAAGCAGACACTAACAACTGAATAGCAGATAATTAAGCTCAATTTATCAGTTGCGAAACTTTAGTAATCTAATAATCAATTTTCAATAGACAATTTTCAATTATAAATACACTTTTTCAGCTTTAAATCATCAAAAAACACCTTCTTCCGAAAACGTTTGCATTGTTCATGTGTTAAAAAGCATAAAATATTATTGAGCTTATTTTTTTAAAATTAGATTTTTCCCGCAAACGTTTGAAATAACAAGACAACAGGCAAAACATCTATAAAAGTCCTTCTAATCCTGATGTATTTATATTATAAAATTTGGTTCGTATTATTTTTTTTCATTATTTAGTCGTCTCTCTCAGGTCATATTTTGTTTTTTATAATGTACTTTTATTGTAGGTTTCAACCACAGTATTTTTTACAATTCATACAAATTAGTGTATTGTATTAATATTGCTGAAGTTGCTAACTACAATTAATAGTTTCTAAATAATTAAATAAGATATTAATAAAAATTAAATATCTTATTCTAGGTAAATATCCTAATAAATAAATTAGCGATTTTACAAAATTTGAAGCTGTAGGTAGAAGTATTTTTCTCATTTAATAATTATTCCCTCATTTTGGGTTTTCATTATTACTAATGGTTTATTTTATTTGTATAAAATTTATAACAAATAAAATTTAGTATAATGAAACAAAAACCACCTTTAAGTTTTTGGCAAATTTGGAACATGAGTTTCGGATTTTTTGGAATTCAATTTGGATTTGCTTTACAAAATGCAAATGTAAGTCGAATATTTGAAACGCTTGGAGCTAACATTGAAGACATTCCTATTTTATGGATTGCAGCACCTGTAACAGGTTTAATCATTCAACCTATTATAGGACACCTGAGTGATAATACCTGGGGAAAACTTGGCAGAAGACGCCCTTATTTCCTTTTTGGTGCTATTTTAGCTTCGCTGGCTTTAATAATTATGCCTAACTCACCTGTTTTATGGGTTGCTGCCGGTATGTTATGGATTATGGACGCATCTATAAATGTATCTATGGAACCTTTCAGAGCATTTGTTGGCGACATGTTACCTTCAAAACAGAGAACTGTTGGTTTTGGTATGCAAAGCTTTTTTATTGGTACCGGGGCTGTAATTGCATCAGCTTTGCCCTACGTACTCACAAACTGGTTTGATATAAGTAATACATCAATAGGCAATACAATTCCAGATTCTGTAAAATGGTCCTTTTATTTTGGTGCAATTGTATTTATGGCTGCAATAATTTGGACAGTAGTTAAATCAAAAGAGTATTCACCAGAAGAACTGGAATCATTTGAAAGCAATGAATCTAAAATAGAAAAAAGTATAGTAAGAAAAAGTAATAATACTAAATATAACATGATTGGGGGAATTAGTTTAGTTACTGGACTGGTTCTAAGTTTTTTGTTCTATTTCTTAAATTATGAGAAAGAACTCTACATACTTTCTTTTGGCTTGATTGCATTTGGACTAATTGAGTTTTATGGAGGTCTTTTGTATAAGCAAAAAAAAGAAAATGGCTTTTTAGAAGTTATTACTGCCTTTAACGATATGCCAAAAACAATGGTTCAGCTGGCCTTCGTTCAATTTTTTTCTTGGTTTGCTTTATTTGCTATGTGGATATATTCTACGGCAGGTGTAACATCTCATATTTATGATATGAAAGCTGATGCTGAAATGATTAATCAGCTTGAAGTAAACCTATCACAGTTTTCAACAATAGAAGGCGATGAGCAAATACATAATATTCAAACTGAACTAGACAATTATAAGCTTAAACTACAAAAAAGCAGTTCTGTTTCATTGAGTATGAAAGTAGTGAAATTTTATCTTTCAGGATCTGAATTCCTGGATGCTGAGATTACTGAACGCATGAAGCATATTGAAAGCGAATATAATACAGGAGCTGACTGGGTTGGAGTCGGTTTTGCCGTTTATAATGGTGCAGCTGCAATATTAGCATTCTTTTTAATGTTTTTGGCGCGGGTAACCAATCGAAAAATTACACATGCATTAGCTTTAGTTGTGGGTGGTATCAGTTTGGCCTCAATATACTTTATATCTAATCCTGATTTGGTACTAATTCCATTTATTGGAATTGGTTTGGCCTGGGCCAGTATACTGGCAATGCCCTATGCTATCCTAACAGGCTCATTACCAACAAATAAAATGGGAACATACATGGGAATTTTTAATTTCTTTATAGTTATTCCGCAAATTTTAGCAGCTAGTTTGTTGGGCTTTTTCATAAAAGAACTATTTGGTGGACAGGCAATATTTGCACTTATTCTTGGAGGAATTTCAATGATAGTAGCTTCGATATTAGTAGTTTTTGTAAAAGATAATGATTAAAAGTATTGGTTTTAGAATGCTATTTGGCTCAATCCAGGCATTTATATATTTAATAAAAATATGGAAATTAAAGCATTAATTTTTGATTTAGACGGCGTTATAGTCGATACGGCAAAATATCATTATTTAGCATGGAAAGAAATAGCTGATGAATTGGGTTTTTTCTTTTCAAAAGAAGATAATGAGCGACTAAAGGGAGTTTCACGAATGCGCTCACTTGATATTTTATTAGAGGTAGGAGCTGTTAAA
>Ga0164318_10008402_pt1 | contig 10018 bp, 4 predicted proteins | sample GuaBasSedimGuay9_FD_113734 | JGI IMG/M metagenome (GOLD analysis project Ga0164318, IMG submission 113734) | Subseafloor sediment microbial communities from Guaymas Basin, Gulf of California, Mexico - Guay9, Core 4571-4, 0-3 cm | ecosystem: Environmental > Aquatic > Marine > Hydrothermal vents >...
GTAAGAGGTGAAGCTGTAAGTTCTGTTGTTCCGTCTGTTTTAAAGGTAGTTATGTTTAATGTTTGTGTTCCTACGGTTGTTCCAACTGTCCATATGGTGCTTACTATTCCGTTTTCATCAGTTATTGCACTTGTTTCAGAAACGGAGCCTTCACTTACCGCAAAATAAACGGTTGTTTCGGCAGTAAAAGCATCACCATTGGGGTATTTTACAATGATTTCAGTTGCTTGTTTTAATTTACTTTCTGCAAGTCCGGTTTGGTCTCCACCTGTAACAAGTTCAATTTTATCTGCTTCTAAGTTTGCAGTTACAAAAAGTGGTGAGCCCGGCAAGTATGTTATTCCATCGTCTTTAAATGCTTCTACTAAAAGTTTTTGTGTGCTTTTGTCTGAGCCAAGTGTCCATGTTATGCTCGCTTTTCCGTTTGCATCAGTTGTTACACTTGCTTTTGAAACGGAACCTTCTCCTACAGTAAAATTAACTATTGCACCAACAAATGGGTTTCCATTTTGGTCTTTTACCAAAACTTCAATTGGGTTTGCCAATGTTGTTCCGGCATCTGCAATTTGTGCATCGCCTGAAAGAAGTTCTAAGTTTGTGGCATTAATTGGGTCGGTTTCATCAGGGCTACAGGATGTTATAAATATGCTTGTAGCGATAATAAATAGTAGCAAAGCGGATAAAATTCTTATTTTTTTCATAATTTTTATTTTAAATTCTTATGTTTCGCTCATTCAGTGCCTGCCCAAACCAATTCGGAGGCTTTAAAACTTATTTATATAAGTCCCCGGGCATCGCCCAGGGCTGTGTGATTTCGCCCCTTTGGGGCTTAGCTTATTTAATTTTTTAATTTATTGTTTATAATTGAAAAAACAGCCACTTTCTTAATTGTATGAGATCGCTTTCCCGCTTAGGCGGGACAGGCTATTCTTCGCGATGACGTTCATTGTGCGCACGACTGTTTTTTATTCATAATTTTTATTTTACTTTATGTCTTAAAATAGTTTCAGAAGTTTGTTTATTAATTCCCGGAAGCGTATATATTGCTTTAAATCTATAATCTCCACTTTTTACTTGTGGGAAGGGTTTATTTATAAGGTATTTTAATTCATCGCTAATTGAGTTATTCCCATAATATTTTGAGCAAACCTTTGTAGATAAATCACGGTAATCTAAATATACATCGTAAATTAGATAAGAATAAAATGAACCGGCAACAATTTCGGAATTAGCATATCCATATTTAATGTTGTCTTCTGTTAATTTTTTTGCTGTATAATATTGATGAAGTACAATAGTATTTACAGGTGGTATACCAATTGGTTTTTCATTTCTTTTAAGTGTAATATTGCCTGCAAGAGGGTAGTTCTCATAGAGATAAGGGTAGATTAATCGTTTATACCAAGGCTTATTATCTAGTATATTTTCAAATTTAATTAAAGGAGGAATATTGTTTTTGCCTGTTTCGTAGGCATCAAAAACTTCGCCTCCGTATATTCCTTTTAATAATAAATGTACCCCGGTTTCAATTGGATATTTTGAACCAACCGATAAACGCATCCCATCAATTTTCTCACTTAAAGTGTTATATTTACTAGTTCTAAAGTGTGTTGTAAATACTTCTTGCTCTTCAAGTTTGTCTAAATTGCCTTCGGTTATTTTTGTATTAATTTCAATGGTAGAAATTTTACCAATTTTTTCTTTACCTACATTGTATTTGTCAAAATCAAAATCATTTTCGGCAATTTCAATATCTTTTTTTTCAACTTTGGCAAAAACATTATCATCAACTGTTGTGGTAGCCTTTTCAACGGGTATGTTTAGCAAATCAAATGAGTATATTTTGTTGTTTTTTAAGCTTGAAGGTCTTTTAAAGTCAATTTTTTTCTCTGATTGATTATAGCTAAAACTAAATTCATTTTTAGAACCGTCTTTTTCTGTAAAACTTCCTGCTTGTTTCCATTTTGTACCCGGTTGAAATACAAATAAATAGTTTTGTCCTTTTTCCAGTTGAATATAGCCAATATCAGTTTCGTTTTGGTAATAGTTAAACTGATTTATTAATGGATAACTGTAAACAATGTTTTCATGTGGAATATAATCGGGTGCTTCGCCGGTAGTAAAAGTAGTTTTCATGTTTTCAATAACTTTATTACCATCGGCCATGATGGTTTGCCAATTTCCGTTTACTTTTTCTTTAAAACTTACCTGCACATCTAAACTTAATTGTTTTTGGGGTGGTAAAATTTCAAATGAATTAAAAGCCAGTACATCTTTTTCGCTATTCCAGTTTAAATCACCTTGTAATGTATTTGTTCCATCTTTTACCTGAAAATGATCCAGTTCAATTTTAAAAGATAAATCATTACCATCCATATCCTGTAAATTGAAAATTTTGCCAATAGGCATATTAAAAATTGCCTGGGGGTTATTAAATACATTTACATCATTTGACCCATCGTTTGGAGTAGCTTCGGCTATTACTTCAATACCTTGAACAGGACTTCCACCACTACCCTCCATATTGCATTCTTCGCCAATGGTTAAATCAAAACGACAATTTCCGCTAACCAAACCGCCTAATATGCTGTATCGACCGCCTACTACACCATGCATCCAAAACGGGTTTGGTAATTTTGCCTGTAAAACGGCAGCAGCTCCTACACGTAGTATCTCATAATTCCCTTTTATAAATCTCCAATCCACCTCAATACCAATTGCACCTTCTATATAAGCCCAAACTTGTCCGTTTGCATACCAACCATTAATACCCAATGGTTCAGACAACCCTTTACAGTTTACATTGCCATAATTTTTAAGCATTACATCAAAACCGGCTCCGGCATCAAATTGAGCATAAAAAGGTGTAAAGGCCAATTTGCCTGTACTAATGTTTAAGCCTGCACCAAAAGCAATTCCTTTTCCTTCGCCCAGGGCATTTTCGTTGGCCATATAATTCAGATCTATACCACCTAAAATTTCTGATACTTTTGCTGGTGGTGGTGGACTTGCCGGTATATTTGTCCCCATCATAAAATAGGAGTTTAATTCAGCTAAGCCTAATACGGAAATTTCTATCCTGTCCATTGGTTTTCCTATATGTATGTACCATTCATCAGGGGCAAAATGCATCACCGCATCACCGGCTCTTCCATTAGGGCCAATACCCGTTATAACATCTCCCGGCATATTTATATAAACGGAAAGGTTTCCATGTGTTACCTTATTACGGAAATCAAAGTCAAGTTTGGTATATGCTGAAATACTCGCCCGGATGTCTGTATCTTTTTCTTCAGGGGCATTGGGATCAAAACCATTGGATAGTTTTTCACATTTTTCTAAGAATTTTTTTGCATTTTCGGGTAATGGGGGTGTCATAAAATATCCATTCCCAACAAACACTATTCTATTAACTCCTGCATATTTGTTAAAAGCCATTTCAAGGGTAAGATCAGCATTAAAAGCCTCTTTTTTTGTCAGGCCATAACCTACTGTTGCTTTAAACCCATAAAGAGTTTCTACATCAGGTTTGTAAATAATACCTGATTCCGTTTTCCCAATAGTACTTGTTGAATTTTCATTATATCCCAACTGCCTCATGTGGTGATAAATACCACCACCAAATTGATATAAATTTACTCCTGTAAATATCGGAAGTCCGTTTTTTAAAGTAAGCAAAGCATCGGCATAGAAATAGCGCATACCATCAATATTTCCGAAAATAGCAGTCGCTTCTAATTTAGGCAGTGATTTAAATTCTGCATCTATAGTACCTGAAAACCCATTGCCATAAACAGGATCTTGTTTGTACCATTGCGCAGTTCCTTTTAATTTGAATGCTCCCTGATTTACGTCAATAACTATTTTACTAACCTCAAAACCATCGTATTTCCACTTTTGTCGGTTGTTTTCTTCGTAGGATTTAGCATAAAAGGTTAATCCTGTTTCTCCTGCAAATCCTGCATTCTCACTTTTTACCAGATTTAAGTTCAAATCGAACTTAAGTCCGGTTCTATCTTCCTGATTAAGCATTCCGATATTAGAAATAGAAATGGGGTATTTCCCAAATTTTTGCTGTGAATCTTCTGTTCCAAAAGAAAAGCTTTCAACTTTTACATAAGGTTTCTCCGGGCTAAGTTCAAGCCTTTCAAAATCAAGTCCTGCGATTTCGGTTTCTTTATTTTTTATTGAAAGGGCTCCATTAAGCACTGCTTTAGGTTTAAATTTACCATCTACAACACTAATATCTATGTATGAATTGGGGTCTAATCGCAATTTAGCTGCCCACATATCCATATTTAGGGTTTCCTGTGTTTCAACAATAAAATTGTAATTATTATCAAGATCAATAAATGCTTCGTAGTTTAAGGTAGCTGTATCAGATAAAGGAGGAACAGTAATTGTTCCGTTAAAACCGTAGGATACCATTTGGTTTTTGGTTATTTCGGCTGAAATCTCATCTAATGAGAATGGCCACTTACCAATTTTACCTTCACCCTTTGGAATCACGTTTTTAGCTGAAAAAAGTCCACTAATGCCCATATTATCAATAATCATATTATGAGCCTCAATGGTTGACCTTTGTACTGTATCTTTACTAAGATTACCGGGTAGCCTCACAATCATATCCTTTAAAAAGAAACCTTTCCACATTTTTGTATTCCCTTCTACAAAATCAGGTGATTGGTAGCCCTTAGGGAATACCATGGATGGTGAATTAGCCAGTTCGCTAAAATCAAATACGGCACTATTAACCGCAATGCTAAAATCTTTTAAATCTTTGTGCTGAAAGGCTGTAATACTTACTTCAACCAATAAATCATCCCAGCCCTCAAGTTGTGTTTCAAAACTGGCTTTTACTTTTTTATTTTCGTCCTTAATTATTTGTCCATCCGGCCCCTCGGGTAGTAGCATTTCGCGGCTAAATTCAATATCACCTTGTAAGCCCATAGATTTATAACCCTTGCAGTCCCACTCTACAAAGGTTTTGCTTTCTTCGCCCTTCACCACAAGGGTCATTTGCTCACCAAGTGGAATATCTACATTTTCCAGTAATTCAAGCCGTGCCCCGGCAGTAAAACCCCCAGGTGCAAAATTTATATCCTTCCCTTTTAAGGCAATGCGTTTTTCTGATTCGGGCACTTCACATGACATGTATGCGGTAACGGTAGCACCATCAGGAGTAAATTTCATGGTTTCGAGCACAATGATGTTTACCGTGTTCCCAATATTTTTTTTAATACCCACAGGCAAAGTCACTGAAAGGGCCTCATCAATGGAGGAAATTGTACGCTCTTCTTCAACTACTTGTTTATGAAGAGAGTTAGCCTTATTAACCTCTATGCTATCGTTAGGAGGATCAATAGGTAAATGATAAACAGAAGCTGACAACTGAATAGGAAAAATCAGGCTTATGAGCACTAGAAGGTTTAGGAGCTTCATAGGCTAATAGTTTTGTATAGTATAAGGTATAGGTAAATTAATCTATAAAAGTAAAATCTTTACATAACTAAAAGAAAATTATAAGTAATTTAGAATTATTCTATTTTATCTGCTTATATTTTAGAGTTAAAGTGCTAATAAGAAAGCAAAATGAAAGTTATTGTTAGTAAATGTGCAGATTTGTGTGCTCTTACATTAATGCTTTTAACCTGATGAATTATTCAGGTTAAATACAACAAAAGGTCAATTTGACATTTTTTCACAGCTATTTTCTGTAATTTTGTTTAATAATATGAACTAGCTAAAGAATCTGCACAAAAAAAACATGAAAAGTTTTTACCTCAGTCTTTATTTTTCCAGACGCTTTTATTTAAGTGCAGCAGTTCTTGTGTTATTTTTTTCTTTCGGGCATTTTTTACCGCTTTTTTATATAATTGCTAAGGTTTTAGCTTTGTTTCTTTTATCAATTACATTTCTTGATATTTTAATGCTTTATCGGTTTAAAAAGCCAATACTGGCAGAGCGAAAACTTTCAGAACGTTTATCGAATGGAGACAATAATAGGCTTGAAATAAATTTGGAAAACAACAGCTCTTTACATCTTAAATTAAAAATTATTGACGAAATACCCTTCCAGTTTCAAGTTCGAAATTTTGAATTAGAGACAGAACTTCAATCAGGTGCCAATACTGTGTTGGAATATTTTTTGAAACCCCAAATCAGGGGTGAATATCATTTTGGCAACTTAAATGTGTTTATACAGCAATCATTAGGTTTAATAACAAGAAGGATTCGTTTTGATTTACAAAAAACAGTTCCGGTTTATCCATCATATATTCAAATGCGTAAATATGAGCTTTTGGCCATATCAAACCGACTTACTGAAGTTGGAATAAAGAAAGTGCGGAGATTAAGTCATGCACTTGAATTTGAACAAATCAGAGATTATGTAAAAGGTGATGATTTTCGAACAATCAACTGGAAAGCAACAGCTCGTAGGTCACAATTAATGGTAAATCAGTATTTGGATGAGAAATCACAGAAAGTATATTGCCTGATAGATATGGGGCGCAGCATGAAAATGCCATTTGAGGGGATGAGCTTGTTGGATTATGCTATTAATTCAAGCCTGGTATTATCAAATATTGCCATGCATAAGAAGGATAAAGCTGGTTTGATAAGTTTTTCAAATAAAATTCACACCCATTTACCTGCTGAAAGGAGTAGTTTGCAGATGAAACGTATACTGGAATCACTATATAATCAACAAACTGATTTTTCAGAAACTGATTTTGAACAAGTTTATTCAATAATAAAACGGAAAATAAATCAGCGTAGCTTACTTGTTTTATTTACAAACTTTGAGTGGCATATCTCACTAATGCGACAAATGAAATTTTTAAGACAATTAAACCGCTCTCATCTTTTAGTTGTAGTGTTTTTTAAAAATACTGAATTGCATGATGTAATTAAATCGAAAGTAAAATCAGTTGATGAAATTTACCTTAAAACAATTGCTGAAAAATTGACTTTCGAAAAACGGCTGATTGTAAAGGAATTGCAAAAATACGGTATCCAAAGCATTCTTACCGAACCTGAAAACCTTAGCGTACAAAGTATTAATAAATATCTGCAATTAAAAGCAATGGGGCAAATTTAGTATTGTAGCTTGATAATCATGAGTCTTTTTCTGAAGTTTTGAAAAAAGCAACAACTCCTTTAAGTTCGGTAGCTTTATCTGAAAGTTCAGTGGCACTTGATGCCATTTCCTCACTTGATGCTGCATTTTGCTGAGTTACCTGATTTAAAGATTGTATTGCATTATTCACTTGATTGGTTCCGTTACTTTGCTCAATACTGGCCGAAGCAATTTCAGCTACTAAAGTATTTGTTTTTTGCATTTCTGGTAGGCTAAGTTGTACTAATTCACTTGTGTTTTTACTTAGCCCCAGGCTTTTAGCTGCAAGCGATACAATTTCATCTGCTGCTAGTTTGCTTCTTTCTGCTAGTTTTCTTACTTCCGCAGCAACTACTGCAAAACCTTTTCCTGCTACACCTGCCCGGGCAGCTTCTATTGCGGCATTAAGTGCAAGAATATTTGTTTGAAATGCAATATCATTAATAATTAGAATTTTATCGCTAATGATTCTGTTTGCTTCGCTACTTTCTTCCGATTTTGTATTTAATTCAGACATCCTTTGGTAGGCTACCTGTGTTATATTTTGTGTGCTTTGCGCATTGTCTTTATTTTGTTCAATATTTGAGACAAACTCTTCCATTGTGCTTGAAACTTCCTCAACAGTTGCTGCTTGCTCAGAGGCTCCTTTAGATATTTCCTGTACACCTGCTCTAAGCTCACCAGATGCATCTGCAATATAATTTGCATGATTTATAACATCACGGACAATTGTACTTAACTTTTCAACCATTAAATACATTGATTTAAGAGCACCGTATTTATATTTTGATTCATCCAAGTCCATGCTTAAGTCACCTTTTGCGATATTGTCTGCAATCTCAGCTACAATTTCAGGCTCACCTCCAAGCAATTTGTAAATATTCTTTATTATCTGTAAAGAAAGTACGAAAGAGGAGATAATACTAATTATTATTATTGCTATAAGTATGATGAGGTTTTTACTTGCCTTGTCTTCAGAATATTTAATTAATGCATTTAGTGTAGTTTCTACATTTGGTTCTAATTTGTGAACCTGAGTACGCATCTCACCTATGAGCCCTTCAGTCTCTTTATTTCCAATAACTTTGTCAAGCGCAACAATTGCCATAAAAGACTTTTGATATTCAGTAATTGATTTAATTGCTACATTTTTTTTATTCGTATTTGTAACTGAACGGTTAATTTCTTCCTGGAACTTACTTATTTCATTATTGAATTTTTCAACAAATTTTGTTATTCTATAAAGATTATAGTCTATCTCGTATCGACGCAATAGTACCATATGTATTGTGGTTTTTTCATTTTCTTCTACTTTATCAATTACGTTTTCAAGATTATCAATAGATTTACGCATTTTTCCTATCAAACCGGTATCTTTAAAACCTCTCTTTTTTTGTTCTTCAACTAATCTTAAAAATAGTTTATTATATGAGCCAAACAGAGTGCTCACTTTATTTGTCTCTTCCTCAACTCCAGCATAGATATAATAATCGTCAGCTTTTAAAGAATCAAGATGCCTTAAGGCTATTAAAAAATCTTTTTTGAATTCCTCAATGTATATGCTTTGTCCGGTTTCAAAAAAAACAGGATTATGTATATCTCTCATTAAAAAATCTTTTTCATATTTTCTTAATTTGAGTGTTTGTACATTAAGTGATTGAGCCATAAGTTGACTGTGGCTTACTTTTCTGTTTACATTCGTTGTTATTATCGTAAATATACCAATCGTTAACAGTATAAATGTGAAAAATCCGCTAAGTATATATAAACGTAGTTTTACAGAAAGCTTTGTCATGATGTTTTGTTTTAGATTATTAGTCTAAAATAAAGAAATCTTAGACAAAAAGCAAATGTGTTTAATAGAGGTGGTCTAAAGCTCTTGACTTAAAAGAGGGTGTTTATCAATAGACGTCAGAATAGATACTGAAACGATTTATTACCTGTGGTTTTGTGAGCTGTAAAATAGAATAGGAATCAGAATGCTAAAACCCCTTGTTCATATTTTGGTGTTCTTTTCTTCTCAAATTCTTCAAAAAGGCTGGGGTAGTCCTGATCAAATTGTTTTAGAATATTTGTTATAATAGCCTCTCTCATAAATTTTGATTTATTTTTGATATTATATTTTTTGCAAAATTTATCCAGAGCATCCTTTTCTAAATCATTAAAAAGAAAAGATTCTTTATTTTTTCGAAGTAATTCGGCTTTTTTAAATTTTGCTCTTGCCATTGTTAACGCAAATTGTTAATAATTAACAAAAATAGATGTTTTTCGTAAACAAACTTCTTGTTTTCAACTATTTATGGAAAAATCTTATGAACACCCCTTTGTTAATAACCTGTCTTAAGTGTTTGTTTTTCTTTAAGATATAAGCTTCTTTTTGATAAACTTCTATTCCTGGGATACCTATATAAGCCTTTTCTAATTTAGCAATTATACAATATTACCTATCTTTACCACTTTAAACACCAATTTATATTAGTATGTACAATTTAAAAATAAATATAAAAGTTTTGCTTTTGCTTTTATTAATTAATCAAAGTCTTATTGCTCAATTAACTATTGATGAAATAATTGATAAACATTTAAATATTACTGGCTTGCATTCTGATAAAAAAATTAACAGCTTTGAAATAAGTGGTAATCGAATACAAAATGAATTTAAATTACCCATAAGGATGTTGGGGATTACCCCTAATTTTTTAAGGATGAATATGAATTTCAATGGTGTCGATTTTATAAAAACATCGAATGGCGAAGCTGACTGGGAGCTAAATCCGATGAAAGATACATTAATTATTAAAGAAGGTAAAAAAGGAGAAGCAACAAACTTTTATTCGCGATGGACAGGTGGGCTTACCGAGTATAAGGAGGGCAAAATTACAGGTGAATTATTGGGTA
>Ga0164318_10008403_pt1 | contig 10017 bp, 18 predicted proteins | sample GuaBasSedimGuay9_FD_113734 | JGI IMG/M metagenome (GOLD analysis project Ga0164318, IMG submission 113734) | Subseafloor sediment microbial communities from Guaymas Basin, Gulf of California, Mexico - Guay9, Core 4571-4, 0-3 cm | ecosystem: Environmental > Aquatic > Marine > Hydrothermal vents...
ATCTTGCAATGTGGACAAATCCTTTTTACAGAACTTCTCACCTTCATGTTGATTACTTCCTCTCCTGCTCGACCGGTCACTTGTACCGGTACGTGATCCTGCCCCTCGACAAATCGTAGGGACTCAATTCGACCGCAACCCTGTCCCCAGGCAGAATCCTTATGAAATGCATCCTCATCTTGCCCGAAACATGGGCAAGAACGATATGTTTGTTCTCCAGCTCCACACGGAACATCGCGTTCGGCAAAGCCTCGATGACCGTTCCTTCTACCGGTATCCCTTTTTGCTTGACCATGAGGTCTTACCTGCCTAACTGCTATCTCTTCTCTATTCCCTCAATGCCCGATAGCGCGCACGCGGGAAACACCGCTGCACCGAGCGGCAACTCTACCTTGTGAGGATCTTGTGACCTTCCTCCGTCACCGCCACGGTATCCTCGAAATGGGCGGAAAGTCTCCGGTCCGCCGTAACATAGGTCCATCTATCCTTCTGCACAATCACTTCAAAGGTTCCTTCGTTCAGCATCGGCTCGATGGCAATCACCATCCCCGGCTTGAGAATCGGGCCCCTTCCAGGAGGGCCGAAGTTGGGAACCTGAGGCTCCTCGTGCAGCATCCTTCCGACGCCGTGTCCTACGAGCACCCTTACGACGCTGTAGCCGTTAATCTCGGCATGCGTCTGGATCACGTTGGAGATATCGGAAAGATGGTTTCCTGGTCTCACTTTGTCAATAGCAAGATCCAGAGCCTCCTTCGTGACCCTTATCAGCTTCGCCGCCTCTTCACTCACCTTACCGATCGGGTAGGTGCGAGAGGCATCGGAGTAATACTCCCTGTAGAGCACCCCCATATCGACACCGATTATATCGCCTTCGCGAAGTTCCCTCGGCCCGGGGATGCCGTGTACCACCTCTTCGTTCACCGAAGCGCAGACCGTCGCGGGATACCCCTGGTACCCCTTGAATGCAGGCAACGCTCCCTTCGAACGAATAAATTCTTCAGCAGCCCTATCGATCTCGCCCGTCGTAACACCCGGCCTGAGCATGGGCTCGATTGCCTCGAAGCAATCTCTCAAAATCTCGCCGCTCTCTCTCATCAGATCGAGCTCGGGCTTGCTTTTAATAATAATCATTTCAAAGCGCGGATTATCTCCGCTGTTATCTCCTCTATCTTCCCCTCGCCGTTCACTGCAACGAGGTTGCCCTTCTTGCGGTAAAAGTCTATCACAGGCTCCGTCTGCTCCTTGTAAACGTCGAGCCTGTGTCTTACCGTTTCCTCTCTATCGTCAGGTCTTATTACGAGGTCGGCGCCGCACTTGTCGCACTTGCCATCGACCTTCGGTTTCAAGGTCTCGAGGTTGTAAACCGCTCCGCAGACGGGGCAGACGCGTCTCGAAGTGATACGTTTTACGATAACCTCAAAATCTAGATCGACGAGGATCACCCTGTCGATTCTCTCTCTTCTTTCATCGAGCATTCCGTCGAGTGCCTCGGCCTGCGGCATCGTTCTGGGGAATCCGTCGAGGATCCACCCCGAATCACCGAGCCTGTCGAGCTCGTCGCCTATCAAACCGAGCATCAACTCGTCCGGAACGAGGGCGCCTTTCTCCATGTAATCCTTGGCTTTAGCGCCGAGCTCCGTCCCGTTCTTCACCGCCTCACGAAGGATATCTCCAGTGGAGAGGTGCACGATGCCGAGCTCTGACGCCACTCTAACGGCCTGTGTGCCCTTCCCTGATCCCGGAGGTCCTATGATCAAAAGATGCTCTTTCGACATCTGCTATCCGTCTCCTTCTATCTTCTGCCGCGCAGGCGGCCCTTCTTCATAAATCCATCATAGTGACGCATCAAGAGGTGCGTCTCGATCTGCTGGAGGGTATCGAGCATCACACCCACAACGATCAAGAGCCCCGTACCTCCGAAGTAGAACGGAAGCCCTCCCCTGCGCATCATTATATCGGGCAGAATCGCTATGAATGCGAGGAATATGGCTCCGGGAAGCGTGACGCGTGTCAGGATCCTGTCTATGTAATCGCTCGTCCTTCTGCCCGGCCTGATGCCCGGTATGAATCCGCCGTACTTCTGCATGTTCTCCGCGAGGTCGACGGGGTTGAGGATGATCGCTGTGTAAAAGTACGTAAAGAAAATGATTATTATTGCATAGAGCGATTGATAGAGCAATGTCCCGGGGGACATTATCGACTTGATATTCATAAAGAAATCGCTCTTAAAGAAAACTGCGAGCGTGCTCGGGAACATGATGATCGACTGGGCAAAGATTATAGGAATAACGCCCGCCGTGTTGACACGAAGCGGAATGTAGTTGGTTCTCCCTCCGTAGACCTTCTTGCCCACGATTCGCTTCGCATACTGGACGGGGATCCTCCGCTGCCCCTGAGTTATGAGAATCACCGAGGCAATCACAAATATCATTATGACGAGCAGGAAGATCAGCCTGAACGGCGTCAGCGTGCCTACCTTCAAGGCTCGCCAGGTGTTGAGGAAATAACCGGGGTAACGGGCGATAATGCCGATCATGATGATGAGCGAGATGCCGTTGCCGATTCCCCGTTCCGAAATCTGCTCGCCGAGCCACATGACGAAGATCGTTCCGGAGGTCATCGTCACTATCGTCATGAACCGGAAGAAGAGTCCGGGGTGAGGAACAACCGAGGCTCCGCCGACAGTGAGGTTTTCGAGAAATATCGAAATACCGCTCGCCTGAATGATCGAAAGGAGCACCGTTCCGTACCTCGTATACTGCGTGATCTTCTTTCTGCCCTCTTCACCCTCCTTCGCCAGCTTCTCGAAATAAGGAACGACAGCCTGTAGAAGCTGGAGTATAATCGATGCGCTGATATAAGGCATGATACCGAGGGCGAAGATCGTCGCTCGACGCAGGTTGCCGCCTGCGAAGAGGTCGTACAGCGCGAAGATCGTGCCCTGCTGGTTGCTGAAGAACGCCTTCAGCGCTATAGGGTTCACTCCGGGGGTCGTTATGTGACCACCGATACGATAAATGACCAGAAGCCCCAGTGTAAACAGAACACGCCTCTTGAGTTCCGGGATACTGAATATATCCTGAATCTTCTTAAACATTAAGCCTGCTCCTCGTCACCTGCTCTATTGACCGCCGATGGATTGATCAAAGTTATCGTTCCGCCCGCCTTCTGCACGAGCTCCGCAGCCTTCGTGCTCGCAGCCTCGACCTCGATATCGAGGGCGACCTTCAGTTCGCCCTTGCCGAGCAGCTTTACAGGCAACGAGGCTTTGCTTATGATACCGGCTTCCAAAAGAGCACCTCTGTTGACCTTTGTACCTGCTTCGAACTTGTTCAAAGAATCGACATTCACCACCTGGTACTGCGTTCTAAAGATGTTGGTGAATCCCCTCTTCGGAACCCTCCTCTGCAGCGGCATCTGGCCGCCCTCGAACCAAGGAGGACGATTGCCGCCGGAGCGCGAACCTTGTCCCTTGTGACCTCTGGTCGCAGTCTTCCCGTGACCGGAACCTGGTCCGCAACCGACCCTCTTTCTGCTCTTCACAGCTCCCTTTGGAGGTTTCAACTCGTTAAGTTTCATTTGTTATGGCTCCTTGCTCTCTTTTGCTTCAACAGATTCGACGACGGAAAAACCCTGTCCGGCACCTTCCTTCTCTGGAACGCTCGATTCGTCCACTTCCTCCCAGACTACCAGATGGCGGACCTTCTTCAGCATTCCCCTAATCTGAGGAGTGTCCTTTTTGTACAGGGTCATATAGTTCTTTTTGAATCCCAGAGACTCCATTACCACCCTGTGCTTCTTTCTCTGGGTTCCGATGATGCTCTTTACCTGAGTGATCTTCAAAATATTTCCCATCTTATCTTTCCTTTTCCTCTTTACGCCGCCGGAGAGACAAAAACCATCCTGACCGGCGTCGCTGGAAGTATCATGGACCAGAGTCTATCAAACGGTTCCAGGGCCTGCTTCGGCCTGGGTGCTCTGCTCCGCGTTCTGCTCTACGGCCTGCTCCGCGCTTTTCGCCTCGGCCTTCTCCTGCCGCTTCAATCCGAAGAGCTCGCCTATCGACATCCCTCTTCTCTTTGCAACGTCCGCAGCACTCTTGAGATTCTTCAGCCCATTCACCGTCGCCTTTACCATGTTGTGCGGGTTGTTCGAGCCGAGCGACTTGGTAAGGATGTCCTTTACCCCTGCGACCTCGAGCACCGCTCTCACTCCGCCGCCGGCGATCACACCGGTACCTGGCGCTGCAGGCTTGAGGAGCACTCTCGCCGCTCCGAATCGACCTATTACCTGATAGGGAATCGTCCCGCCTATCATAGGGACACGGATCATGTCGCGCCTTGCCGCTTCGGAAGCCTTACGGACCGCATCGCTGATCTCGTTCGCCTTGCCGAGCCCAACGCCGACCTTCCCCATCCCGTCGCCGACCGCTACGAGAGCGTTGAAGCTGAAACGCCTCCCGCCCTCAACGACCTTTGCGACTCGATTGATGTGAATTGTCTGCTCCAGAAACTCAGGAGTCAATGCGTCTTGCCTGTTTTGTCTTTCCAACTACACACCCCCATGGGTGACTGCATTTTCATGCAGCGCCTACGTTAAAATTCCAATCCTGCCTTGCGGGCGGCCTCGGCGAGAGCCGATATCCGCCCGTGGTAGATGTATCCTCCCCTGTCAAATCTAACCTTCTTTATGCCCTTCGCAATCGCCGCTTCGGCTATTGCCTTGCCCACGGCCCTGGAGCGAAGGATCTTTTTGCCAGCCGCCTTCTTCTTGCCCTTTCCCTTGCCGTTCTCTTCGGTGTCCGAAGCGGGAGAGGGCAGTTCAATCTTCAAGCTCGAAGCCGAAACGATCGTCTTCCCTTCATCGTCATCGATGATCTGAGCATATATGTGGTTGAGGCTTCTAAAGATACTGAGCCTCGGTCTTTCCGCGGTACCCCATACCTTTTTTCTGACTCTGAGGTGCCTGCGAAGCCTCGCCAATCTCTTTTCTCTCACCTTGTCTCTCACTTCAATCAACTCCTGCTCAATCAGTCTATCAGTTCATTCCTCTTCAAAGGAGGGAAACACTCCAAAAAACACCACTTCAATTAAAAGCCGGTTCCGACGGCCGCCTTGCCAGCCTTTCTCCTAACCTGCTCACCGGCGTATCTGATCCCCTTGCCCTTGTATGGCTCGGGCGGACGAAAGCCCCTTATCTCGGCAGCCGTCTGTCCCACCTTCTGCTTGTCTATGCCGATGATCTTTATCTTCTTCGGCTCGGGGACCTCGATAGTGATCCCCTCCCTCGGCTCGTAAACGACAGGATGCGAATAGCCGAGAGCCATAACGAGGGTCTTGCCCTTCATCTCGGCTCTGTACTCGACTCCCTCGATCTCGAGATCCTTGACGAAGCCTTTCGAAACGCCTTCGACCATATTGGCTATGAGGGTCCTCGAAAGCCCATGAAGAGACTTATGAGTCTTTGATTCGGTCGGGCGTTTGACGACAACCTCGCTTTCGCCGACCTCCACGATCATGTCCGGGTGGAGTATCTGCTCGAGCTCTCCCTTGGGCCCCTTGACCCTTATGACATTGTTCTTCAATTCAACCGTTACACCCGATGGAATCGGAACAGGATTCTTTCCTACCCGTGACATGCCTCACCTGACCTCCAGAATATCAAAAATAGTTTCTCTCTCCGTCGGCGCGGATGAACGACCGCTCCACCGACTCGCAATAATTAGTTCACAAAAAATCTCATCCATCAAACAGCCTTTACCAAACGTGGCAGATCACTTCTCCGCCGAGACCGAGCTCCCTGCACTCCTTGTCCGTCATAATGCCTCTCGAGGTGGAGATGATCGCCGTGCCGTATCCGCCCATCACTCTCGGGATCGACTTCTTGTCGACATAAACCCTTCTGCTCGGCAAACTGATACGTTTCAATCCCTCGATGGCGCTCTCGTTGTTCTCGCCGTACTTCAGGTAAACACGCAACTTCCCCTGCACCTCTTCCTCTATGTATTTGACGTTCTTCACGTAGCCGCGTTCGAGGAGTATCCGTGCGATCTGCGCCTTCATCTTTGAAGCGGGGATATCGACGTAACTCTTCTTTACCCTTATAGCATTTCGCATCCGGGTCAACATATCAGCTATAGGGTCTGTCATCATAAAATCATCACCTCAATCTTTATTATTGACTACCAACTTGACTTGACCACACCTGGGATCTTGCCTTCGAGGGCCAGCTCTCTGAAACAGATACGGCAAACGCCGAATCTTCTGATGTACGCCCTTGGTCTTCCGCAACGCGAGCACCTGTTGTAATTGCGAACCTTGAACTTCTGCGGTCTCTTGGCCTTTGCTATCAAACTCTTCTTTGCCACTTGCTCTCCTTCTCTCTATCAGCTCTTCTTGAGAGGCATACCGAGAAGCACTATGAGCTCCCTCGCCTCTTCGTCCGTTTTTGCCGTTGTTACAATCGTTACGTCCATTCCCATCACCTGCATGACCTTGTCGTAGTCTATCTCGGGAAATATCGTGTGCTCCTTTATGCCGAACGTATAGTTGCCCTTACCGTCAAAGCTCTTGGGGTTCAATCCCCTGAAGTCCCTGATTCGCGGAATCGCCACATTCACCAGACGGTCGAAGAACTCGTACATCATGTCGCCCCTCAAGGTGACCCTGCAACCGACCGGAACCCCTTCTCTCAACTTGAACCCGGCTATGGAGCGGCGCGCCCTCGTGATCGAAGGCATCTGACCCGTTATCATGCTCAAATCCTTCATCGCCGCTTCGAGCACCTTGACGTCGGTCAGCGCTTCGCCGACACCCATGTTGATGACGATCTTTTCAAGCTTCGGCACCTCCATGACGTTCTCGTACCCGAACTTCTTCTCCAGCTCGGCGACAACCTCATCGAGGTACTTGCGCTTGACATTCGGTATGTACTTTTCTTCTGCCATAGCTTCCACCATTTCGATTTGCCGTTAAACCTATCTATTCCTCATCACTGATAATTTCGTGACACAACTTGCACTCTCTGACTCTTTTGCCGTCCGAGAGAGTCTTGATCTGAACCCTCGTCGGCTTGCCGCACTTGGGGCAGACAAGCTTGACATTGGACAGATGGATAGGCGCTTCCTTCTCGAGGATGCCGCCCTGATCCCCCTGGCTCGTCTGTCTCGTGTGTCTTTTGATCATATTGACCTTTTCCACTATGAGCTTCTGGGAATCGGGGAACACCTTGAGCACTCTTCCCTCCGCCCCCTTGTAGTTGCCCGAGACAACCTTTACGATATCGTTTTTCTTAATCCTCATTTGTTCTATCACCCTTTTTATATTACCTCAGGAGCGAGAGAAACGATCTTCATGTACTTTTTCTCCCTCAACTCCCTCGCCACAGGACCAAATATCCTCGTTCCTACAGGCTCTCCCTGCTCGTTCACTATTACCGCAGCGTTCTGGTCGAACCTTATGTAGCTCCCGTCCTTGCGTCTGATCTCTTTCTTCGTCCTCACGATGACGCATTTGACGATCTGCCCCTTCTTAACGGTGCCTCCGGGCATGGCTACCTTTACAGAGGCGCTGATGATATCGCCAATTGAGGCGTAACGCCTCCTGGTACCTCCGAGCACCTTGATGCAGCGCACACTCTTGGCACCCGAATTATCGGCGACAACAAGATTTGTTTCCATTTTAATCATCGTCGTCCACTCCTATTTGGCCCTCTCGATGATTTCCACAACCCGCCAGCGCTTGTTCTTGCTGAGCGGCCGGGTGGACATCACCTTTACCTTGTCACCAACCTTGCACTGGTTCTCTTCGTCGTGCGCATAAATCTTGGAGGTCTTTTTCACGATCTTTCTATAGACCGGGTGCTGAACAAGTCGCTCCACCGATATCGTAACGGTCTTGTCCATCTTATCGCTTACTACGCGCCCGACCAGTGTCTTTCTCGGTTTCCATGCTTCCATCTTCTCTCCCTGCTGACTATTGCGTATCGTTCGAAGAATCCTGCTCGACGGTTTCACCCTGCTTCGACTCTTCGACTACCGACTCCGCCGCTGTCGGCTCTTCGGCCTCTTCACCGGCGGATATCTTTTCACGCAAAACCGTCTTTACCCTTGCCAATTCTCTCTTTGTTTCTCTGATCTTCAGAGGATTATCGAGACGTTTTATGGCAAGCTGAATGCGCAGATTCGCCGCCTCTTCGGCCAGCTCCTCCTCGCGAGCCTTCAGCTCCGTTATCGTCAATTCTCTTAGTTCAGTGGCTTTCATACCAAATCCACCCTTTAGTGAAAAATCTATCCGGCTACCTTGCCTGTTCCAACGCGGCGTACAAACTTCGTCTTGATGGGAAGTTTCGCCGCTGCGAGTTCCATTGCTCTCCTTGCTATATCTATGGGCACACCTTCGAGTTCGAAGAGGATTCTGCCCGGCTTCACCACAGCCACCCAGTACTCCGGGGCACCCTTGCCCTTACCCATCCTCGTCTCTGCAGGCTTTACCGTGACCGGTTTATCGGGGAATATCCTGATCCAGAGCTTCCCCGCCCTCTTGATATGCCTCATGATCGCAACACGAGCCGCCTCGATCTGCCTGTTCGTTATCCAGGCGGGTGCCTCGGCCTGAAGACCGTACTCGCCGAAACTGATCTTCGACCCTCTCATGGCGATGCCCTTCATGCGGCCTCTCTGCTGCTTGCGGTACTTTGTTCGTTTTGGCATTAACATAGTTCTTCAACTCCCTCTATCGGGCCTTATCTCATCTTAGAGCCTTCCTCGATCGCCGTTTCACTGAGCTTCTTCCTGAAATCCTTCGGAAACAGCTCCCCGAGATATATCCATACCTTTACGCCTACTGTACCGTACGTGGTGAACGCCGTCGCCCTCGCATAGTCTATATTAGCTCTCAATGTGTGCAAGGGCACTCTGCCGTCCATATAACCTTCGCTTCTCGACATCTCGGCACCGCCGAGACGGCCGGAGCACTTGATCTTGATCCCCTGCGCGCCCATCCTCATCGCCGAGGCAATCGCCTTCTTCATCGCCCTACGATAGGAGACGCGCTGCTCGATCTGGCCAGCTATGTGCTCGGCTACGAGCACGGCGTCGAGCTCTGGGCGCTTTACCTCTTTGATATCTATCTGTACCTCTTTGCCGGTGAGGTGAGCGAGCTCTTCGCTCAAAAAGTCTACCTCGGCCCCTTTCCTCCCGATCACCATACCGGGTCTTGCCGTGTGGATATGAATCCTGACCTTGTCACCTCTCCGCTCTATTTCGATCTTCGAAACGCCCGCCCTGGCGAGGCGCTTCTTGACATACCTTCTAACCGTTATATCCTCTTCGAGCCACTGCGAATAGTTCTTCGTAGCAAACCACTTTGAATCCCATATCCGGTTTATACCGAGCCTCAAACCTACGGGATTAGTCTTCTGACCCAAGATCGCCTCCTCTTTCCTTTTTTCTCAACTCATCCTTCTTCGAATATTTCGTTCTCTAACGAACCGATTTAGAAAATTATCCTCGTACAATATTATTTCTTCTTTTTCTCTTCCTTCGCCATATCCTCTACGACTACAGTTATATGGCTGCTTCTCTTGCGAATCCTGTACGCTCTGCCCTGTGCCCTCGGGTGAATCCTGTACATCGTCCGCCCCTCATCTATGAAGATTTTCTTTATGCCGATCTCATTCGGCTCTATAGGGTGATCGAGTTCCTCTGCAAGGTTGTGCATCGCCGCAACTACGACCTTGCCTATGTATACGGCAGCCACCTTGGGTGTAAACTTCAATATGTCAACGGCGTCTTCGACCGTCTTTCCTCTGACAAGGTCTGCAACGAGTCTTGCCTTACGAGGTGGCACCCTTACGTGCCGCGCAGATGCGCGTGCTTCCATTTCGAATTACCTCCCAGTATCTACTTCTTCTTGCTCGTATGTCCTCGATAGGTCCTCGTGGGAACGAACTCCCCGAGCTTGTGACCCACCATATTCTCGGTTATAAAGACCGGTATGAACTTGTTGCCGTTGTGAA
>Ga0164318_10008404_pt1 | contig 10017 bp, 8 predicted proteins | sample GuaBasSedimGuay9_FD_113734 | JGI IMG/M metagenome (GOLD analysis project Ga0164318, IMG submission 113734) | Subseafloor sediment microbial communities from Guaymas Basin, Gulf of California, Mexico - Guay9, Core 4571-4, 0-3 cm | ecosystem: Environmental > Aquatic > Marine > Hydrothermal vents >...
CCAGCCCTAAACTGGATCACAATCCATTTACGTTTCTTCTCAGTTAATTTCTCCATAAATACCACCAAAAAGCAAGAATTACGCAAAAATTAAGAAGTGTAACCTAATTATGAAATTAAACAGTACGACAATGTTTTCGAAACATTTATAAACCCCATTCACTATTATAAAGTGTTTTTTTAACATTAAGGAGTGAAGAATTAATGAAAATCACGCCAAAAGTCGCAGAAGAAGCGATTGCTGAGAGTGCAGGTGAAGAGGTGCTGCCCCTTGTCAGAATTCTCAAAAAAAGGAAAAACATATCAGAATTCCAACTTGCAGAACAAATAAAAAAAGAAATAAATATAACAAGAAACCTGTTATACAGGTTGTACAACATCAACCTTGTAAGCTTTGAAAGAGTAAAAGACAAGAAAAAAGGATGGTATGTGTATTTCTGGTCATTCAACAACAATAAAGTAAAAGATCTGGTGATAGCGCAAAAAAAACAAAGATTAGAAAGATTAAAAGACCGCCTGAAAAGAGAAGAGAACAATACCTTCTTCACCTGCTCAGACAAATGCTTAAGACTGGGTTTTGAACAAGCTTTTGACTTTGAATTCAAATGCCCTGAATGCGGCGGGCTGCTTGAAGAAGAAGACAACTCAAAAAAAATAGAAGAACTAAAAAAAGAGATAAAGGAACTGACAAAAAAACTCAAAGAAAAAATAATGATGACAAAAGAAAGGCCGCAAAAAACAGAGAATAAAAAACAAGCAAACAAAAAAACAGCGAGAAAAACAAACAAAAAAAAACAAACAACCAAAACAAAAAAAACAGCCAGAAACATAAAGAAAAAAACGAAAAAAAAGACAATAAAAAAAGCAAGCAAACAAAAAAAACAAACAACCAAAACAAAAAAACAAAAAAAATAGAATTATCTTCTCTTCTTAGTTTTCCTCTTAACAGGTTTTGTCTTGACAACAGCATTGCTTGTTCCGCGAGTGAACCTGCTAACCAACCTCTCTGTGTGTATTTCAATCTTCGCGATCCTTCGCTCAAGAAGAATCAAATACCTAACACTATACGCAATAGCAACAAGAGTCCCAATAATAATCGCTAAAACAATCCTCAAAATTACCAACTCATCCATAAAATCACCTCTTAAAACTAAATGATAAACAATATAGAATAAGGATATAAAAAGCTTTTTGTTGCGGCGGCTTTATCTGCTGCCAAAGCATCACTTTTTCTTAACTTCAGAAGATTCCTGCCAAACCTTATCAAAAATATTGACTAAAGATTTTGCAAAATACTCAGTATTCACCCAAACACCAAAATCATAATCAGGATGAATTTTCTCATCATCAGAAGCAAGAATCAACGCGTTCTTATTATCAACAATAACAAAACGCGCGACAGGCTTACAAAATTTGACTTGACCTGCTGCTTGCATCTTTTTTAGGGCAGCGGCGCTTTGCTTATCAGACAGACTAGATGTTGCAATCTTTATCTTAACACCCCTGTCTTTAGCCTTAATAAGATAATTCTTCAAACTATCTGCCTTTCTCTGAAAACCATTCTCAGAAGTCATAATAAGAATAGATTTCTTAGCCTGTTTTATCATAGAAGCAAGGTGGCTATAAATATTCTTCCTGCCCTTTACAGCACCAGTAAGATCAACAGGATCAACAGTATCAATACCTGTATTGAATAAAAGATTCAACTCGCTAAGGACATCACTTTTCTTCAGTTTATCAAGAATCTTGGCTTGGGTGTCTGCTTCTTCTTTGATATTCTTTTTGACACGTTCTATAACTTCAGAAGGTGGAACAGCGATATACTTGATGGGCTTTCCGAGCTTCATAATGACAAAACCCTTCCTCTCAAGACTCTCAAGAACATCATAACTCCTGGAACGAGGAACATTAGCGATGTCAGAAAGCTCTCCAGCGGTCGCAACACCACGAGACAACAAAGCAGTCCACAATTTAGCCTCATAGCTATTCAAGCCAAAATCTTTGATATTGTTCAAGAGTTCTTTTTGCACAATCATTTTAACACCTGTCTATGTTTTTTAGTAAAATTTACGTTATTTTACTATTGTAAAAGTGAGTCAGTATATAAATGTTTCTATTTTGTTGCTATTCTGGAGTGGCGACGCTTTTTATTTAAAAATAAGGAAACCACAACAGCCATTACACCAAGACCCCTTTATTTCGAGTGGAACTTATAATAAAATAATTAAAAATAATAATTTATTTTATTTCTATATAGAAAAAAAATATTTTTTTTGAAAAAACAAAGAAAAAACAAAAAAAGAACAATTAAAAAACTGAAAAGAAACAAATTTTTAATTTAACACTTCCATAAGAAACAAAGGGGTTGCATATGAAAAGGTTTTTATACAAGCCTTTCTTTTGGAAAAAACATGGAAGAAAAGGGGTTGGTCAATTTTTTTAACGAATTCATTGAAAATAGATTCATCTTCAAGAACAAAGAAGCTCTTATGCACAACTTCACACCAAAGAAAGTGTTTCACAGGGATGAACAAATAAAAGAATTAGCAAGGATGCTTGCACCAATGCTGCGGCTTGAAAAACCATCAAACGTATTCTTATACGGCAAAACAGGAACAGGAAAAACACTAACAACAAAATACACAAGCCAACAAATGCAGGAAGTAGCAAAACAAAAAAATATTCCGCTAAAAATAATATTCGTCAACTGCAAACTAAAGAAAATAGCAGATACAGAATACAGGCTCTTATCATACATACTAAAAGAATACGGAAAAGAAATACCATTCACAGGCATACCAACAGACGATGTATACGCGAGATTCTACGAAATCCTTGATGAGAAACCACACCAACTATTGTTGATATTGGATGAGATAGATGAACTCATCAAAAAAGCAGGAGATGAATTTTTATACAATATAACAAGGATCGAGCTGAAGAAAACAAAAATATGCATAGTAGGAATAAGCAATGACCTGAACTTTACAGACAGGCTTGATGCAAGGGTGAGAAGCAGCATGTCAGAAGAAGAGATAATATTCCCGCCATACGATGCAGATCAAATATTCCAGATATTACAGGAAAGGGCCAAACAAGCATTCCAGGAAGGCGCAATAGACGATGCAACAATAGCAAAATGCGCAGCATACGCAGCAAGGGAACATGGGGATGCAAGAAAAGCGCTAGACTTGTTAAGGGTGGCAGGAGAGCTTGCAGAAAGACAAGAACAAAAAAAAGTCACAACAGAACACATAGACCAAGCAGAAGAAAAAATAGAAAAAGACAAAATAATAGATATAGTAAAAAACCAGCCGTTACAATACAAATTAGTCCTGTACTCAGCCCTAAGCACAGCAAGAAACAAATCAACCAGCACAGGAGAAATATACAGCATATACGAAAGCTTATGCAAAAGAACAAACAACAGACCGCTGACACAGAGAAGAATATCAGACATAATAGCAGATTTTGACATACAAGGCCTGATTAAAGCGACAGTCATATCAAAAGGAAGATATGGGAGGACAAGAGAAATAGAGATATCAATACCACCAATATTGACAGCCAAACTGAAAGACAGCATCTCTAAAGATATAAACCTAACATAAACGGATACATAAGCGATAATCAACTTAATAAACTGAACCCAAAGAAAACAATGGGCAAACCAGCAAAACAAGCAGACAACAACACACCAAATGAAAAAACAAATAGTATCCTACTTGATAGAAAACAACGAGTTAGTCAAGCCCGAAATACTTGAGAGGCTAAAAGACCCAAACACCCTAAAAAAAGCAGCAAAACTAGTCGAAGAAAAAGCAGAAGCCAAACAAATAATAGACGTTATCAAAACAAACCAGGCAAAGGAAAAAGAGACAAAAGAAACAGAACACAAGCAAAATAATAGAGATGGAGAGGATGAAGACAAATGGGCTGTTAAAGTACTATTTGATTACGAAAAACCAGCATTAAAGAAAAATGTAGAATCATTCACAAAATACTTCAACAACAGATTTAAACAGATCGAAAAACTCCTGCTGCCCAGAGCAGAAAACAACATCAGCATATCAAGATTAGCGAATAAGACAGATAGAGAAACAGTAACAGTCATAGGAATGATTGCAGACAAACAACTCACAAAAACAAACAAAGTAATACTCACATTAGAAGACCAAACAGGAACAATCAAAGCGCTATTCTCACCAAACAACCAAGAAACGTACAAGATGGCAAAAGACACTGTCTTAGACGAAGTCATCAGCGTCACAGGAACAGCAATGAAAGACTTATTGTTTGCAGAAAAAATGATGCTGCCAGAAATACCAATAAGAACAGAAATCAAGAAAAGCCCAGAAGAAGCTTATGCAATATTCATAGCAGACGTTCATTTAGGAAGCAACCTATTCCTTGAAGAAGAATTTGGGAATTTCATAGACTGGCTAAGAGGAGAGTATGGAACAGAAGAACAAAAAGAAATAGCAAAAAAGACAAAGTACTGCTTCATCGCAGGAGACTTGGTGGCAGGGGTAGGGATATACCCAAAGCAAGAAGAAGAACTGAAAATAACAGACATATACCAACAATACAAACAATTCACAGAATACATAAAAAAAATACCAACAAACATAAAAGTCATAATAATACCAGGAAACCACGACGCAGGAAGAATAGCAGAACCCCAACCAAGAATAGACAAAGAATTTGTAGAGGATTTATATGATAGACCAAACATATACTTATTAAGCAATCCTGCGCTAGTGAACATCGCAGCCACAAAAGAATTTGAAGGGTTTAACGTCCTATTATACCATGGCTACAGCTACGACTATTACAGCGATAATGTTGAAAGCATACGAATGAGCGGCAAAGAAATAAGCGACAGGCCGGTATTAGTATCAAAATTCCTGCTGCAAAGAAGACACCTAGCGCCAACACACCAATCAACACTGACAATGCCAGATCCAGAAAAAGACCCATTATTCATAGAAACAGTCCCAGATATCTTTGTGACAGGACACATACACAAATCAGCAATATCATCATACAGGGGAACAACAATAATAGCAGCCAGCAGCTGGGAAAAACAAACAAGCTACCAAGAAAAATTCGGGCACAAACCAGACCTGTGCAAAGTCATAGCAATAAACCTTAAAACAAGAAAACCAACCATAATAGACTTTGAACAACATCAATGAACAAAATCAAAAAGAACAACAACAGACAACAATCAACCAAATAATAAATAAACAAGGATAAGCAAAAAAAGCGAAAAAACAAACAAAAAACAAACAACCAAAACAAAAAAACAGATAAAAAATGAATGAAGAAGCAGATACAAAAAGCAATAAAGCGGATGAGAGGAAAGAAAAGGCGGATAGCATAATAGCAACAGAACGAGTGAAAGCATATTTCAACACAATACAACAAGAAATAACCAAAGCACACAACATAGCAAGCCAGGCCAGAAAACAAAACTATGATCCAGAGAAAGAGGTAGAGATCCGCCTTGCGAAAAACATGGCAGAAAGAGTGGTTGGCCTGATATCAGTTGTGGCACCGCAACTCACAGACAGCAACCTAGCAGAAAGGATAAGCGAACTAGAAGAACAATACGGCAGCCTGGACTGGAGAGTCGCATTCACGATAGGACTGGAAATAGCGCAAGAAAAATTCTGCAAATTCGAGACAAAAACAGAAGCAATAGAAGTCGGCATAAGAGCAGGATTCGCATACATAACAATGGGAACAGTTTCGTCTCCACTAGACGGATTCTACAGCCTAGAAATAAGACCAAGACTTGACAAAAAAGGGGACTTCTTCAGGCTCAATTTTGCAGGGCCCATCAGAAACGCTGGAGGAACCGCAGCTTCAGTATGTGTGCTGATTGCAGATCATATAAGAAAAAAATTAGGTTATGCCCAATATGACGCGCAACCAGATGAAATAAAAAGAGCGATAACAGAACTACAAGACTATCATGACAGAGTCACAAACCTACAATATTTTCCGAGCGAAGCAGAAACAGAATACCTCATAAAAAACATTCCAGTAGAGATAGCAGGAGAACCCTCAGAAAAAATAGAAGTAAGCAACTACAAAGACCTGCCAAGAATAGAAACAAACCAAATAAGAAGCGGGTACTGCCTTGTGTTATCATCATGCATCCCACTTAAAGCACCGAAACTATGGAAACAACTATCTAAATGGGGAAAAGACTTTGACATGGGCGCATGGAACTTCCTAGAAGAATTCCTAAAAATACAAAAAAAAGCCAAAGCAAAAGGAGAAACAAAAAAAAGCGACCAAAAAATAACAAAAGACTACACATTCATAACAGACCTTGTAGCAGGCAGGCCCGTACTAAGCCATCCAATGGCACAAGGAGGATTCAGGCTGAGGTATGGAAGATCAAGAGTAAGCGGGTACTCTGCCCAATCAATGCACCCCGCAACAATGTTCATCCTAAACCAATACATAGCCACAGGAACACAACTAAAAGTGGAGAGGCCAGGGAAAGCAGCAAGCATGACATCATGCACAACAATAGAAGGACCAATAGTAAAGCTAAAAGACGGCTCAGTGATAAGAATAGACACAATAGAAGACGCACAACAATACTACAAACAAATAGAAGAAATACTATACTTAGGAGACCTACTGATAAGTTATGGCGATTTTTTTGACAGAGCCCACCCCCTTGTCCCCTGCGGGTACAACGAAGAATGGTGGGTGCAAGAAATGGAAAAAGCAATGGTGAACCTCTTCGGCACAATAGACACAGAAAAAACAGCCAACCTACTGGAAGAATACGAAAAAACAATACAAAACACACTCAAACACCCAACGAAAACAGACGCCAGCCTCGCAATAAAAATTTCAAAAAGACTCAATGTACCACTACACCCAAAATACACGCCTCACTGGAACGCACTTGACACAGAAGAAAGCAAAAAATTAATTTCATTCCTCAGAAAACACAATTTCAACCAACTACCAATAACAGAAGAAAAAAGATTTCTCGAACTGATAGGCCTGCAACATAAAATAGTTGATGGCAAAATAATCCTGAGCGATTCAGAGATTAAAATACTCAAGGAAATATTAAACAAAGATATCGAGGAAAAAGAGTATAATGATTCATTGGAAATGGTAAATGCGATATCCAACATTAAAATAAGAGATAAAAGCGGCACATTCATAGGAGCAAGGATGGGAAGGCCGGAAAAAGCAAAAATGAGAAAAATGACAGGCAGCCCCCACGTCCTGTTTCCAATAGGTGAAGAAGGAGGAAGATTCAGAAGCTTCCAAGGAGCCTTAGAAAAAGGATACATCAACGCAGAAATACCAAAATACTACTGCGAAAATTGCGGCAACGAAACATACTTTCCGAGATGCGAGAACTGTGGAGCAAACACAAAACAAAAATTCTACTGTCCAGTCTGCGGATGGATAGACACAAAAACATGCCAACAACATGGAGAAACAAAAACCTACGCAAAACAAAAAATACCAATCAAACCACTCATAGAAAGAAGCAAAAAAATACTTGACATGAAAGTCCTGCCAGAACTGATAAAAGGAGTTAGAGGCACATCAAGCAAAGACCACACACCAGAACACATAATAAAAGGGCTATTAAGAGCAAAATACAAAATACACATAACAAAAGACGGCACAACAAGATATGATATGACACAACTACCCCTCACACATTTCAAACCAAAAGAAATAGGAACAACAATAGAAAGACTAAGAGAATTAGGATACACAAAAGACTATCTTGGAAACGAATTACAGGACGAGTCACAGATCTGCGAACTATTACCACAAGATATAATCCTACCAGACTCACCAGAGTCCCCAGACGAAGGCACAGCAAAGATCCTGACACGAACAACAAAATTTGTCGACGAACTACTAGAAAAACTCTACAAGCTGAAGCCATACTATAAAGTCAAAAAACAAGAAGACCTGACAGGCCAGTTAGTCATATGCCTCGCACCACACACAAGCGCAGGAATAATAGGCAGAATAATAGGATTCACAAAAACACAAGGGTTCTTCGCATCACCACTTATGCATGCAGCAACAAGACGAGACTGCGATGGTGATGAAGCAAGCATACTATTACTTATGGACGCATTCCTAAACTTCTCCAAAAAATACCTTCCTTCAAGCAGAGGAGCAACAATGGACGCACCATTAGTGCTAACATCCTTACTAACTCCCTGCGAAGTCGATGACATGGCATTCAACATGGACATAGTAGACAAATACCCCTTAGAACTATACGAAGCAGCCCAAGAATACAAAATGCCATGGGAAGTCAACATAACAAAAGTCAGCGAAACACTCCACACAGAAAAACAATACGAAGGCTTCAAATTCACCCACGACACAGACGACTTCAACAAGTCAGTAAGATGCTCAGCATACAAAACACTCCCAAGCATGGGAGAGAAACTAGACGGCCAAATGCAAATCGCAAGAAAAGTAAGAGCAGTGAACACAAGTGATGTAGCAAGATTGGTGATAGAAAAACACTTTCTCAAAGACACAAAAGGAAACCTAAGAAAATTCTCAATGCAAGTATTCAGATGCGTGAACTGCAACGAAAAATACAGGAGGCCGCCATTAAAAGGACGATGCCTCAAATGTGGAGGAAAAATCATATTCACAATAGCAGAAGGAAGTGTGGTGAAGTACTTTGAAGCAACACAAAAACTAGCAGAAGAATACAACGTATCAAACTACCTAAAACAAACAATAATGCTCCTGCAAAGAAGACTTGAAGACGTATTTGGCAAGGAAAAAGAAAAACAAACAGGACTGAACACTTGGTGCTGAAAACACTAAAATAATCGCCTAAAACAAGCCAAGTCAACTTAAATGATTCCATGCTTGAATTGTGTTAAAAAGATTTAAACGCAGGAATGAGATTTTTGGGTTAGACAATATGCGCGCAAAACAACGTGAGATTCATCAATAAAAGACTCTTATGCTGAACAATAGGCGCGCTGTTTGCGCGCAACCGATAATCATAGAAGTTCTTTTCTGAAAGAAGAATTGCTGATTTGAAGTGGTTTTAAGCAGAGAATCACAGGATAGAAAGTTGTGTTGAACTGAAAATAAAAAATATGCTAAAAAAAGCAAGTAAGACTGTGCTTGGCACAGAAAAACCAACTTTCACCCTACCAGAAACTTTTCTTAAAGACACAAGAAAAAGAACAAAGAAAAACAAACAAAAAAACTCACTCATCTTCAATCACAATACCAATCGCGTAAGGCACACCCTCAACAGTCTGCACAGCATCCTCATCAATGATATCATCATCAACACCAACCTTAACAGCGTTAACACCAACAAGATTAACAATATCAGCATTCCTGATCAAATCACCAGCTTCCTCCTCACTCATCTCATCACCATCATAAAAATCACCACTTAAATCAAGAATACGATCACCCTCCTCAAAAACACTCCCTAAAAGATCCTTATCACAGACAGCGACCAAAGTCTTACCATCCTTTGAATGCACCTTAACGACTAATTTCATCTTAAATCTTAGACTTGACATTCTGCTTATTACCGCAAGCAGAACACTCAAGCACCAAAAAACCCCCCTCCTTCTTCAATTCCGTGTCAGGCTTTCCACAAATCGGACACAACACAAAATCATGAGCATACTGGCGAATCTTATCATTGATTCTAGAAGCAGGAATCCTCGCACCAAGAACAAGCAAACCCGCCTTGTTGATCTCACCAGGCGTGGCTAATTCTTTTAATAAATACTTCAACAAATGATCTGCATTTCTCCTAAGCGTATTAGCAATCTGCTGAAAATTACTGATGACAGTCTTATTACCCTCAAAATGCCCCAAAACCTTAGGAATCTCAAACCTCTCCTTCTCAAAGACAGACTCAGGCATTTTTTCTCTTGCACGCTTCAACAAAACATCATACTCCATAACAAAACCAAAAAAAGCCCATTATTTAAAAGTTTTCCTCAAAAAA
>Ga0164318_10008405_pt1 | contig 10017 bp, 7 predicted proteins | sample GuaBasSedimGuay9_FD_113734 | JGI IMG/M metagenome (GOLD analysis project Ga0164318, IMG submission 113734) | Subseafloor sediment microbial communities from Guaymas Basin, Gulf of California, Mexico - Guay9, Core 4571-4, 0-3 cm | ecosystem: Environmental > Aquatic > Marine > Hydrothermal vents >...
AGGATTCACAGAGATGCCTGTCGGCCGACAGGCGGGCACAGAAATTTTTTGAAGGAATCTGCTAGTACGAAGCGACTCTTTTGTTAAATCATCCAAATTTCAACGTCTCAGTGTATCTCTGTGCCTTCTCTGCACTCTCTGTGTAACTGATTTTGGCCTCTTTGAAAAAGTGTCCGGTAGTGAATCTGGATTCGGCAATCCAGATCGGGCAAGAGGGAATCGTCCCACTCTTTCTCCGCCCAGACACATAATTTGAGACTATGTTGTACGTCGCACCTACGGAATAATAAAACGTGAAAATCCTCACCGTCAGCGATCACGTGGTCGAAGCCATCTACAGTTCGCGCATCCGCGAGCGATTTGGCGATGTAGACATGGTACTTTCCTGCGGTGACCTGCCTTACTCTTACCTGGAATACATCGTCTCAATGTTGAACGTGCCCTGTTTCTTCGTCCACGGCAACCACGATCACCCCGAGTACACAGCGAATGGACGCACGCTCACCCAGCCAGGCGGATGGATCAACCTGGATGAACGGACAGTAAAGATCAACGGGATACTCCTGGGAGGGCTGGAGGGATCAATTCGGTACAAACCCAGAGCACCCTTCCAATACACCGAGAGCGAGATGAGCTACAAAATCTGGAGCATGACGCCCGCTCTGCTGATGAATCGCATACTCTATGGACGTTATCTGGACATTCTCATCACACACTCGCCTCCCCACGGCATCCACGATGGGGAAGATTGGCCTCACCGCGGCTTTGATGCATTTCTTAAACTCATGGCTCGTTTCCGACCTCGCTATCTGCTCCACGGCCACAAGCATGTCTACGGGCCAGAGACCCGACGCACGCGCTACCTGGATACCGAGGTCATCAACATCTACCCATCTCGTGTGATCGAATGGTGATACGGAATGGTCAATAAAGATCAAGCTCGCACGGACTTTGATATAGCACGACGCAAAGCGTTCTGGAACGAAATCGCCTCGTTCTTGAGCGGTCGCCCAAACAAACTACTCTCGTGGGACGAGGTGCGTGACAAACTCGGACTGCGCGGGCAAGTCTACCGGGGCATGCGGGCCGTGCCAGTGGACAAAATCATCGGCAGCGTGGGGCGCTACAGGGATTTTGACCGCGTCTTTTTGCCGACTCAAGTTCGCACGGCAGAACGCTGGCGCTCTATCGCCAGGGCACACTATGACGACGTCAGCCTGCCGCCGGTAAAGCTGTACAAAATTGGAGATGTTTACTTTGTCCTCGATGGCAACCATCGTGTCTCGGTGGCTCGGGAGCAGGGTATCGAGTTCGTGGACGCCGAGGTAATCGAGGTGCAGACTGGCGTGCCGGTGACGGCCGAGTTGAACGCCGATGACTTGGAGATCAAGGGCGAGTATGCCCACTTTCTCGATCACACACGGCTAGACGAGCTACGGCCTGACCAGGACATCGAGTTTACCATCGGCGGGGGGTACGAGCGATTGCTTAAACACATCGCCGTGCATCGCCACTTTATGGGGTTGGAGCAGCAACGTTTCATCCCCGAAGATGAAGCGGTCTGCGACTGGTATGACTACCTCTATCTGCCCCTGGCGCGCATCATCCGTGATAGGGACATCCTGGCCGACTTTCCCGGTCGCACCGAGGCAGACCTGTACCTGTGGATCATGGATCACCAGCACTATTTACGCGAGCAATTTGGTTCTGGGGTAAAGGTAGAACAAGCCGCCGAGCACTTTGCCGACCATTACACCACCAAGCCCATCAAGCGCGTGCTGCACGCCGTGCGCGACCTGGTCGCCGGACCGGAAGAGGAGTTCAATACAGATGAGACAAACGAATGAAACCAGCCCTGGGGCCTCGCCGCGCCCACAACGCAGCCCCCCCTGGCTGCGGACGCGCGTCCCCACCGGCGAGACGTACCACTGGCTCAAGCGGCTGATGCGAGCCAAATCGCTGCACACCGTTTGCGAAGAGGCCAACTGTCCCAACGTCGCCGAGTGTTGGGGCCACCGCACCGCCACATTCCTTATCCTGGGTGATACTTGCACCCGCAACTGTCGCTTCTGCAACGTCAAGACAGGCCACCCGGCCCCACTCGATCCCGACGAGCCGGAGCACGTGGCCCAGGCGGTGCAGGCGATGGGCCTCAAGCACGCCGTCATCACCTCGGTGGATCGGGACGACTTGCCCGACGGCGGAGCCTCCGCCTTTGCCGCCGTCATCCGCTGCATCCGCGCCCTTCGACAGGCTCAGGACAGCGCGCTGCAACCAGGGTGTACGGTCGAGGTGCTGATTCCCGATTTTCGCGGGCAGATCGAGCCGCTGCGAGTGGTGATGGACGCGCGACCAGACATCCTCAATCACAACGTCGAGACCCCGCCGCGTCTCTTCCGCGAGGTGCAGCCCCAGTGCCGCTACGAGTGGTCACTGGGTGTGTTGGGCAATGCCAAGGTTCTGTGGCCGGAGGCGATCACCAAGAGCGGCCTGATGGTTGGCTTGGGGGAGACGGTGGACGAGGTGTTGGACGTGATGCGCGATCTGCGCGAGTTGGACGTGGACATTCTCACCATCGGCCAGTACTTGCAGCCCACCAGGCAGCACGTCCCCATCGCCCGCTACTATACGCCGGACGAGTTCGAGATGTTCCAGGAGCGGGGGCGCGAGATGGGGTTCCGTTGGGTGGAGAGTGGCCCGCTGGTGCGCAGCTCATACAACGCCGAGGCGCAGGCGCGGGCGCTAAGCGGTTGACCAGAACCAGATTCTTTGGTATACTCCCCCTTGAGCCGGAGTGGCGGAACAGGCAGACGCGCGCGACTCAAAATCGTGTGAGGGCGACCTCTTGTGGGTTCGATTCCCACCTCCGGCATCTGATCTTATCGCGGCGTTCACGGGCGGTGTTGCGCCCCCTGACGCCGCATTTTTCATAGCTGGGCGCGCTGGAGGCAGAATCATTGGGTGGATGGACACAGAATTGGGCTGCGCGTGCCGCTATCGGAGTGGCGGCGGGGCTGGTGTTGGGACTGGTCATCGGCTGGCTCTGGCCGGTGCAATACACCAACACAGCGCCAGACGTGCTGCGCCGCGATTATCACGATGACTATATCGTGATGGTCGCCACCACCTATGAGATTGAGAGCGACCCCGAACGCGCCCGCGAGCGGCTTGCGTTGCTCGATCCAGACGAGCCGGCCGCGCCGGTGGTCGAGTTGGCGGGGCGACTCATCGCAGCAGGCGGAAACGCTGACGACATCACCCGCCTGGCTCGTCTGGCCTGGGCGCTCAAGACGATCACGCCGCCACTGGTGCCGTACCTGGAGGGAGAGCCATGAGCGGCCTATCCACACGCCACGTGGCTCCCATCGTCGGGCTGGTGCTCGGACTGGTGCTGGGGTTGGTGTACCAGTGGGGAATCGCGCGCGTCGAATTGGTCAACACCTACCCGGCCCTGCTGCGCACCGATTACCGCTGGGATTGGGTGCGCATGACCGCCCTCTCCTACGTGGCCGAAGACAACCTGGAACGAGTCCACGCCCGGCTGGATGGACTGGGTCAGGATGACGTGGAGGACGCGCTGGCGACGCTGATTGAGGAATACGCCGCCGCCGGCCGCCCCGCAGATACTTTGCGCCGCCTGACTGCGCTGGCCGAAACATTCGACGTGCATACCCCGGCGATGCTAGTCTACCTGGGCACGCCTGTAGAGTCGCCGCCAGTCCCCACCCGCACGCCGTCGCCTACGCCCACCGGTACACCTACTCTCACGCCCACACCGACCATTGCTCCCACCTACACACCCACGCCCCACGCATCATCGCCGCTGCCAACTCCCACCCCTGAACTGACCGGCACACTCTCCACACCCACTCTCACGCCGACACCCCCGCTTTTGTATCGCTTGGAACTGGCCGAACAGGAACAGATATGCGAGCCGGGGCAAACGGAGCACATTGAAGTCATAGTACGAGACGAGCATGGCAAAGGGGTATCCGGTGTAGAGGTCTGGCTGATGTGGGCCGGCGGAGCTGACCGGGCCGTGACCGGCCTCAAACCTCAACAGGGAGCGGGGTATGCGGATTTCGACGCTGAATCGGGCGTGCGCTACTCGCTCGGCGTTGGTGAACTTGGGATGCCGCTGGTAACCGATCTAGGGCTCCAACCCTGCCCTATTGACGAGGAAACAAGTTCTTGGCGCATCCTGCTAGAGCCGCGATCGGCCGAGGCCGAGTGAGAATTATCTCTTCTCTCGGCAATATGGTATAATTCTGTTGTATCGTTGTTTTGGAGGCCAGTGTGTCCCTCATAAATCTGCTCAGTGTCGGCCCCGGCACCTCAATTTACCATCTCCTGGTGCTTTTGGCACTGGGAGCTATGGGCGGCATCGCGCTGATCGAATGGCGGCATACCGGTAATCCCGACCATCGCCGCATCCTGTGGGCCTTTGGAGGACTGGTGGCATTGCGCCTTCCATTGCTGCTCGTCGAGCCACAACTCGGCGTGGCAGACGCAAACGTACCAGCCATCCTCGCTCCATTCATCGGCGGCATGGAGGTTGCCAGCCTCGCAGTTTTGGGATGGGCTTTTCTGGCTCCTACCCTCGGCCAGCGGGTCGGAAGGCTGTATTTACTCGGCGGCCTCGGTGCGGCGATCCTGTGCGCCGTCACATTCCTGCCAGTATGGCGTATGGAACTGGCGCGATACCCCAATCTCCTGTACATTGCTTTCTGGCAACAGACCTTTTGGTACATAGTGAGCCTGCTGCTGGCCCTGGTCCCGGCCCTGCTCTTACTATTGCGACCCCAAGAAGATAAGCAATCGCCAGCGGTAGCGGGCTTTGCAATTCTCTTCCTGGGATTCATCTTCTTAACCGTTGGCTCTCTGTCCTTGACCACTCATCGGTGGAACTTGGAATCGTACGCTTTGATTGGATGGGGGCGCTTCATTCACCTGCTGGGCTATCCGCTCTTCGCCGTCGCCGTATATCGCACTGCCCTGCAAGATATGTGGGCCTATCGTCACGAACTGCAAGCCATGAGTGAAGAGTCGCTGCGCCAGGCGCGGGAACTGCACTTTCTCGTCGAGATCAGCCGCGTTCTTGGCGACTCGCTCAATTTGGACACTATCCTTCAACACGTGGTCGAAAGCGTCACGCTGGCTCTGAACGCTGACCGCTGCGCCATTTTCTTGACTGACCCCAGCGAACCGGAAACCATCCAACTGGCCGCTCAATACATCCCCCTGCAACGCGAAAAACGACTGACCGAGCAGCCAACCATACCTCTCAGCGAACAGCCTACGCTCGCCTACGTGTTGCAGCGGCGCAAGCAACTGCTCCTCAACACTGAGGCCGACAACCCGCGCTTGCAGGCTCTGTATAGGTTACTCGGCTGCCAACAAACCGGCCCGACCATCGTGCAGCCACTTTTCCGTCAACGGCGCGTGTTGGGCGCACTGGTCGTAGGAGACGATCACAGCCAGCGCACATTCGGGCCGAACGAGGGAAGGTTGTGCCAAAGCATAGCCACGCAGATTTCCGCCACTTTGGAGAACGTCAACCTCTACCGTGGTCTCAAGATACAAGCACGTCAACTGGCCGAACTGTTACAATTGCGGGAAGAAGAGGTGCGCCGGAGGACGGCCATCCTGGAAAACATCACCGAAGGGGTAATCGTCAGCGATGGAGAAGGGTGCGTCGCCGGCGTCAACGCTGCAGCCGAGCACATATTGGGTACTCCTCGCCAACGCCTCATGGGCCGCCCACTCGAGCACCTGGTGGGCGACGTCACGTTTAGCTCGAACTCTAACTGGAAATTAATCGCCCAGTCCAACACACCGCTCCAAACGATATTCGAGTTGGAAGGCAAGATAGTGTATATCAGCGCAGCCCCCGTTCTGACTCCGGCCGGCGATCAACTGGGCACCGTGGCCGTTCTGCGGGATGTGACCAGGGAAACCGAGTCCGAGCGGACAAAGAGCGAGTTCATCACCGCCATCTCCCACGAACTCCGCACTCCCCTCACGGCCATACGCGGGTACGCCGAAGCTCTAACCAGTGGCATGGTTGGGGCTATGGACAGTGCCCAGTCCCACTTTGTCACCGTCATCCGCGATAACGCATTGCGTATGGCCAGCCTATCCGACAACCTCATCGCCGTCGCCCAGATCGAAAAAGGGTTCCTCCAACTAGAGTATGGAGAGGTAGATTTGAATTCGCTCATCGACGACACTGTTCGTTCATTCCAAAGCCAGATTGAGGCCCACCAACTAGAAACTAGTCTGGAACTTGGCGATTTGCCCCCGATTGAGGCCGATCCTGCACGAATGCAACAGGCGTTGGGCAATCTGATCAGCAATGCAGTCAAATTCACCTATCCTGGCGGGCGCATCACCATTGGTGCCAGCATGTTATACGGTGACAGCGAGCAATCGACACCGCACTGCGCTATCTGGGTCGAGGATACCGGCATCGGCATCTCCTCTGAAGAGAAAAACCACATCTGGGAGCGTTTCTACCGCCCCGCGAACCCCTTGGCCGCGGAGACCAGCGGGCTGGGTGTAGGACTCTCCGTCGTCAAGTCGCTGGTTGAAGCACACGGTGGGCGTGTATGGCTGGAGAGCACTCTGGGTACGGGGAGCAAATTCACAATACTTGTGCCCGTCAAACACGCCCATCCGGTTGACGATTAGTTCGACAATGTCAAATTGAACGTAACCGCTCAGGTGCCCGGCACTTGGCGATTTTGATGAAAATGGCATCTGGTTGCCGTCGAAAGAACCATTCTCGAGGACAATCGTGAAGTGCCGGGCACTTGAGCAGTTACAATTGAACAAACTAGCGAACTTTGACGATATCGAGTGGGCAACAACCAAGAGTTTCACTCTAGCGGTGAATTGACTGTCAACCAACTCTGGTGTACAATCGGAACTAGAAATGACATTTGTACAAGATTTCGCCAAGAGTCTGATCGAATTAATCACCTCTCCGAACGGCAGCCTGGCCTACCATCTGGTGACGCTGTTCGCCATCTATCTCATCCTGGGGATAGCGGTAGGGCACTGGAACCGTCACCGTCGCGACCCGACAGCTACGCGGTTGCTGATAGCCGGGATAGGCCTGGCGCTGGCGCGGATTTTGCTGATGCTCGTCGCCGTGCTCGATCTGGTCGGCCTGGCATCGGCCAACGTCATTCTGCCCCCCCTCGAACGCTCACTCGACCTCGCTACGTTACTGCTGGCCGTGTGGGCGTTTCTGCCAATCGTGGAGCGACACGCGCGTCTGAGTGGGGCGTTCTTGCTTCTCGCCCTCCTGATACTATCGGGGGTCTACGCGGCCTTTGCTTCCCTCTGGCCCCAGGCTGAAGCACAGTCCATCGCCTACAACGGCTATTGGCAGGAGACGGCGTGGGAACTTGCCGATATGGCAATCCTCGCGCTGGCCCTCTTTGCCAGTTTGATCTGGCGCAAAGGAGACTGGAGCCTGGCTGCCTGCTTGTTTGCCGTCTGGCTCACCGGTCACATCCTCCAATTTACCTTTCCGACTTTTCCATTTGAAAAATCTCACACCGCCGGGTGGGTGCGGGCAGTCAACCTGATCGCGCTTCCGCTACTGGCGAGCCTCACGTACCGCCGTGCGCTCGGTGTGTTCTCTACCGCCAGTGGTGATACCGCCCTGGAACTGATCGGTATTTTCAGGGCCGCTCGGCGTATCGAGACGGCTCATGACGTCGAGGCCGCCCTGGGGTTGGCTGCTGCATCCATCGCCCGCGCGCTAGGAACTGACATGGTCGCCGTTGGCTTTCCGACCACGGAGCCGCCCAAGGGAATACGCATCGTTGCTCTTCACCCTCCGACAGGCGCGCTGCTGGCGCAGAAAGAACTGAAATTACGCACATCCGCCTACCCCCTGCTGGCGACTGCTCTCCAGACCGCTCGCTTGCAGAGCGCCCGCACGCTGCGCAAAGACCCCTCCATCGCCACCCTGTACAGCAACCTGGGATTCGAGCGACCAGGCCCCCTGCTAGTCCAGCCATTGACCGATGGGGAAACCATGCTGGGCCTGATGTTGATCGGGAACCCAATCTCACAGCAACCCTGGACCTCGCGTGATGAACAGATCGTCCAGGCCATAAACGCGGCCATTACGACATCTCTGATCAGTGCTCGGCGCCGCGCGACCTATGACCGCAGCGCTGAACTGCAAAAAGCCCTCACCGAAACCAATCGCCTGGCCCAGCGAGCGACAGAACTGGAAGAGGAACTGGATCGCCAGCGCCAGCATGCGGGAGAACTAGCTACCAAGCTGCGTCTTAAAGAGCACGAAACCGCCACCCAAAGTCAAGCCGTGACCGAAGCAGCCATCTGGCAGGCGGAGATACACGAATTGGCCGAGGCGCGCACCGCGCTGGAAACCGAGTTGACGGAATGGAAAAGAAAAGCGGAGCAACTCGCTCACTCCAAAGACGATCTGCAAATACAATTGGCGCAGGTGCAAACCGATCTCAAACAAGCGCGGAGCCAGGATAAAGCATCGGACGAGTGGAAAGAGAAAGCGGAGCAGCTTGCCAGTTCCCGGGATGATCTGCAAAATCAACTGGCACAGGTGCAGACTAAAATTCAAGAAGCGCAAAACCAGGCAGCGGCACTGGTCGAGTGGAGAGAGAAAGCGGAACAGCTTGCCAGTTCCCGGGATGATTTGCAGAACCAACTGGCCCAAGTAAAGGCCAAGCTTGAGGAAACACAAAGCCAGACAATAGCTTTGGCCTCGACCGAACACCTGACCAGCGGCAAACTAGGTGGCACGTTGCTGTGCGATGAGCATGGCAATATCATCATGGTCAGCCAGGGGGCCCAACAACTTACGGGCAAATCTCGCTCAATACTGGCCGGCACGCCTCTTCAAACTCTGTTCGATGAGCCACTGTGGTCCCAGGCAGTCAGCAACCTCTTGCGCAAAGATGCCCAGTCCGGCGAGGCCAGCGCAGTGACCCTCGACCTGAACGAGCGGATGGTACGGGCAGAATTGACACGCCTGCCGGGTGCCGCTGGCGTGCCAGGAGTGCTGGCCGCCATGCTCTACCCCGAAGAAGGAAAAGGGACAATTCAAACCGAGATGGTAGGCTCACTCATTAACGAACTCCGCACTCCGATGACTTCTATCACCGGTTACACAGATCTGTTACTGGGCGAGACCGTTGGTATCCTGGGCGAGATGCAGCGCCAATTCCTACTGCGCGTTCAGGCCAACATTGAACGCATGGGAAGACTGCTCAACGATTTGATCAGAGTCACCACCATAGATGCTGGACACATCCTGCTTTCACCCGAACCGGTTGATATTATCAGTGTCGTCGAGGATGCGATCATGTCTCTATCCGTCGAGTTCAGCGAGCGCAAACTGACCGTGCAACTCGACATGCCGCCGACGCTCCCTCCCGTGCACGCAGATCGGGACAGCCTCTACCAGATCGTATTGAACCTTTTATCCAACGCCTCTCAGTGCTCGGAATCTGGAACTGAAATTTTGGTTCGCGCCCAGTTGGAGGAGCACGACGACCAAATCGCGGGCCTGCCCGACTATCTGCTCGTATCCACGACCGACACGGGAGGGGGCATATCGCCAGAAGACCAGAGCCGGGTTTTCCAGCGTTTGTACCGGGCCAACAACCCGCTCATCGAGGGTTTGGGCGAGACGGGAGTTGGCCTATCCATCGCCAAGGCTCTGGTAGAAGCGAACGGGGGACGCATCTGGGTGGAAAGCGAGATGGAGGTAGGCAGTACATTCAGTTTCATCCTGCCGCTCTCGTCCAAAGATAATGACTCCCCAACAGAAAATTAACGTATCTTTTCAATATCTTGGGGAAACGCGACCATCCTGGTCGCCAGATGCCAGCAAGATGCTGGCGATCCTTCACATCACCTCCAAACAAAAAAGCAGGTCACGCTACAAGCGTGACCTACAAGGTTGAGGCTATTTTCGAGGCAGGTACAAATTAACGTATCTTTTCAATATTCCGG
>Ga0164318_10008407_pt1 | contig 10015 bp, 9 predicted proteins | sample GuaBasSedimGuay9_FD_113734 | JGI IMG/M metagenome (GOLD analysis project Ga0164318, IMG submission 113734) | Subseafloor sediment microbial communities from Guaymas Basin, Gulf of California, Mexico - Guay9, Core 4571-4, 0-3 cm | ecosystem: Environmental > Aquatic > Marine > Hydrothermal vents >...
AAGCGCAATTCGCATGATGAAACCTCCATTTGCTATTGTACCGCAACCCGGCTTCCGGTCGGAAGCCGGAATGTTAAATGTTGCATGTTAAATGTTAAATTCAAGAAAACACACAGAACATATGGAAGGATTAATTATTCTGATTCCTCTTTCATACACTCGCACCCGCACTCGCACTTCTCCGGCGCGTGGCGCCGGAGAGTTTTACACTCTTCTTACATTCTCTCCATCGAAGGCTGACAACAGCCCATTACCCTGTGTCCATTAAAACCGACGGGCCAAACTGCCCGGCCTGAAGATTTAAAATGGAGGAAAGAATGAACTCTCTGAAAATTTTATTGGTTTTGCTGGCATTAGCAATACCGCATTTTTCGTCTGTCGCGGAAAATACTATGGATAATCTGAATTTTTCCGGCGACCTGCGGCTCCGCTACGAATACCAGGACAATGAGAACACCATGAACCGGGGACGTGCCCGATTCCGCCTCCGCTTTAATGTGAAAACAAAAATTGATGATAACTGGTCCGTCGGTTTCCGCCTCGCCTCCGGTTCAAACAACGACCCCACCAGTACCAACCAGTCCATGGATGACAATTTCACAGAAAAAAGTATCTGGATCGACCGTGTATATGCGGTGTACAGGCAAGGCAATTTTACTTTCACCGGCGGTAAAATGGCCAACCCCTTTGTTTCCACAAGTATTATCTGGGACAAAGACATCAACCCCGAAGGCGCCGCCGAACAGTGGCATTTCGGCAAAACCGGCTACATAACCCTTGCCCAGATGGTACTGAATGAAAACAGCACCGAATCCGATGCCTATCTTGTGGCGGTTCAAGGAGGAATAAAGCTGAAATACTTTTCCTTCAACCTCGCATGGTATTCTTTCAATAATTATGTTGAAAATGCACCGGCAGCAAGGGGAAACCTTTTTGAAAACAACACCGAATATACGTTGATTGATTTCCTGGTTAAGATACACGCAACAGACCATCTCAGTTTCTGGGCTGAATATGTAAACAATACCGATGCCGAGGATACTGCCACAACCGGAGATAAAGAAAACACCGCCATCGACATCGGCTTTTCTTACCGGTATGAAGACTGGAAATTCAAAACCAAATATGCGGATATTGAGCCGAACGCGGTAGTTGGTGCATTCGCGGACTCGGATTTCGGTTATGCCAATAGAAAAGGTCTTCAGCTTGCTGTGGAACGGAAGCTAAGAAAAAGGGTAGCTCTTAAGCTTGCTTTTTTTGACACAAAACAATCCACCGGCAGCGGGAATTCGGCAAAAACCCTTCAATTTGACTTGAAATTCAATTTTTAACTCCTTTTACCGGATATTGCGAAGAGAAGCCGGGGAATTCCCCGGCTCTTCTTCGCGCCGGAACCACATTGATTCCCCACAGATGTGTAATTTGCTGTATAATATTGTCGGAGGGGATTTATGGAACAAGATAACAAACAGAAAAAGCTGGCGGTTTTGATTGACGCGGATAATGCGCAGCCGTCTATTATTGAAGATTTGATGACTGAAATTGCAAAATACGGGACAGCCAGCGTGAAACGCATCTACGGGGACTGGACAGACACAAGGCTCAAAGGCTGGAAAGAAGTTCTTTTGGTGTATGCAATTCAACCGATTCAGCAGTTTGGCTACACGGTGGGGAAAAATGCTACCGATTCTGCCATGATTATTGATGCAATGGATTTGCTGTACACCGAAAAACTGGACGGCTTCTGCCTCGTTTCAAGTGACAGTGATTTCACCCGCCTGGCATCCCGGATCCGGGAAGCGGGCCTCACGGTTATTGGTTTTGGCGAAAAAAAGACACCAAAGGCGTTTGTAGGCGCCTGTGACAAGTTTATTTATACTGAAATTCTCCGGAAAGACACAAGCACAGCCCCCAAACACCGGGCCAAAACCGCCACATTGCTTCGGGGGGACACCAAACTGGTCAACATGCTCAGAAACGCTGTAGAGGCTTCTGCAGACGAAAGCGGCTGGGCCTACCTCGGCAACGTGGGCCAGAATATCGCGAATCAGGCACCGGAATTTGACCCCCGGAATTATGGTTTCAAAAAACTGGGAGAATTGATTAAATCAGTAAAAATTTTCGATATTGAAGAAAGAAGCTCCACCAATTCACCGGGATCTTCCATCTACATCCGGGACAAACGAAAGAAAAACGGCGAAAAGTAAATCTCTATTTTTCTTCTTTTAACCGTACGGTAAAGGTGTTGCCGCCGTGGACGTTTTCCATGACTGAGACATTGCCCCGGTAGAGGGTGGCGATATGTTTTACGATGGAAAGCCCAAGGCCGGTACCGCTTCGCTCCCGGTTCCGTGACCGGGAAACGGTATAAAAACGCTCAAAAATCCGGCTGCGCTGGCCAACCGGAATAATCGGTCCTTTATCGGATACAGACAGAACCACGGTTTTATCCGAATGTTTCAGCTCAATTTCCACGGTTTCACCGGAACTGTATTTCAACGCGTTGTCAATGAGGTTGGCCAACAGGCTTTCGAGATGCTCCCTGCGAATGAAAATGGATGTATCATTTTCATTGAAATGGAGTTTCTTCCCGCATTCCCGGTAACGCGCGCTAAGCTCCTCCACGAAACCGGGCCAATTCACCGACTCCGGCACATTCACGGCCTGGCCGATATTTTCCAGCCGGTGCAATTCCAACAGGTCGCCGATAAGGTCGTTGAGCCGCCGGGTCTGGTTCAGAATGACCCCATGAAACCGGTCCGCGTCTTCCCGGGCAATTTCCCTGTTCTCAACCAGGGTTTCCGCATAACCCATAATGGACGCCATCGGGGTTTTCAATTCGTGGGTAATGTTCCCGATGAGCTCGCTTTTGAACACATCATACTGCCCCCGCTCGGTAATATCATGAATCACGATCAGGGTATCGGATTTAATTTCACGGACATAGACTTCAAAGAACCGCCCGCCCCGCTTCAGCCGGGGAAAGTATGTTTCATCCGACTGAAGAATGTTTTGAATCAGTGTCAGAGATTCCAGGTCTGTAATCCTGTTCAGAACGTTTTCTCCGTGGCTCAGCCTGACACCGATGTGTTTTTCAACATTCTGATTGAACAGAATCACCCGGTTTTCCGCGTCAAGAAGGATGATGCTTTCCTCCATTGTGGAGAGAATCTGTTTTAATCTGACACGTTCATCCATAACTTTTTTCTGATTTCTCAGCATGGAATGGTAAATCCGATAAATCAGCCCGGAAATCCGGGACATGGTGGGGTCATCAAAGGCCGGGAAATGTACATTTTCCTCCCCGCTTTCCACCTTCCGGGCAATTTCATCCAGCTGCCGGAGGGGATACGCGAAGCGTTTTGCAAGGTAAAGGGAAATCAGCCCTGTGGCTATGAGAAGAAATATCAGCGAAAGCAGCACATGGTTCCGCCATGCCGCCTGAATCCGTTTTACGTAGGTCATGGGATACGCAAGGCGGAGAACCAGGTTATTGGGCAAACGCGCCGCATAGTACATCATTTCCCGCTTCACCGTGTGACTGAACCGAATGGAGTGGCCTTTTCCCCGAAGCATAGCGGCTGCCACTTCCGGACGGGTACTATGATTTTCCATTTTCAGAATTCCGTCCGCTTTCAGGTAGGAATCATCCACCACCGTTCCGTCGGGGCGAATCAGGGTCACCCGGAGCGTTGTTTTTTGGGAAATCCGCTGTACACGGCGGTGGGCGGCCGGGCTGAAATTATATGAATTTTCGTACTGAGCCAGAATCTGCCACATGTTCCGCATTTCGGAAAGAAGCTCCTTTTTCCCCGATTCCATCATCCGCCCCGCCGAATAAGAAAATACCCAGAGTAGAACCAGAACAATGGGAATGTAGATAATGGCAAAGTATTTCAGAAAAGATTTCATTTTTCCATCCGGTAACCGATTTTCGGAACAGAGCGAATCAGCCGCCCCTTTTCTCCCAGTTTTTTACGGAGAGAAGAAATGTGGGCATCCACGGTTCTGGTGAATATCTCCGCTTCATAGCCCCAGATGGTGTTCAGAAGCTGATTGCGGGTGAAAACCTTTTCCGGATTTCGGACAAAAAGCAAAAGCAGCTCGAATTCCTTTGCCGCCAACTGGATGTCTCTGCCGTCCACACTGGCCCTGTGGGTTTCGGAATTCACACAGATTCCACTATGGCTTGCCGTTTCCCGGCCTGTACTGCCGGACCGGCGGAGCAGTGCCGCTGTTTTTGCGAGCAAAACTTTAATGCTGAATGGTTTTGTCAAATAGTCATCCGCACCCGCGTCAAGGCCAGATACAATCTCGTCTTCACTGTCTTTCGCGGAAACAATCATCACCGGGATATCTGACACCCTGTCCATTCTGCGAAGAATTTTCAAAAACTGGTCCCCCTGGAGCCCCGGTAGCATGAGATCCAGCAGAATCAGATCATAGTGTGTTTCTTTCAGCAGCATCAACGCGTCATTGGCATTGGCTGTTCCTGTGGGTACAAAACCGGCTGTTTTCAGGTTAAATTCCATCAGTTCCCGAATATCCGCTTCGTCTTCAATGACCAGTATCTGTTTCATGCTCTGCTTCCTCCAGCGGAATGTGGCGGATAATGTTCCCGGAAACCATGAAATATACGTTTTCAGCAATGTTGGTGGTGTAGTCGGCAATCCGCTCCAACCCTTTGGCAACCAGCATCAGGGAAAAGACCGCCTGATTTTTTCTCAAATCTTCCACAAGATACGTGACCAGCTCCCGGAGAATCTGATTGTTCAGATGATCCACCTCGTCATCCCGACGAATCAGCGAAATGGAACCGTCTGCATCTTTCTCAAGATAAGCATTTACGCTATCCACCACCATTTTTGCCGCAAGCTCTCCCATTCTCGGCAGGTCAATGTAAGGTTTTACCTGCGGAACCCGATTCAGCTTCAACACTTCCTTGCAGATGTCCACACAGTGGTCGCCAATCCGTTCCAAATCTACAATAATCCGTGTTGCCGCAATAATGAAACGCAAATCAATAGCCTTCGGCTCGTAAAGGGCAAATATTCTGAGACAATGCTCATCAATCTCCACGTCCATATGATCAATACTGTCATCTCTCTGAATTACATCCCGTGCCAGTTCATCATCCCGTTCCACGAGAGAACGAACGCTGTCACTGACCATCCGGGAGACTGCGTCCCCCATTCCGGCGATTCTGCCCCTCAAATCTGTGTATTCCGCTTCCTGATGTCTCATAGCCGCCTCCATCAACCAAACCGACCGGTAATGTATTCTTCGGTCAATTTTACGTCCGGATTTGTAAAAATCACGTCTGTTTCATTAAATTCTATCAGTTCTCCCACATACATGAAAGCAGTATAATCCGAGATTCGCGCCGCCTGCTGCATATTATGGGTCACAATAATCACTGTTATTTCTTCTTTTAACCGGAAAATCAATTCCTCAATCTTGCTGGTGGAGATCGGGTCAAGGGCGGATGTGGGCTCATCAAAAAGAATCACCTTCGGCTCCACCGCCAGCGCCCTGGCAATGACCAGCCGCTGCTGCTGCCCGCCGGAAAGGCCGGAAGCACCGGATTTCAACCTGTCTTTTACTTCATCCCATAGCGCGGCGTGTTTCAATGCCGATTCCACCCGGTGGGAAAGCTCCGTCTGGTTCCGTATTCCCTTTAATTTCAAGCCGTAAGCAATGTTATCAAATACTGACATTGGAAAAGGCGTCGGCTTCTGAAACACCATGCCGATTCCTGCCCGAAGTTCCGTAATGTCCACGTCTTTTCCCAGCAGATTCCGGCCTCCCATCAGAATTTTGCCTTCATAGCAGTTACCGGGGTACAAATCATGCATCCGGTTGAAACAGCGGAGAAACGTTGTTTTTCCGCAGCCGGACGGCCCAATCAGCGCGGTAACGGAATTTTTCGCAACGTCCATCGAGATGTCCTTCACCGCCCGGACATGGCCATAGGAAAAACTCAGGTTCTGAACCCGGATCAGCACCCTGTCGTTTGCAAGTTTAATTGTTTTATTCATGTCAGTTTCTGTACCTCCACTTTATCAGCAGCCTGCCCGCCACCGTCACCAACAGAATCGCCACGGTAATTACCAGTGCCGCCGCCCACGCCATGCCGTGCCAATCGTCATAGGGCCCCATGGCGTATTGGAAAATTGTCACTGTCAATGACGGAGTGGATTCATTGAGATTTGTCGTAAAAAATGAATTGTTGAACGAGGTAAATAGTAGCGGCGCCGTTTCCCCCGCCACCCGGGCAATAGAGAGAAGAATCCCGGTGAAAATTCCGGTTGCGGCACCTCGATATACCACCTGGGTAATTACTTTGTAATAAGGCGCACCCAGGGCAAATGCAGCTTCCCGCAGTGACCACGGCACCAGCGACATCATGTCTTCCGTGGTGCGGATCACCACCGGAATCATGATAATCGCCAGAGCAACGCCCCCTGCCCAGCCATTGAAATGGCCAATGGGCCTGACCATGATGGCATACACAAAGGTTCCGATGACAATGGACGGTACCGATACCATGATGTCAGACAGTGTGCTGATGAAACGCCCCAGCCTTGAATGACGGCCATACTCGGACAGAAAAGTCCCCCCCAGTATTCCGAACGGAATCCCGATAACCATTGCCACCAGCGTAATCAGCATCTGGCCCACAAACGCGTTTCGAAGGCCACCTCCCTTAAACCCGGGCGGCATCGGGTCTTTAGTAAATAAGTCCATGGTAATAAATGACATTCCGTGACGAAAAATGTCCCATAGAATAAAAAACAGCCAGAAAAGCCCGATTGCGGCGGCAAGCACCGATAAGCTTAACGCCATTTTATTTTGAATTTTGCGTTTTGTCAGAATATTCATGGTGCCGACCGCTCTTTCAATATGAATTTTGCCGCCGCAAGGGTAAGAAAACTCATTACAAATAGAATCAGCGCAAGATAAAACAGAGATGCCATGTACATATTTGAATCTGCTTCCGTAAACTCATTCGCAAGTGTCACGGTGATGGTCGCGGAGGCATCCAGAAGAGAATGTGCAATCTGGTGCTTGTTTCCCAGCACAAAAGCCACCGCCATGGTTTCACCCAGCGCCCGGCCCATGGCAATGACCATTCCGCCGAAAACGCCGCCTTTGGAATAGGGCAGCACCACATTTCGAATCACCTCCCAGCGAGTCGCGCCGATGCCATAAGCGGATTCCCGAAGTACCTGTGGCGTGAGCATGAAGGTATCCCTTGCGATAGATGCCATGAAGGGAATAATCATAATACTTAAAACCGTACTGGCGGTGAGAATATCAATTCCAAGAGGTGTGCCGCTGAAGAGAGAACCTAAATAGGGAATTTTTCCGATGGTGTGCTGCAAAAAAGGCTCCACTGTGTTGCCCATGATGGGCGCCAGCGTAAAAAGCCCCCACATGCCGTAAATGATACTGGGAATCGCGGCAAGAAGTTCAATGGCTGTTCCCATTGCCCCTTTCAGAAAATTCGGGCATAGCTCTGTCATGAAAATCGCAATTCCAATTGAAACCGGTATCGCGATTGCCATTGCCAGAACCGTAGTCACTATGGTTCCGTACAGGGAACTGGCAGCACCGAAAACCTCATGAACCGGATCCCAGATCGGCGTGGTAATGAAATGGAAAAACCCGAATTTCCGTATTGCGGGCAGGGATTGCTCCACAAGAGAAACGAAAATACCCACAATTACCACAAGCACTACCATGGCTGCGCCGAAGGTAATTACCCTGAACAGTGTATCTTTGTAGTCTGTCAAATTCTGCTTTGACATATTTCTTCCAGAATTAAAACAACAAGCGGGGAAAGAGCAGTGTTCCCTCCGGTTTTCCCGGTAAACGTTCTGTTCCCGGAATATAACATCAATCAATCCCGTTTTTCTTCCAGTAGTCCTGGATACTGCTCTTCAACAATTTCGGCAGGGGAACGTAAATCAGCTTTTCTGCCGTCGCGTCCCCGTTTTTAAACGCCCACTCAAAGAACTTCACAACCCTCCGGTTCACTCCGGGCTTTTCCTTTCCGAGGAGAATAAAAGAAGCCCCTGCAATGGGCCAGGAACCATCACCGGGAGCGTCCACCAGCCAGAGATAATAGCCTGTATCAGGGTTCCATTTTGCGCCGGCAGCCGCATCCTTGAATGCTTCAAATGAAGGTTCAACAAACCGTCCGCTTTTATTTTTCAGCTTAACATAGGTCATTTTGCTCTGTTTTGCGTAGGCAAATTCCACATAGCCGATGGAATTATTCACCCGTTTCACGTAATTGGCAACACCTTCATTGCCTTTGCCGCCGATTCCCACCGGCCAGTTAACCGACTTCCCTTTTCCCACCTTCCTGCTCCAGTCCCCTGAACATACCGAAAGATAAGTTGAAAAAATCGCCGTTGTGCCGGAACCGTCTGAACGGTGGACAACGGTAATTTCAGAATCCGGCAGCGTCAACCCCCTGTTTATCGCTTCAATCCTCGGATCATTCCATTTTTTTATTTCACCGAGAAAAATATCAGCCAGCGCCTCTCCGGTCAGTTTCAGCTGGCCGGCCTTCAGCCCTTTCACATTTACCACCGGTACTACGCCACCGATAATTGCTGGAAATTGAAGGAAATTTCCCGCCTTCAATTCAGCTGGTTTTACCGGCGCGTCAGACGCCCCAAAATCCACAGTACGATTCTTGATTTGCCGAACCCCACCACCGGAACCGATGGACTGGTAATTCAGTTTCACACCGGTTGCCCTGTAATAATTAAATGCCCATGCGGAATACACCGGATACGGAAAGGTCGCCCCCGCACCGTTGATTGTATCCCCCGCTGTCAGTGTCAGGGAAGTTGCGATGAAAAGAAGAGAAAGGAAAATGTTTTTCAAATTCATAGGTTCCTCCTTCTCGGCCATAATAAATAACCGATGAAAGAAGGGTGCCACAGAATTGTAAAGAAAATGTAAAAGAAGCGGCCAGAGGCCGTGTGAATGGTGGATGGTGAATATTGGATGGTTCAGCTAATACCATCCATAAAAGAACAGCCAAATCTGTGCTTTTGCCACCTACTACTTCAACACCTACCCCGACTCGGCGCAGTTGACGGCACTAATGAAACCATGGAGGGCAGGTTCAAATTAGGGTTGGCGTTTCATGGTGTCTATTCGATGATGATTAGTTGGTGGGGTAATCTTTTGAATCGAAAAAAACTTGATAGAACCTGCTCCCCATCTACATGGTTTCATATATGTATACGTAAAAAAGAAGGAAATAGTTCCGGATTATTTTACGATTCTGGAAATAATAGTATTTTTTTCAATGGGAAATTGGATACATGAAATCGCCGATTTCATGTTAAAATCAACAGAACACAAACCGCAAGGAGCAATGATGAGCACAGGAAAACGCAAATACTCCCCGATGTTCTGGCTGACCATTATGTTTGAATTCTTTGAACGTGGATCCTATTACGGCATGATGAGCGTACTCTCGGTCTATTTTACCGACATACTCATGTTTCAGAAAGAATCGGTCGGCATTATTAAAAGTACTATTCAACCGCTTTTGTATTTCCTGCCCATTATCACCGGAGCCCTGGCAGATCGCTTCGGTTACCGGAAAATGCTCACCATCGCCTTTGCCTTTCTTGGAGTCGGTTACTTTTTTGTAGCCAGGGCCACATCCTACGGGCTGGTCTTTCTCGCACTGGTGGTAATGGCAATCGGTGCCGGTACATTCAAACCTATCATATCCGGTTCCATCGCAAGGCTTACGGATGAGAGCAATTCCTCCGAAGCCTTTGGAATATACTACTGGTCTATTAATCTCGGCGCTTTCCTCTTCCCGCTTTTTCTGGTTCCATTCCTGAAAAACAACATCGGCTGGCAGTGGGTGTTCTATGCGTCTGCTCTCGGTACCGGCGCAATGTTGTTCCCCACCGCTTTTTTCTTCAAGGAACCGGCTCTACCGGAAGAAGTGGCAGCAAAACAGAAAAATCACAAT
>Ga0164318_10008408_pt1 | contig 10014 bp, 9 predicted proteins | sample GuaBasSedimGuay9_FD_113734 | JGI IMG/M metagenome (GOLD analysis project Ga0164318, IMG submission 113734) | Subseafloor sediment microbial communities from Guaymas Basin, Gulf of California, Mexico - Guay9, Core 4571-4, 0-3 cm | ecosystem: Environmental > Aquatic > Marine > Hydrothermal vents >...
CTAGGATCTCTGGGACTTTATAGTTTGGTATAATTATTACAGCAAAATCAATTGTTCCTGGGATGTCTGATATTGAATAATATGCTGGTTCTCCAAGAACATCGTTTCCCTTTTTATTAATAAAATATACTTCACCTCGATTTTGCATCTTATAAGCTAAAATATTTTGACTTACCCAGTTTCCCCAACTCATTTTATTATTAGATGCTCCAATAATTGCAACAGATTTTGGCTTAAAGAAATAATCCAAAATATTTTTCATAATATTAATTTCTATTTTGATTTTAAAAATGCTATTTTTAACTTTTAAAATTAAATAATTGGTAATTTTTATTTACAAAAATTAAGGATAAAGTTAGTTTTTAAACATTGATCCACTTTTAAATTTTATTTACATTAATTGAATTATTATTTAAAAAAAAGTTTTTTATAAAGAAAAATTGTGGTAATAAAAGCAACATTACTCGAGAATAATACATCTGATGCATAATGTGCACCGATAATTATTCTTGAAATACTTACAAAAATTCCCCAACCAAATACCAAGATAATTCCTAAGATTTTTAACATATTCTTTTTATCTTTTAATAAAATCAAGAGTGGTAATAGCATCCATCCCATTGCAGCATGTCCACTTGGAAATGATAGATTATTTGGGTCGGGCCCTGGAGGTAAAAACCAAGGGGTATAACCTATATAACCCGGTGCTAAATCATTAAACCTGACTCGCCCGCACAGAAATTTTGTAATATTGACAAACAATAGCGGATTTATTATTGCAAGTAAAACAATTATTAGAGCGAAATTTCTATAGTTTTTCAAATTTGAATGTAAAGATATAATTAGAAAAATTAATGCAGAAAAAGAGATGAATCCACCATACCAAATAAGATCTTCTGAATTAATTATAATTCCAATAATAAAAATAACTAAAAATATATTTGCTATAAAATAAATAGGAACCTTTTGTTTTTTAGTATCATTAATATAACTTCCAATTAAAATTCCTAATGCAACAAAAATCAATCCCCATGCCGGCCCTTCCCCATAATCTGCTCCAAATTTTCCAAAATTATAGAAAAAAATACCTAGATTTCCTGGAATATTATTCAAATTTGTTAACGAAATTGAAATTTGTAGATCAAAAAATCCAAAAATAGTTGCTAAAATAACCCATAATGAAATGATAATATATATTAATTTCCATTTCTCTATTATCGATTCTTTCCAATTTCTCTTTTCATTCATTTTTATCACAATAATTTATTTTATCCATCTCGGTTTTAGAAACTATTTTTTCATTTTTTAAATAATCATTAATTAATGTTTATCTAACCATTCTTTTAAGATTTTCCAAATATTTTGTTTATCAGAGCAGGCATTAGGATCAGTAAAAAGGGCATGTGTTGCATTATTTATTATGACTAATTCTTTGTCTCTGCTCGAACATTCGTCAAAAAATTGTTCTATTCCATCAATATTTAAGACCGGATCGTTCTCTCCTTGTATAATTAAAATAGGCTGAGTAATGACACTTGCGAGTTTAAATGCTTTTTTAATTATTTTATTCAATGTTAATAAGTATCTAATACTTATTTTTTTCAAATGTAGTTCGTCAGTTCTATCATATTCTAAATGAATTGGATTTGAAATTCCAGTGGAATTCCTTCCTGAATTCATATTAATAATTGGAACACCTGGAGCAAATAAATAAATTAATGATAATGGTATTACAGATAAAATTTGTTTTAAAGAGAGTTTTAATTTAACAGCAGGAGAAAAAAGAATAATTCCGTTAATTGAAACTTTATATTTTGCTAAAAAATTTATAATAACCGGCGCTCCCATACTTTCCCCAAATAAAAACAATGGTATATCTTTATGCCTATTTCTTATCAAATTAATAAAAAAATTAAAGTCTTTTAATATCAAATCAAAATCTTATATATCTCCATGCTCTCCCTCTGAATATCCATGTCCCCTGTAGTCCATTATATAAACTCCAATTCCCTCTTCAAATAATTGATCTGCAAGAAGTACATAGTAATCACCATTTCCTCCTGCCCCATGAGCTACAATAACAATCTTCCTTAATTGTGCTGGTAAAAAATAACGATAAAAAATTTTAATATTATTAATACTTCCAAAAAAATCATATTTTCCATTACCTGCAGATTTATTCTCTCTTAATTTTTCTAACAAAGGATTAAAATTATAATTTTTCATTGAATTTATAATTTTATGATTTGAATTATATTTTTTTAGATTTATCACTTCAGATTTTTTAATAAATAATTTTATTCTACCTTTATCATTTAAATTGAATTTTAATAAGCTCGTTCAAATCGAGTTTAATTTTAATTTTTTTTAAAGAATAATCTATGATTTAACTACATCATTAATTTTATTAAAGAAAAAATGTTTATAATTAAAAATTTAGAAAATAAAATAAATTATATTAGAAAAATTAGAAATAAATTTGTCAGAGAACCACAACATGCAAAAAAAACATCTGAAACTTTATTTTTTAGACTTTCGGCGCCAAAATTATAATTAATTTTTGTAATTAATAATTCAATAAATTCATATATAATATCAGCTAAAATTGGAATGAAAATACTTAGAAATAAACTTTTTAAATATAAATATAAAATCATACTAAAATCTAACGGCACTAAATAATGTGGTAATGACCATGGATCAAAAAAGTTTTCATCACATGTATGTGGTGGTTTTTTTAAAACATATAATGCTGAGATTCCAAGCGAAATACATGTTACAATTAATAAAATGCTAAATATCTTTAAGTAAAGCGATAAAGGAATAAATTCAAGGAAAATCAATGCCGCCATTAAAATTATGAATAGACTTATTATTGCATATTTAATAAATTTCATACTAAATTTTTTAAAATTAAATTTTTGATTACAATTTTTCAATTTCATTTTATTCATCATTAAACCTAATATTTTAATAATGAATTTCAATAAATGAACATAGCATAGCAAAAATTAATTTGAATACTTTTAAAAATTAACTAATTTTCTATATTTATAAATTAATTTTAATATGTTTTTAAGTAATATTTTTATTATTATATAAAGCATCAAAGGTTTTAAAGTTTTTCAGCGTTAGATTATTTTATTACTAATTCCTTTAGTATATTGATTAAATTTTTCTTTTAATTCAAATTAAAATTTAGTTAATATAGTTCTTAGAAATTTAAAAACAGCAATGCTACACATATAATCACCTATAGCAATTTGAAAAATTTAGTTCTTTTTGTTTAAATGCCTTTTTTTTAAATCATAAATATCGATTTTACTAAATTAAACAATATAAAAATTGAAAAATACAAAATTAAACGAAAAAATAAATTTTTTCTATCAAAATATGTATAAAAATTTTAAATATTATCAACTTTATTAATAAAAAAAGGGCTTGTTAAATGTTAAATTTTATGCCGCCGTATTTTTTATAAATTTTTGTCAAGAGATGGAATAGATTTTTTAAGTATTTTTATAATTGGGACTGATATCACAAGACCTATAAGCGCCTGACCAAAATTTAGAGGTATTTCAGCGAATGCTATCAATTCAATTGATAATATGCTATATAATATAAAGTATTCATATATAAAATAGCCCAAGACCATTACTGACCCACCAATTAATATTATTATTGAATAAAAGGCGCTTTCGAGCGAAATTCTTAGACTTGCAAAAATAATTAATCCACCTGAAACAATTCCAAGAATTATCCATACTATGCTAGAAACTGATATTTCGATAGTCCCTAAATAAATTATTCCAATTTCCCAAGTTGCAGAATAATAATTAATTCCTATCAATGCCAATACCGAACCTATTAAAACTCCGATCCCAATTCCTATAAATCGCCAATATTTTTTAGTTTTGTTAAAATCTATATTGTAAACAAGAAATCCAATGATAAATCCCTCTAAAAATTTTATGACCAGAGTACCTGGAGCATAAATTGGGTATCCAATAAGGTCTGCAATAGCAGCTCCTACTCCGCCCGAGATGCCTCCAATAATTGGGCCAAAAATTATTGCTGATGTATAAATAATAATTTCACCGATATTAAAATAACCACTGGTCGCAGGTATATACAATTGAATTGCAAATGTTGTAATAGCTACGAGTGCTGTCATCATAGCTGTAATTGTAACCACAAAAGTATTTGGATAATCTGGTAATAATTTAGTTTTGTTCATTTTTTCCATTTTAACCAGTTTATTTTTAGTTATTGAATATAATAATTCTTTTAAAATATTATTTACCTATATAAGAGTATTATTTTCTCCTATTAAAATGTATCTTAATGTTAAAAAATTAATCAAAAATAAAAGGATGTTAATCTAAATAATAAAATTTGTTATTTATTTTAATTTTGATAGATCAATTTGGAATGTAAATTTACTTCCCTTGTTTAGTCCTCTTGATTCCCCCCAAATTTTACCGCCATAAAAATCAATAATCTTTTTACATATTGCAAGTCCAATTCCAATACCATTAGGATTTATATTTTCAGGAGTGTCTAATTTTCCAAACCGAGAAAATAACATCGGAAGCTTATCATTTGAAATTCCAATACCTTCATCGCGTATTGAAAACCTCCAAATATTATCATTGACTATAGAATTGATATAGATTTTACCATTTTCTTTAGAGAATTTTATTGCATTTGTAAATAGATTTTTGATTACTTTTGTTATCTGTTGCTTATCTAGAACTATTTTCTTGTCAATTATAGTTTCAAATTCAAATTTTAAATTCTTTTTTAATAATAATGGCATAAGTTCAGTTTTAATTTCATTTAAAATATCTGAAATAAAGAAGACATCTTTGGAGAATTTAATTTTTCCAGCTTTTAATCTTGAATAATTTAATAGTTCATTAACTAGACTTTCTAACCTTTTTTCATTCTTTAAAATTATAGATAGGTCCTCAATTTCTTGTTGCGACAGGTTATTTGATTTCATTAAAATTTCGGCAAATCCTTTTATAGCAGTAAGTGGTGTCCTAAATTCATGTGAAATATCGTTAAAAAATTCATCTTTTAATTTATCAAGTTTTTTAAGTTCTATATTTTGTTTCTTTATTTCATCTTCTCTTTTTTTCTTTTCAGTAACATCTCTAGCTATTAAAAATAGTTTGATTTCTCCTGTTTCTAAAAATTTTTTTCCTTTTATGTCAATCCATATATATTTTTTATCTTTTTTCATAAATCTAATCTGTGCAGACCACTCTCCCGATGAAAGCAAATCAGAAATTGTCTGATTATAGACTAAATAATCATCTGGATGGATCAAATCGACGAACTTTTTTCTCATTAAATCATTTTTTGAATATCCTGTTATTTTTAAATATGTTTTTTCGTTTATATATTCATGGAACCCATCTTTATTAATAATAGCAATTAAATCATTTGCATTTTCTGTAATTAAAAGTGACCTAGTTTCTGCTTGTTTTAATTTCTCTCCTGTTTCCTTTAACTCCGTTATATCTATAAAATTAATAAACAATGACGGACATTTGTTGATTTCAATTTCTTTAAAAAATGTTTTTATCCACTTAATTTTTGTTGTTGCAGAAAAAATCCTAAATGAGTGATATATCAAATTATTTTTTAATAAACTATTTCTATTTTCCAAATTATTTTTAACCGAGCTTATATCGTCAGGATGAACTATTTTTATGAGTTCAGAAAAATTCATGGAATAAATTTTCTCTAAAGGATATTCAGTTATTTCTGCTGCTCGTTTGTTAGCATAAAATACCTTATTATTTTGAATAATTAGAATTCCTACGAGCGACTTTTCAGATAATGCTCTGAACATCTCTTCTGAATGCTTTAACTGGACTTCTGATTTATATTTTTTAATAATCATACCTATATGTTGCCCTATAATCATCAAGAAAAAAAGATCATTTTTATAATACTCGTGAGAAATTCTTGACCCTAAAATTAAGTTTCCAACAAATTCATCTTGAGAGTATAATGGGATCATAATATATGAATATACGTCCAAATTATAGAACCGTAAGTCTTTTTTATAAGTTTCATTTACAATTAATGGAGCTTTTGTATCTTTTAAATTAATGTATAATGGGTCGTCCATGTTAATTGTTTTTAATTTTGACTTTAACTCTGGTAAATTTCGGTGCTCGACCAAATTGCAACAATTTTTATCCGAATTATATAGATATATTGCTCCATATTCGAGATCCATAAATTTTGTTGTAATTTCCAAAACATTAGTCATAAAGCTTTTTAAATTTGATAAATTGTTTCCAGTAATTATAACATTATTCAATAATTCCAGTTTTTCCTTTTCCCTAATAAAATTAAATAAAATGGACTTTTTCTCGGTGATATCTTCGACCCAAATTTGTAGTATTCTAGAAAAATTCTTTACATAATTTTTAATAACTTTTCCGTTAAGCCATTTAACTTCTTTATTTTTATCTATTATTCTGAACTCTAACTTCTTTTCAGTCCAATCCTCGTTTATCCATTTGTCCATATCTTTTGGGTACACAATTTTTTGGAAATTAATTGTATTATTAAATTCTTCAATGGTATATCCAATGATTTTTAAAAATCTTTTATTTGCATAAATTATGTTTTTAGTATCTAGATCAAGTTCAAAAATTCCCATAGGGATTATATCTAAATAGGAACCAAAATCTTTTTTTTCTAATTTAAACTCATTAAAAGAATTAGCATTCTCCATTTATTTTAATGACCGTCCAAAAATATATTATTATTCAAGTTTAATTTTTAAATAAACTAATAATTAATTTAAATTTTGTATAATATATATGTATTTTTAAAGTTTTTCTAGAATTCTATGCCATATTTATTATTAATTAATCAAATAATAAGTTCTGGATAATACAACATCTATTAAATAATTTTTAAAAAAATAAGTATTTTTACTTTATTTCCAATTTTTAGTAAATTTATATTCTAATGCTAGTCCTTTAATTAAATTATTTCCAAATGATTGTTCAATAAGAATTTTTACATTTTTTAATATGTTTAAATCTTTTTTAGTCAATTTTCTAGCAAATTCAAAAGATTTATTAAAAAGATCGGCATCATTAAAGACATCATTTATTAAGCCTATTTCTCTAGCCTTATTACTATCAATTCTTTCACATGTAAATATTAAATACTCTGATTTTGGAATTCCAAGGATTTTTGTTGTAAATTGAGTTCCTCCCCAAGAGGGAAAAATTCTTAGGTCTATTTCAGGATATCCTAATGTGGCATTTTTACTTGCAAATCGAAAATCACATGCACAAGCAAGTTCAAGTCCTCCACCCAAAGCATAACCATTTATGGCTGCAATGATTGGTTTCCAGTTTTCTCCAATTTCGTATTTGATTTCATGACCTTTTAATACATGTTCGAAAAATTCAACTGGATCAATTTCATATTCTATCCCATTATTTATTTCTAGTAATACCAGCCGTCCTAGTGATGCAACCCATTGGACTTTTTCAGAAGTTAGTCCTTGAACTGATTTTAAGTCCATACCGGCCGAAAATGAATTATCTATACCTGTTATTAAAATTGCTCGAATTTTTTTATTTGTTCTATATGCACGTATTGCATTTCTTAATTCTAGTAATGATTCTTTGTTGAGTGCATTTTTTACTTTTGGTCTATTGATTTTTATAATACCTATACGTCCCTTTTCTTCTAATAATAAATTAACCATTTGAAGTTCACTTCCTTAAACTTACTTAATATTAAATTATAGAAAAAGAAAAAAAAGTGTGTGATTTATAACTGATATTTATTTTTCCTAAACCATAAATATACCAATGAAATTATAGCAATTAAAGTTATAAAATATTCAAATCCTGGTATTTCTCTACCACCTATTGACGAGGCAAATACACCAATCCATAATTGTTCGCTTTCAGAAATATCTAATTCTGTTTGTGTATAGACCCTTGTTATATTATTTCCAATATTTGTCATTGTTGTTATTAATTTATCCCATTTTTCATTTGCATAATCCCATTGATAGATTTCAAGAGTTGTCAAATTTATGTGTGCTTCTTTCACATCAATATATATCCAAATTTTTAATGGTTTTATGAAATTATTAGATTGGAAATGCCAGAATGCTACTCCTTCAGAACCAATTGGCAAACCTTTAGGTTTATGGTCTTTAGGATTATTTGTATATTTAGCAACATCTATTCTAGTATTATTATCTGTTGTCCATTCAAATTCCAACCCGTAGACTTGTGAGTCTTTTTTGGTAAAAGAGCCAGCATTTATATCCCATGTCATTTCTGTGCCTTCCTCTATTTCATCTGATACTTGACCAATTTTTTTACCAAGAGTTGGTAAATGATATACTCCCGGTCCTGATAAAAAGCTACAAACTGGGTAATGTTTCTGCCAAATACGTTCCAAACTTTCGTTTTGTGAGATACCATGATCCAAGCCTATATTTTGTTTATCGATAACTAATTTTGCATCTGCTGGGAGATAATTGTATCCTGTCCCCCAACAAACAACATCAACCACTACACCTGTATTATCCCTTAAAATGACAAAATCTCCAGCTCGAGTTAAATTGAAATCGGAATTCGCATTTGAAACATTATGTAGTTCATGATTTTTTGAGTATGTTGGTGGCGTATAAGGTGGGACGTTAAGTCCATATCTTCTATAATCATCCCCTTGATACCAAGTTTCCATATTGTCTACGTTGTTCCAAAATTCCCACCATGATGAATAGTCATCAGTTGGGTTCATATAGTCATCCCATGTCTTCGATTTATTATTATCTGGCCAAATTAAAAGAATATCAGAGTCGCCTAACTCATCTGAATATTTTCCTCTCGTAAAAATCCATGAAGAACTTCTTGTCTCTATTTTCCATGCAGTAACATTAATGTTTCTATCAGTAGGATTAAAAAGATCAATAAATTGATTTATTTGAGTATTACCTACATCAATTTCTGGCCCAAAAAATACTTCGTTAATAACAACATTGTTTGGAATTCCTCCGCCAAATGGGTCCTCACTTCCATACTCTGGGATTGTACCATTTAATCTCCCTGGCGTTGGGTGCTGCTTAATCGCCCACCCGGTACTATTGATAGCCCAATTTGCATCGTCTACCGTCCAAACCCGTTCTATTGTATAATTTTCCCATTGCCCATAGTCGGAATTTGCTGTTTTAAGTTTATTCATTGCACCAGCAAATGGGATTTCTCCATAAGAAACAGAATCTACAACTGCCCCCGTACTATCGTATAAAAATATTTCATCCCCAGCACTTGCCAAATTTAAGTCCGCCGATCCTGCAACATGTATTAAATCTGCAACTCTCGAGTCATTTATTGGACTACCAGCTGCAAGCGTTTCATATAGTTGAACTAACGTGTCATTAGCCACGTCATCTGGGGTTATTAATTGACCTGCCACAATACTTTTAAAAATCACAATAAAGCCCCGTGAAGGAATAAAAGAACCTAAAGGAAACTCAAATACTCCTTCTCCGCCTCCCGACTCTTCATCTGTAATATTTCATAATGAAATATTAATAATATGGTCAGTTGGATTAAATAATTCCACATATTCCCCATCATCTCCTGCTAATGCATCATCAAATAAAATTTCGTTAATTACAACATTATTCGGAACTGTAGAAATTTTAATTGAAGGATTAACTGAAATTTTAGATGGCTTACTCATATTTGGTATCATTGTAGTCATTACGGGAAATAATGGTAGGAAAAATAAGAAAATCAAAAACAGTGTTTTTTTATTTATTGCCAATTTTTTAAACTCCATAGACTTATAAATTTTCGATTAAAAATTTTTATCCGACCTAAATTAAATTTAGTTTTCGATATATGATGACATATTTTAAATATTTTAAGAATATTTTAATTTTTTTTATGAATTTTATTAATTCACTTTCTTTCTGTCTTTTTTAAAAATGAAAATTTTACA
>Ga0164318_10008409_pt1 | contig 10013 bp, 8 predicted proteins | sample GuaBasSedimGuay9_FD_113734 | JGI IMG/M metagenome (GOLD analysis project Ga0164318, IMG submission 113734) | Subseafloor sediment microbial communities from Guaymas Basin, Gulf of California, Mexico - Guay9, Core 4571-4, 0-3 cm | ecosystem: Environmental > Aquatic > Marine > Hydrothermal vents >...
GAAGCAAAAGGAAAAAAAGTTTTGGTCGAACTTAAAAACAAACAAGTTCTGTCTGGAACGCTCATAGCGTTCGATATCCATATAAACATTGTGCTGGACGACGTAACAGAGATGGAGGATGGACAACCAAAAAGGCAGCTAGGTCGAGTGTTCGTTAGAGGAGACACAATAATAACTATATCTCCTGGTGAATAGAATGAGCAAGGGAACACCTTCTAAAGGTAAACACTCGAGAGGTAAGACGCACATAAGGTGTAGACGATGTGGAAGACATTCATTTAATCTTAGGAAGGGATACTGTGCAGCGTGTGGATACGGTAGAACAAAGAAAATCAGGTCCTATGCATGGTCAGCAAAGAAAGTGAACAGAGAACGGATCATTTAAAACCTTTAGCAAACCTTGAATCTCCACTAACTCTACTGTAATATTTCTTAATCTCTTCAAGCGCATTAACAGTGTTAGAGACAACAACACCAAACCCATTACCCTTTATGAAAACACCTTGCTTCGGGTTAAGCCTCGAAGCAACAGATATGACAGTATTCACATCTGCATCCACTTCAACGGTTTCAAACTTGTCTTCACCTTTCCCTTTAAGCACCAACTCTAAGTACTTCACTTCAAGGTCTTGAATCCGTTTTTTAAACTGCTTCCACTCCTTAAAGAATCTCTCAGCTGTTTTAGGGATGTCCTTGTACTCAACACCCCATAGTTCAGACACCTGCCTAAGTATTTTCTCATACTCTTGAACTTTCTTCAAAGCACCGTCTCCTGCCATAATCTCAAACCTCACTACACCGTCTTGTATCCTACTAACATTGATAATCTTTATCAGTTTAATATCTTTTGTATTGTCAAGATGGGTCCCACCACAAGCCTCAACATCATAATCACCTATCTTCACTATACGTAGAACCTTGCCTGGAACAGCACCTCCCTGGTATATCCTAGTTGAGTACTTTAACTCTGCCTCTGTTCTAGGCATAAAAAACTTCTCAACCTTAACAGCCTTTCTAACTAACTCATTAGCTACCCGCTCAATCTCCTGGACTTGATCAAAAGAAGGTAGTTCATAATGAGTAACATCTAATCTAGCCTTCTCAACAGTTTTCTCAGCCCCTTCCTGGTTAACATGATCGCCAAGAACCTTACGTGCAGCGTAATTCAGCACATGAACAGCTGTATGTAGTACTGTTAATTTCTTTCTCCTACCTTGGTCAATGACACAATGCACTTCATCACCAACAGTGAAGTTAGGGTCATTCATAAGCACATGGACAACAACACCATTCTGCTTAAACACGTCAACAACAGGGATGTTATTGATAAAGCCTTTATCACAGTCCTGACCACCACTCCTAGGATAAAACAAAGTCTTATCTAAAATAACATACTTCCCCTCTATGCCAATAACATTAGCATCGAACTCAAAGTCACTCTCTTGTTCATAGAATAACAACTCTGTTTTTGGATATTCACCAGATAGGACCTTGGATACCTCCTTTTTCCTTGCTTTCTTAAGTGCATTTAACCTCTCATAGAACTCATGTGGAATATCAATAGACTTAACCATTGCAACAATATCAGGTGTGATCCCATGTGACGTGTAAAGCATTAACATAGTATCAACATCTATTTTGTCATACTTCTTCAATAATGACTTAGCTTTCTTTAGTGTAGCATAGTACCTACGCTTCTCAATGTCAATAATTTCTGGTATGTGTCCTAATTTTAAATCACTGTACCATTTACCAAACTCTTCAAGATGTAACTTCATAAGCTCTACTAGATCAATGTCCCATTTGTTCCTCTCAAGAATCGAAAAACATCTTCTAAGTAGAACTCTTAAATTGTACCCACCACCAACATTACTTGGCAATGCTCCATCATTTATAGCAACTAACAACGTTCTTGTATGCTCTGCAAGTATGTAAGCCTCAGCAACGGGTATAACCTTTGACTTAATCTCCTCAACATTTATCCCCATACGTTCAGCAATCATGCTCCATGCTTTGTCTAGACTACCAACGTCGTCAACATTCAACAGCCCTGACAGTTTGATAAACTCTCTCCAAAAGTTATCATCCCTTTTAACACCAGTCTTAGCAAATATATACTCCAAAACCTTAGGAAAAACAACGTCGTATGACGTGATAGAACCATTAACAACCCAAGCCCATCTCTCTGCACCAGCTCCCATGTCAATTACCTTTGTTTTCAATTCTTTATAACCGTCCTCTAATTGCTCATACTGCATGTAAACCTGATTGGCAAGCTCAAGACTTTTGTAGAAAAATTCAATCGATGGACCAAAGTTCCCACCACCAACCCAAACATCCTCATGCAGTATCAACTCCTCACGAGGAATATTAAGAACATTAACAAAGAACTCCCACATCTGCTTAACCCCTTCATCCTTAAAGTAGATGTGTTTTTCTCTGTTAAAAACGTGTTGACCAATCATGATAAATCCTGTGTACTGAGATGGATTGATACCAACATTCTCCATGTCATTAAACCTTAGACAAAACTGGTCCTCTAGAACAGCATCAGCAGGTGGATCAACCTCACCAGAAACAACGTATGGCTGAAACACATTAACACCAGCTACCACAAAGTACAGTTGATCATACCATCTAGCAACAACAGGATACCTTCTTATTGGCTTGTAACCCCACTTTGCAAACGTCTTAACAAACATCTTATAAACATCAAAGTAAGACACATCACTTATCTTCTTGCCTACAAAACTGTATGACTCACCAGAGCAGGCAGGTTCTCCACAAAAATCCCTTGGCTTAAGAGACCAGAAACCTCTACCACATTTTTTACACACATACCTCTTAAGACCCAATTGCTTAAGTGAATCTACAGGATAGTACTTAGAGTATTCACGAAAAAACTTCGCCTTTAGTTCTTTCTTTAGTTCTTTGTCAGATTGCATGAACAGAGTTAAAATACAATATTAAAATACTTTACGCAACAACAGTAAAACTATTAAAAATACAACGCTATTAACATTTATGCCTTTTCGCAAACTGAAAAAAGAGATAGGGCCAGGCGTGATAACAGGAAGCGCAGACAATGATCCTGCTGGGATAATAACGTACACAACTGCTGGAGCTTTATACGGATACGCTACACTCTGGGTAATGTTCTTAATAACACCATTACTAATAGTAGCACAAGAAATGGCTGCTAGAATAGCACTTGTCAAGAAAAAAGGACTAGCAACAATAATCGAAAATAATTATGGGAAAAAGATGGCAACAGTAATAGTTTCAACACTACTTCTAGCAAATATAGCAACAATCGGAGCAGATATAGCAGGGATATGTGCTGTACTTGGTATGATCACGTCAACAAATTGGATACTATGGTTAATCCCTGTTGCATCCATGATCACGTACATCGTCCTAGAAAAGAAGTACAAAGTTATCCGGTCAATCCTACTTGGCTTATCAATAATGCTAATTGTTTATATCTTATCAGCACTAGCTGCTAATCCAAACTGGAGTGATATTGCAGCAGGATTTGTACCAAAGATCATACCTGAAATTGGATTCATAACGGTTGTAGTAGGATTGATTGGTACTACAATATCTCCTTATCTACTATTCTGGCAATCATCTGAAGAGGTGGAAGAACATAAGACAATACTCAGAGCAAGAGAAGTAAAAGAGGACACAATAATTGGTATGGTCTGGTCCACAGTCATAGCTGTATTCATTATAATAGCTGGAGCTGAAACACTGTACACTAATGGTATTGCCCCAAGCACTGTTGAAAACATAGCATTAGCCTTGAAGCCAATAGCAGGAGAGCTAACGTACACCCTATTTGCAATAGGAGTCATAGTCTCTGGATTGCTTGCACTTCCTGTTCTTGCAGGGTCAACAGCCTATGCTGTTGCTGACCTAATGGGGTGGAAAAGAGGACTTAACAAAAAGCCACATCTGGCAAAAGGTTTCTACACGGTGTTTGTACTGTCAATAGTGATTGGAGTGATAATCGCACTCTTACACCAAAACCCAGTGAAACTCATGTTCTACACCCAAGTCCTAGATGGATTTCTAACACCAATACTAATAGGAATCCTACTTCTAATCTGCAACAACAAAAAGATAATGGGGGACTACACAAACTCGAGAATGTATAACATACTTGGTATGATACTTCTTGTAACCATGCTTGTCTTAGATGGATTATTACTACTAACCCTATAGAAACATTTTTATTGGCAGTAGAACAACTATTTTCTAAGGGGCTGTAGTTTAGTGGTAGAACAACGGGCTCCAGAACGCTGGAGCGCTGATCTCTGAGATGAAGAACTATGGGTGTGGAGACACCCGTAGGCCAGGGTTCGACTCCCTGCAGCCCCATAAAGTTTTTAATACAGAGCATTACAAGATTACTATGTCATTTTTTTCAAACCTGATAAAACTAGTTAAAGAGGAGAGGAGAGCAGAGATAGAAAAAGAGCTAAAAGAGATAAAAAGCACGCCTGCAAAAGTAAGAGAGCTAAAAGGTAAAGCCATACTCAATCTAAATGGAAAATTCGTAGAATATGGGCTGGGAAACAGATATGTTTACAGATTCTCTAGACGGAAGGAAATAAAAACAGAGATACGTGTTGGAGACGTGGTTCTCGTCTCCAAAGGTGGTACATCCTATCAAGGGGTAGTATCAGAGATCAGAAAGAATAGCATAACAATTATGACTGATAATAAATTACCTATTCTAAAAAACGTTAGAATAGACCTCTATGTTAATGACATAACATTCCAGCGGCAGATAAGTGCTCTGGAGAAAGCTAGCAAAAACGAGAGAAGGTTAAACTATGTTCTACTAGGAAAACTACAGCCAAAATTCGAAAGCACAACCATAAAGAAGTTCTACACCAACCTTAATCCTTCACAGAAAGAAGCAGTAAAAAAAGCCATAGAAGCAAGAGACATATTTCTAATACACGGACCACCCGGAACAGGAAAAACAACAGTTGCTGCTGAAATCATAAAACAATGCGTTAAAAGAGGATTAAGAGTGTTAGCAACGGCTGAAACAAACACTGCTGTAGACAATATAGCAGAAAAGGTCGATTGTGTAAGGATTGGACACCCAGCAAGAATAAATGAAAAACTGATAAAACAATGCCTAGACAAGAGAGTTGAAAGTATAAAAGAATTCAAATTAGCAAGGAGCATAAGAGAAAGTATTGACAAGGACGTAGAACGGATAAACAAACAATTATCCAGATTCAAAAAATGGAGAAGAGGACTCTCAGACGTTCAAATACTAAAGCTTGCTAAACAAGACAGAGGAATAAGAGGAATACCCAGGGGTACAATAAAAGAGATGGCAGCAATAGTAAAAGAGAAAATAAAAATCGATGCCACGTTTAAAAAGATAAGATCACTAGAGCAAGAAGCAATTAAAAAAGTAATATCCAACGCAAAAGTTGTCTGTGCAACGAACACAACGTGTGGATCAGAATTCCTACAAAGTGAACACTTTGACGTTGTTGTGATAGACGAAGCAACGCAAGCAACAGAACCATCCTGCTGGATACCAATAAACATGGCAGACAAAGTAATACTTATTGGAGACCATAAGCAACTTCCACCCCTTGTTGTTGCTGCAAAACAACTTGAGAAAACAATGTTTGAGCGACTGATAGAGACACATAAGAATGTCTCAATCATGCTAAACGTACAGTACAGAATGAACGAAAAGATATGTGCATTCTCCAACAAGAGGTTCTACAACAATAAACTGATAACAGACAACAGCGTAAAGAACCAAGTACTGTATGACGTCGTAAAGAAAAAAGCAAAGATAGACACAAAAGAACCAGTAATATTCATAAATGTTGAAGGCGAAGAAAAGAAGAACAAGGGATCCACATCGTACTACAATCCTAAAGAAGTAGAAGTAGTTAAAAAGGTAGTAAAAGAACTTCTAGCGCTTGGTGTAAAAAAAGAATGGATAGGTGTAATAACACCATACGATGACCAGGTAGCAGAGATAAAAAAATCCGTGCCTGTTGAAGTACATACTGTAGATGGTTTCCAAGGAAGAGAAAAAGAGGTTATAATTGTCTCCTTTGTTAGGTCAGGAGATGGTCTAGGATTTTTAACGGATGAAAGAAGACTAAATGTGACATTAACACGAGCAAAAAGGATGTTAATAATGATAGGAAACAAAAAGACACTGTGTAAAAATGTAATGTATAAAGAATTAATAAAAGAGTATGCGAAACTACAAGCTCTTCAGTAGATCTCTGTAAATCTTTATTGTGTACGGTGATACTCTGTACTCCTTGGCTATCTTTATAGCGTCAAGATTTTTCACGTACACAATGGTACTTATAACCATTGCTTTTACAGACTTGCCAGAAAGGGGTATCTTTAAAAGTAATGATTTTACTTTCCGGTACTCTTTTGGAGTGAGATTAAACTCCTTTGCGTATCTGTCTAAGAAAGGAAGAGGATCCTCGGGAGGCAGGTGAATACGTAGGGCTCTAATATTCCTTTTCAGAAATCTAAAGATCCTCTTCCTATTCACCCCAAACACGTACTCAAGATCCTCAAGTAGGATAGGCAAGCCTTTTTTCCTGGCTGCTATGTAAACCAAAGACGCTAAGTTTGCTTGCTTCTCTCTAGGAAGCAAAGCTCCTCTGCTTTCCAGCTCAGAGTACAATCTGAGCACAACAGGCTTTATAGCTAGCAGATCGTTTGTGTTTGTCAGTTCTGCAATCGTTTGAACGTTTTCATCTGTTAGGGCTAACATTTGTTACCACCTAATAGTAATTATACATAAGTAGTATATAAAGTTTACTATCAAGTAGTAGTTACATAACGTTTTATATCCATCGCACACATAAAAAGAATTGAAACTGTGATGAAGAATGAAAGTACTATTTATCGAAGCAAGGAGCAACAAATGCGTAGACAATAATATAATATCTCAGTTAATCAAAAGGATAGGTAAAAGGATCGCATTGTATTCCACAGTACAGTACTTAGACTGTCTAGAAAAAGTAAAAAAAGAACTCGAATCAAAAGGAATAACAGTAGAGACTCCAAAAGCCCCTTTAGCAAAGTATCCTGGCCAAGTATTAGGTTGCTCTGTTGGAAAATCAGAACTCACTAGCGTCTACATTGGAACAGGTGAATTCCATCCAATAGCAATAGCTACAACAAACAACAGACCTGTAATCATACTAAACCCAGAGAGTAACACAGTATCAGAGCTACCAGTAGAAACAATAGAAAAATATAAACGCAAGAAAGAACTAAACAGGATACTAGTAGAAAAAGCAGAGACAATAGGTATACTTGTCTCTGTTAAGCCTGGTCAAAGGAAGATAGAAGCTGCTGAATCACTAAAAAAACAACTCGAAAGCAATGGAAAGAAAGCGTACATAATAATGTTTGACACGCTGGACGTTTCTCAGCTTGATAACTTCCCATTCATCCAGGCTTACATAAATACAGCCTGCCCGAGAATATCCGATGACAAATTCAACAAACCAATAATAAACATAACAGACTATAAGTGATACATATGCCCACAAAACTTGGCCAGCACTTTCTAATAGATGAATCGATAGCAGACAGAATAATCAAATATGCAGATCCAAAAGGAAAGTTAGTACTAGAGATTGGGTCTGGGAAGGGAATACTAACAAAGAAGTTAATCAACTTAGCTAAGAAATTGTACGTGATAGAGATAGACAAGAGATTTTGTGACCTGGCAAAGAAGATAGGAGCAGAGGTAATACACGGAGACGCTGTAAAGGTGGAGTTCCCACACGTGGATATGGTGATATCGAACTTACCATACCAAATCTCTTCACCAATAACAGAAAAAATACTAAGAAAAAATCTCCCTGCTATTTTGATGTACCAAAAGGAGTTTGCCATGAGGATAACAGCAGACCCTGGAGATCCAGAATATTCAAGCATATCTTTCTTAGTAAGGTACCTTAGTAAGCCTGAGATTCTAGAAACAGTTCCACGAAACGCATTCAAGCCTATGCCAAAAGTAGACGCAGCAATAGTAAAGTTAAGCCCAAAAAACATCAAACCAGATGAATACCTGTTAAAGTTTGCGAGAATGATGTTCCAGCACAGGAAAAATGTAGTTGGGAAGGCAATAATTAGCTCATCGCATTTAAGCAGAGTGGATAAGAAAACACTCAGAGATCTAGTCAGAAAAAGGTTGAAATCCAAAAAGAGAGTCTATGAGTTAGACATTAATCCGATGAAAGAGATAGCGTACAAGTTCAGAGATGTGTTTGACAACAAAGCTTAAAAGTTAGAAGAACCAGTAAATATTATGTTTTTAAGTAGAAAAACATCTGTTGAAAGGATAGAGAATGAGTTTGAGGGAAAAAAATTAAAAAATTCAACAGTTTACTATGACACCAATCTGAGGGTTGAAGACCCAGAGATTCTAAGAAAAGATATTGTTCAGAGCCTAAACGCGTCAAGCTACAGAGTAATACTAAATGAGACACAAAGATTTAAAGACTCAGACCTAGAGGGAATTTTTGTTGGCGGAAGGCTCAAACCAATTAAGTCATTAATCAAATCAATAAAGAAAGTTTCAGTAGGCACTAGGTTTCCAATACTGTGGAAGATCCTAGCGTTAATAGGTTTACTGCTCTTGATATTCCCATTCTTCCCACAAAGTGGGCAATACGTCAAAAGAACATTTCTAACACTGTCTGCAGTCTCATTTGCCATGTCATTAATGGTTTACATGATAAAGAAGAGAATAACACTTGAGGTATGGGTAAAGATAGTAGGGATATACAACATAAAAGAAGAGTCAGCAGATGTAAAGGTGGTAATAGCAGGGGAGACTAAAAAGGAACCATCAACCACAAAGATACTCACAAACGATCTAAGCGAGCTCTACAATGAGCTGACTTCAAGGTACACCAAAACATCTACCAAAATAGGGAGAAAGATAAAAATTGAAGTCAAGCCAAGTGAAGACCCAGCAGAAAAGTTGCTAAAACAGATATCTAACATCGATAAAGAACTGATAAAGCTGGAGAGACAGTTAGCCTCAGGAAAAATAACAGAACAAACCTATAACCAGATAAAAAAAGACCTTGAGTCAAGAAGAGACAAGATAAAGACAATTTATGAGCTTCTAAACATTTAAATTGTAACAACTGCTCATTTTGTCTATGAGAGCTAATGCTGTAACACGAGAATTGCTAGCGTTTGCACTTGGGCTAGTAATAATATTGTCTATCACATCACTCGCTGACGTATACATAAAGCCAAAGTCAAGAGAGATAGCAGCAAAGCAGTACGCCAAGCTACTAGCTGAGTACGTAAACCTGCAGATTTACCATCTATACACGATAGGGAACAATGCAACGCTTGTGAAGTCCTTGCCAGAAAAAGTCTCAGATGCAGACTACAAAATAGTAATAGAAAACAACAAGGTCTGTGCAGTGATTGCAACAGGCCACAGATACTGCACAGAGGTGAGTGCCCCAGTAGACGTAGAAGGAGAATACACGTCAGGAGGTAAGCTAAGGATAGACTTCAGCAACAACACAATTGTAATAAGTAACTACGTGTAATAATATTTTCCAAGTCTCTTTTGCTCCATGTCCTTGACAGACCCTGGTTTATTTGCTCTTGGTCTCTTTGTAACAGGATCCCTACGAAACGTTATGCCCATCTCCTTTAGGAACATGTTCATACCCCTCTCCATTAACATAGGGCCATTAGACTGACCATGAACACCTGGCTCTCCATTAAACACCATAAACCTATCAGATATGTAATCTAGGAATAGTAAGTCATGATCAATCACAATAGCGCTAACTCTATTCTCCAGAACAAAATCTCTTAGCAACTTAGCAACAGAAATTCTTTCTTCCACGTCTAAGTAAGCAGAAGGTTCGTCAAGTAAGTAAACATCTGCTTCTCTTGATAAACAAGAGGCTATTGCTACTCTTTGGAGTTCTCCACCTGACAGACTA
>Ga0164318_10008410_pt1 | contig 10013 bp, 9 predicted proteins | sample GuaBasSedimGuay9_FD_113734 | JGI IMG/M metagenome (GOLD analysis project Ga0164318, IMG submission 113734) | Subseafloor sediment microbial communities from Guaymas Basin, Gulf of California, Mexico - Guay9, Core 4571-4, 0-3 cm | ecosystem: Environmental > Aquatic > Marine > Hydrothermal vents >...
CCGCATGGGACAATGGCCTTTTCGACTTTCCTTATGAGCGCTATCGACTTGTCTCTGTAAGTTCTTTTTGCCGTCACAGCGGTTATGACACCAGCCGGACCTCCACCGACTATAATGACATCATATTTTTTCATCCTTCTTTCCTCCTCTATTTCATCAATTTTGCAAGGATGCAAATTTTAAACTGGATGAATCTAAGTTTCAATATCAAATTTGTCCGTAAATTCTTACAAAATAAAAACTACTGCCTTGAAAGACCTCTTTGAAAAAGAAAGTTTAGACATGAATAGATTCTAAAACCGAAATGAACTAACAAATGACATACTCAACAACACTTAGACACGATCCATCTCCGAAGCATAAATCGGCCTGGTCGAGCTACAGCCTGTCCTTAGCCTGATGCGGATGAAAATGGCGGGATAAGCGTTAAAATTTAAAAACTATGGGACTTAAAAACGATAGATGGATTAAGGAAATGGTTGAAAAATACAAGATGATAGAGCCATTTGAACCGAGTCTGGTGCGTAAAGTCGACGACACGAAAGTGGTCTCCTATGGACTCTCATCCTATGGCTATGACATTCGAGTTGCTGATGAGTTCAAGATTTTCACCGATGTGTTCTCGGCCATTGTGGATCCAAAACGGTTCGATTCCAAGTCATTCGTCGATTTCAAGGGCAGGGAATGCATAATTCCACCGAACTCGTTCTGTCTGGCACGTTCCGTCGAATATTTCCGCATCCCTCGATCGGTCATGGGGATATGCCTCGGCAAGTCCACCTATGCCAGATGCGGCATAATCGTCAACATAACCCCTTTGGAACCGGAATGGGAGGGACATCTTACCATCGAGATATCGAACACCACGCCGCTGCCGGCCAAAATCTATGCGTTTGAAGGCATCGCTCAGGTCATTTTCCTTGAAGCCGACGATGTTTGCACGGTCTCTTACAAGGACAGAGGAGGTAAGTATCAGGGGCAGAAAGGAGTAACACCGCCGAAGGTCTGATACCAAAGGATAAAATCAACTGTTCAAAAACAGACTGTCAAAACTCCGCAGAACTTGGTAGCTTCCGGTAGTGATTCAGTGGGAGAAAAAGTTGAAGTTCCGCCAAGGTTCTTTTCCCCTCTGGAGGAAGTCAGGATGGGGGGGTAAAATCTCCTTCTCTGCGGGAGGACACAAGTAAGGGCAGTCCCTTGATGGACAGGTCGTTCGACATCCGAGACGGATGAAAAGCATCAGGTGCACCGTTTGTTCACCCCTCGACATCTCCGTCGTCATCCATGTTGGAAGTTGTTCGTAAATCTGGTGTTGTCCTCATAGCCGTTGACTCCTTTTAAACGAAACCATCCCTCATCAGGGAACAGTTTGATAAGCGATTGCGTGGGTTCTAAAATTTCGGGTGATAACGGAGGTTTGCTATGCGCGCTATCTTAGTAACATTCTCGGATAGATTGACTTCTGAGCTTGAACATGACCTTAAAGAGGTCTTTGAACCAGATTACGAGGTGGTCGTTCTCGGCCGTCCGGATGCGGAATCCAAATTTGATAAGGTCGTGGCATTGCTGATTTTTCAATTTAAAGGCGTTGTTACACCGGAACTTTTGTCAAAACTTCCAAATCTCAAGGTGATTCAGACGATCACCGCTGGAACCGACCACATCGACCGCTCAATCCTGCCGCTCGATGTCGTGGTGCTTTCGGGCAGCGGCGCAAATTCGGATTACATTGCGGAACATGTGTTCGCACTTATGCTTGCCGCCGCCAAAAACATCGTGTTCCACACAGATGCGATGCGGAACGGCGAATTCCATCAGGAAGTATTCGCTAAGCCTCTGAGAGATACCACTCTCTTGATAGTTGGGCTTGGAAGCATCGGCTGCGAGGTCGCAAAACGAGCGAAGTGCTTTGGAATGAAGGTAGTTGGGGTCAACCGCAGCGGAATCGCAAGATGCGAAGTTGACAGTGTATTCAAATCGGATAAGCTGTTGGAACTTCTTCCACAGGCGGATTTTATCGTCATCTCCGTCGCATTAACTCCTGAGACCAAAGGACTCATCGGTGAAAAAGAGCTTGCGGCAATGAAGGACGACGCAGTGCTCGTCAATGTGTCCAGAGGCAAGGTCATCGATGAAGCTGCACTGTATCGCCATCTCGTGAACCATCCGAACTTCAAAGTGGGTCTTGATGTCTGGTGGCGCTATCCTAAAGAGAACGAAAAATTTGCACAACATTTTCCGATCGAAAAACTCCCAAATGTCATCATGACACCGCATATTGCACCAAAGGTGCCCGGATTTTTTGAACGGATGACGCTGTTCTCCGCAAGGAAACTGCGCAGTTATCTGAACATACTGAAAAGCAAATGAGCAAAATCTGCATTCCGTTGGAGGTTTCGCAATGTCAAAGAAGTCATTGTGTGCGTTGTTGATTGCTCTCATAATCGCTATTGCGGTCCCTCATTTATTGACATCGAAGAACACCGCTCCGTCTCCAAAAGTTGTTCAGAGATCGAACCCTTCGATTTCCATGTTCGGTCTCGGCTATGCGGTCAAGGGCTACGCAGAAGTTGCAGCAAAAACCGGTGCTAAATGGATCCGAGTGCCGCTCGTAGCATGGGGCGCCATAGAACCCGAACCTCCGACCGACGGAGAACACCGCTATCGGTGGAAAAAACTGGACGAGCTGATCCACGAGTATCAGGCGAATGGATTTGAGGTGCAGTTGATCTTGAAGGCAGCCAATCCATGGGCATGTGAGGGTTACGAAAGCGACGCAAGGGAGGCATTCAGGCGAAGTTATCCACCAAAAGATGGGCATTGGGATGACTATTTTGACTTCGTTCATAACCTTGTCGAACGATATGACGGCGATGGCTACAAGGACGCTCCGAGATTGCTTGCTCCGATCAGGTATTATGAGATCGAATCCGAGGCACAAAACGAGGTCTTTTGGGCGGGCACATTCGACGATTACCGAAAGCTGCTCAAGACAGCTTATAAAGCTGCCAAACAGGCCGACAGCAGCACGAAGATCATCCTTTCGGGTATAAATTTCGGTCGATTCATCGAAAAATGCCGTTCCGAAAGCGACATCGACAGGCTGTCCCGTTCGCTTCCGCCCAAATTCAAAAGGGCTTATGACTTTATCGTTCAAAGCCTTGCACTCGGAGATTTTTATGACATCGTGGACATCCATTTCAACAGGGGCTATGAAAGCATCCCTCTGGCGGTGAACTGGATCAAAACTCAGCTTGCGAAATACGGTTATGACAAACCGATTTGGGCGGGCGATGTGTGCAGCGTGCCCTGGGTAACCGACCGAGCGCATCGGCGCATCCTGCAAGCTATTATCAACCCGAGCCATCCTAAACATGACGATGCCCTCAAGTGGCTCAGGGCAGAACAGGCAAGGCTTTCGATCAAAAAGCTTGTCGTGTGTGCAGCTTGCGGCATCGAGGTCTTCTTCCTCGAAACACTGAGAAACTTTTCGCCGAACGCTTACAGCCATGCTGCGAGAGAAAGTTTCTTCCTTGCAGGGCTGATCGATGAAGACAAAAAGCCGCGCCCGGCCTTTTATGCCTATAAGCAGGCAATCAAAAAGCTTGACGGCTTTGTCAAAGTGGAAAGTCAAGTCGATGGAGCGGCCTACATCACAAAGTTTTATTTCACTGACAAACCACCGGTCTGGGTTATCTGGTCCGAAAATGACGAGGTCGAGGTCTCTATCGATGTCGAAGCGGACTCCGTGAGGATCGAGAAGGTCATCACAGAACTGCCACCTAAGCCAGAAATTGAGACAAGACAGGTCAGAGAGGGCAAAGTAACGCTTGAGATCGACGAAACACCGATTTTCGTAGAGATGTTGAGGTAGTTGTTGAGGGAGCTTTGGACTATGCTGGAGTATTGTATTTCCTACCCTTTGATTGAGCTACAAAAGTGGTTTTATTGTTCTGAATCCTAAGCTCATCTTTCAAAACTGACTTCCGGTTATTCATCCTGACCTCATTTCACTGGCCTTTTCTTTGCTGTCTCCTTTGGCGAAGTAAAAGTCGGAGATTGGATGCGGTATAATTTCACAAAATCTGAATGACTCTCAGAGATAACCATGAAAAGGAATTTTGATCGTGGTTCTAAAATTTGTTGGACAATCGCTTTAAGTTTCGTTCTGTTGGGCGTGTTCTCGTGTGCTCCGAGAGATAATCCCTATGACTTAAACTCTCCCTATGCTCTGCCGTTGCTCAAAGGGCGTGTTATGGACATCTGGGGCAGGGAACCCGTTGCAAACGCAAGAGTTGAGATAGATTCGTCATTTTTGGCATTCACAGATGAAAACGGAGAGTTTGAGGTTCGTGTCGATGTAGGCGAGCACATCGTATCGGTTTATAAAGACGGGTATCTCTCTGATTCTGAGCAAATTAGCTTGAAATTCGGCGATGTCAAAGAGGTCGAATTTCGCCTTGACGCACTTCCCTATATGGATTCTGCCAACCTCGTTACAGACCATATCCTCAGCAACATCAGCGGCGAAAGCTATATCCTGAAGGCGAGGTGCAAAGTGCTTGATCCGGATGGACTCTATGAAATCGATTCGGTGATTTTTGAACTTCCGGACACTTTTTTCATAATGGAACGGGACGGAGAGGCTTGGTTCTCCTTGCAAGTGGATTCGGATGAGCTGCCGAGCGGCAGCATCCATTCGCTCATTGGCCGCTCCCTATTTTTTAAAGCTGTGGATGTTCATGGCGCCCACAGCCGATTCGGTCCGTTTACCTTGACGAGGATAATCGAACCGACCCCATCAGGGGTATCGCCTATCGGCGGTGCCAGTGTAAGTCCTCAGCCGGAAATCGTTTGGCGCTGTTTTGGCGCCAATTTTCCGGTTTCCTATGAACTTGAGCTTTACAGTGCCCCGATCGGTCAGCCTCCGACGCTCGTCCTCGACACCGCTGGTCTCACGGACACGGTCTATACAATCCAATCTCCTCTCGACGAAGGGTATTACTATTGGGTGGTCTATGCGGTTGATGAGTTTGGAAATAGATCTCGTTCAGTGGAATACCTGTTCAGAGTCGTTCCATAACCGTTGGACGGCAGCTCCTTATCGTTTGGCATCGAACACATTACAATTTTTTTGAAAATGGGACTCCGTTGATGTATCATGAGTGTCCCAATCAACATCTTGAAATGATGAGCGAATGTTCCTGAAATCGAAAGGAAGGAGGAATCCATGCGGCGATTGAAAGACCATCCTATTTTGGATTTTGATCGTGGAGAGAAGGTAACATTTTATTTTGAGGGCCAGCCTATCGAAGGATACACAAACGAGACGATAGCCGCAGCACTCCATGCCGCCGGGATAAAGGTTTTGAGCTATTCACCAAAGAAGAGACGACCACGCGGATTTTTTTGTGCTGTGGGCAAGTGCTCGTCCTGTTTGGTGATAGTGGATGGCAGACCGAATGTGAGGGCATGCATGGAATTCGTCCGTCCGGGTATCCATGTGAAAAGGCAGCATGGTTGGGTGAAACCCAAAGGAGCTGAAAAATGAAAGTGATGGAGACCGAACTCGCCATCGTCGGCGGTGGACCTGCTGGAATGTCCGCAGCGATAACAGCTTCTAAACTCGGAATTAAAAGCGTCATCATCGACGAAAACCCGTCGCTCGGAGGGCAATTGGTCAAACAGACTCACAAATTTTTCGGATCTTATAGGCATCTGGCCGGTGTCAGAGGAGTTGAAATAGCTGAACGGCTTGCAGCTCAAATACATGAGGATCCAAATGTGGATGTCATGACTCACTCAACTGTGATAGGATTTTATGATGAGGGCATCCTGGCGGTCTATCGGAAGTTTCCGAAAGAGGAGATAATTCCGTTAAGTCCGAAAACGGTGATATTTGCGACAGGCGCAAGGGAAAACATGCTCGCATTTCCCGGAAATGATCTTCCCGGTGTCTATGGAGCTGGTGCAGTCCAGACACTCATGAATGTCTATGGTGTGCTCCCCGGAGAGCGGATCCTCATGGTCGGCTCAGGAAACATCGGCCTAATCGTTGCCTATCAGTTGTTGCAGGCAGGTAGCAAAGTCGTTGCCATAGTCGAAATCCTCGACAAAATAGGGGGTTACATTGTCCACGCCTCAAAAGTTCGACGGTATGGCGTTCCCATCCTTACGAGACACACCGTTCTGGAGGTCAAAGGGGACGAGAAGGTGGAATCCGCAGTCATCGTCAAAGTCGATGAGCGCTTCAGACCGATAAAAGGCACCGAAAAGGAGATAAAAGTTGACACCGTGTGCCTTGCTGTCGGACTTTCGCCGATAATAAATCTGGTTTGGCAGGCTGGAGTAGAAATAGCTTACATTCCAGAACTTGGGGGTCATGTGCCTTGGCACGATGAGGAGATGCGGACAAATGTTCCTAATGTCTTTGTGGCCGGCGATCTCGCTGGCATCGAGGAAGCCACAACAGCCATGATCGAAGGAGACTTGGCGGCTATCTCAGCAGCGGAGTTTCTCGGAAAGGCCTCGCCTGAGCTTATCGAGTCCCTACGAAAGGAATCACACCGAAAACTTGAGGAGCTCAGGATGACACAATTTAGTGAAAAGGTCAAAATCGGTATCAAAAAACTCAAAAATTGGAGAAGGGAGTTAACCAAGTAGTTGATTTCGATTAAGTTAAGATTCCAGCCTTTCTTTTTGCCGCCTCCACCGTGTTGTAAAGCAACATAGCCACTGTCATAGGTCCGACACCGCCGGGAACCGGTGTTATCATGGACGCCACTTCTTTCACCTCGTCAAAATCAACATCGCCCACCAATTTGCCCTCTTCGGTTCGGTTTATGCCGACATCAATAACGACTGCGCCCGGTTTCACCATATCTCCTTTGATGAGTTTAGCCCGACCAGCGGCGACCACAAGCACATCTGCCCGTCTGGTGTGGAAGCTTAGATCCGCAGTTCGAGAATGACAGGTTGTAACAGTAGCATGGCGTTCGAGCAGTAACAGCCACATGGGTTTTCCGACTATCACACTTCTGCCGACTATCACAGCCTCCTTGCCCTTCAGATCGACATCGTACTCGTCGAGCAACCTCATTATGCCCAGAGGAGTGCACGGCTTGACGGTCGGGTGTCCGGACAGGAGTCGTCCCAGATTGTATGGGTGAAACCCGTCCACATCTTTTTGGGGATCAACAAGTTCAAGGATCTCCTTTTCGGGTAGATGCGACGGAAGAGGCAATTGGACGAGTATTCCATGAACCTTCTCGTCGTTGTTCAGTTCAAGGATCAGATTTTTCAACTGTTCGTAAGTGGTATCAGATGGCAATTTGAAAGTTTTTGTCTTTATGCCGACTTTTCCGCAGGCCTTTTCTTTGTTTCTCACATAAACCTTTGAAGCAGGGTTTTCTCCGACGAGTATCACGGCAAGGAAAGGCTCTATGCCGAAACTGTTAAGCCTTTCCACTTCATACCTAACTTCCTCATGCACTTTGTTGGCAACTGCCCTTCCATCAATTATTGTCGCACTCATGCCGTCAATCTTAATGATTGCTTTTAAACCTTGTCAATACAACAAAAGACAATAGTTGCACTCTTTCGCTCTCTCATCACAAACAAAATTGCAAACAGCCATGCCGAAATTGACCTGACCGAAAACCCCTCTTTATACTCTCACACCAAAATGAGAGGTGCATGAGATGAGCGGACTTGGGATAATGAACGAAAAGGTTCGGAAGGTCATAGAGTTGAGTGGTGAGGACTTTTATGCATGTTATCAGTGTGGGCGCTGCACTTCGGGTTGCCCTGCTGCGCCGTTCATGGACATAATGCCGAACCAGATAACGAAATACCTTCAACTTGGAATGGTGGACGAGCTTCTGGAATCCAACGCAATCTGGGTCTGCTTCTCCTGTTACAACTGTGTAACTTGGTGTCCGAAAGGCGTTGACATCGGAAAACTTACAGAAGCACTCAGGTTGCTGAGACTTCGTGAAAACATCGATTACGTAAAAATCGAGGAGCTTCAGCCCGAAGTCGTGGGAGAGCTACCCCCCATCGCACTCGTAGGCGGATTTAGAAAATTGACTGCTTGATGTTGTGAAATTTGAAACCCTCACAAATAAACTCGCCAATGAAAAATTTGTCTTCATTTTTGTCCTGATTCTCCGTTTTCTTTATGTTCTGAACCCGCTCTTGGACACTCAGCGCGCATTTGCCGTCTATCCCGACGCTTGGGAATACCAAACTGTCGGGAAAAACATCGCTGAGGGTCATGGATTTTCCATGCGAGAAAATCCGCCTTACAAGCCGGAAATGCTGATCACACCAGTATATCCGCTCTGGATCGCCATCCATTACAAACTTTTTGCCCCACCAAATCCTACCGTTTTGCTACTCCTCTGGAACATTGTTTTTTCGGCAATCACAGCGCTTTTTATCTTCAAGCTGACATGCTGTCTCTCGAACAGAATCGTGGCGTTTTTGGCCTCGGTTCTATGGGCGCTCGAACCGAACGGAAATGTGTATTCCGCCCAGATAATTGCCGAGCCGATGACTTTGATGTTCCTTTTCGTCGCATTGTATCTCGGAGTCTGCAAAGTCGTTCGGAAGGGCGAGGCCAACCTTTCGCTCATGGCGCTGATCGGGCTGATCTTGGGGTTGGCAACTCTTGCGAAGCCTATGGCGATGGTGCCAAGCCTTATCCTCATGTGCTACATGGTGATAAAGCGCATCAAACTGGAACGAATAGCGCTTATGTTCCTGAGTTTCGCCATCCTCGTGGGACTTTGGGTCTATCGCAACTGGCGGACATTCGGATTGGCAAAACTTTCATCCGTTACTGACATGACGCTTTCGATATACCATGCTGCGACCGTGAAATCCGCCATCGAATCGATCCCGTTGGACAGCGCAGCCTGTCAGCTCTATGGATCCGATGATTACGAAAGGATTGCGAACATCTATCCCGACCCACATGCGCTCGCACGAACCGGTCGAACAGCTCGAAGATACATTCTCAGCCATCCTTTTGCCTATCTGAGACTTTGGGCTGTCGGTGAAGTTATGCTTTGGGTCACTCCGATGAGCCTTGCGGAATTCGCCCGTTTTTTGGGACATTCACCTCCGACGGAGCCCATTTCCTACGAAGTCATCGATCTGGTTCTCCATTTCAAAATAGTCGATGCGATGAAACTGATCTATTCCAAAAGGTTTGCATTTATGCCGCCGCTCGGCCTCGCCGTCTTCGCCTTTGCAGGAGTCTATTCGATTCTGCTCGTGTTGTTTGCCTTTTATGGACTGCTCCACCGCAGGACCCCGGTCAGGTGGTTACTGCTGAGCTTCGTCATTTTCTTGACATTTCCTGTCGGAATATGCCCGTCGCCGCGCTACCGAACCGCTGCCATGCCGTTTGTGGCAATCCTTGCAGCCTTCGGCATAGTCCAATCCATCCGCTCTCTCAAGAGGTATGTGGCTGAGTGAAAGGAGATACAAACTGTAAAGTTGCTTCAATCTCTTTGCATAACTTATCATCCCTACCATCATCCCGCCCCGCCGCCATCGCTTCATCAATCCTCGTCCTCTCACACACGGAGACACAGAGGGCACAGAGAAATAAAAATTTCTATCACAAACAAAACGGCAAATAGCCTCTCGCCTGCTTGACAAATTGTGATTAGTGGACATATATTTAGGCCTTCTCACCAGAAGTTCCAGTCCTTTAATTGACTTCAAGGTGGATTGTGAAAGCCGATTTGCATGTCCAGGTTTTAATTGTTGGCGCAGGCCCTGCTGGCCTTACGGCCGCGATATCTTTGGCATCTTGTGGATTAAAAGTGGTCGTCGTGGAAAAAAGCTCCGAAATCGGTGGATGGGTGGTCTGCGGAGAGGCTGTTCAATCTTTTGTGTTGGAAAAATTGGGGTTGGTTGAATCAAAAGCTGCTCTCTCCAAGATAAAAATGGTGAGAATCACATCGCCAAACTTCCAATCCGAAGCTGTGATCGAAGGAGCA
>Ga0164318_10008411_pt1 | contig 10013 bp, 14 predicted proteins | sample GuaBasSedimGuay9_FD_113734 | JGI IMG/M metagenome (GOLD analysis project Ga0164318, IMG submission 113734) | Subseafloor sediment microbial communities from Guaymas Basin, Gulf of California, Mexico - Guay9, Core 4571-4, 0-3 cm | ecosystem: Environmental > Aquatic > Marine > Hydrothermal vents...
AAGCAGAAAGATTTGCAATTAATTAAGATGAATAAAAAATTAATAACATTTATAATAGTCTTATTTTTAATATTAGCAATAATTGGAGTAAAATATAAAATGGAAAAACCAACACGAGTTTTACTTGAAACAAATTTAGGAAATATCACAATAAATCTTTATGATGATATGCCAATCACAACTGGAAATTTTGAAAAACTTGTTGAAAAAGGATTCTATGATGGAATAATTTTTCATAGGATAATTTCAGGATTTATGATTCAAGGAGGAGATCCAACAGGAACAGGAATGGGAGGTCCAGGATATACTATTGAAGATGAATTTACTCATGAAGGAGGGAATAAGAATAATAGAGGGACAATTGCTATAGCTAATGCAGGTCCAAATACTGGAGGAAGTCAATTTTTTATAAATCTAGTAGATAATAATTTTCTTGATTCAAAACATCCTGTCTTTGGAAAAGTAATTGAAGGAATGGATATTGTTGATAAAATAGCACAAGTTAAAACAGATTCAAATGATAAGCCTTTGCAAGAAGTTAAAATAATTAAAGCAAGTTTGCTAAATTAAAAATATTTATAAACAAAGAAAATATAAAAGAATATGGAAAAGGATATTGGAAAAATAAACAAAAATGAAACTACTGATATTGTAGTAAGAGTTGATGATTTTGGAGGAAAAAGAGGACTTACAATAAGAGAGTTTGTAACTTCTGATAGATACACTGGTTTTACAAAAGCAGGAGTCAGAATTCCAGCAGAAGAGTTCTCAAAATTCAAAGAAATGATAAATTCAATATCAGAAGACGAAATGAAACAAGAAGTTCAGGAAGAACCTAAAGAAGAATCTGCTCCAAGTGAAGAACCTGCTAAAGAAAAAGCACAAGAATCTTTGCCTGATTATTAATTACAAAAGATTTAAAAAAAAAATTTTGCTTCTAATATAATGAAAAAAAAGAGTTTGATTACAATCTTAGTTATTTTAGCAGTGATAATTCTTTCAATAATTATTCTAGCACGCCCCCATACAGAAACTTCAAAAGAAATTGCAAAATGTATTGGAGAAAATTCAGAACTTTATGTTCAATTAGGATGTCACGCTTGTGAATATCAGGAAAAATTATTTGGAGAGAATTATAAATATTTAAACAAAACTGATTGTTTTTATGATAGAGAAAAATGCATTAAAAAAGAAATTCAAGGAACTCCTACTTGGATAATAAATAATATAAAATATCTTGGAGCTCGCTCAATAGAAGAATTAAAAAAATTAACAGGTTGTTAATTTCAAAGATGGTTTTGTTTGATGGAATAAATTTTGCAAGAATAACATCACTAGCATTAGCTGATTCTGTAAATCCATGTGCTATTGCGGTTTTGACAATGGTTCTTGTTTCTATATTAATTCATAATCCAGAAAAAAGAAAAAGAATTCTTTATGCAGGGATAGGATTTATCACAGCAATTTATATAGGATATTTATTTTATGGTGCAATAATAATTCAATTTTTCAAAACATTTGCAGAATTTTTAAGAGGAAATTCAGGAATAGTATTTAAAGGACTTGCAATTTTTGCAATGACTTTAGGAGCTTTAAATATTAAAGATTATTTTTATTACCAGCCTGGGGGGCTTGCAACTGAAATGCCTTTAGGATTAAGACCTAAAGCAAAACTAATAATAAATCAAATAACTTCTCCTTTAGGTGCTTTTGTAATTGGTTTTTTAGTTACATTGTTTTTATTACCGTGCACAATAGGTCCATATATAATCGCTTCAGGACTTCTTTCAAAATTAGGTTTTATTAAGGCTCTTCCATGGCTTATTTATTATAATTTTATTTTTGTTCTTCCAATGGCTTTTATTGTTCTTGCAGTTTATTTTGGATTTTCAAAAATTGACGATATTTCAGGATGGAAAGAAAGAAACATAAAAAGATTGCATTTAATCGCAGGAATCCTTCTTTTCTTAGTTGGTTTGTCCCTTTTAATGGGATGGTTGTAACTAACAAATGATAACAAAAGCAAGATTTATAAAACCTCAACTAATTATCATTCTATGAATTTAGAAAGAATTTTATCAAAAGGAATTTTAGAGACAGACTTAGAAGTAAGAAGTTTTCTTAATTCTGAATCTCCAGTTCCTTGCAGTTCAGATATTAGAATATCCCCAAATCAAGAAGAGATTCCAACTATAATCATAAAACAAAAGAAAAAGAAACCTACAACAAATCTTAAAATATTATGGGAGTTTTTGCAGTATAAAGCATTAAACATATTATTTCGAGAATATTTTGAAGAAACAGGGGTAATCTCGTATGTACCAAAACCTTTAGCAGTCTTTCCAGAAGATTTTGCTCTTTTAACAGAATTTGCTCCAGGATTTATTTTAAAAACTCTTGAAAAAGTTGAAACAGATTACCCTGCAAATCATTTTAAAGGTGACAACAGAATAGAGTATAGAGTAGCATACCACTTAGGGTTTATTTCAGGAATAAAAGAATCAAATGGAATTTATCATTCTGATTTTGATTTAAGACATGTTATTTATGACCCAAAAAGAGATTCATCTGCATTAATTGATTTAGAAAACACTCGATATCTTCCTAATTTAAGAGTTATTGAAGACGAAACAAAATCAATGAGAAAACAATGGTTTGAATATGCAATGAAAAGAGGGTGCTCAAGAAAAAAATTAAGTCCTGAGTTTGGAAAGGGTAAAGCCCTTGCAAAACAAACAAAACCTAAAGAGAATTATATAGAATTATTAAAAGAAGTTGCAGAACAATATGGATTAAAAATAAAACCCACTCCTGGAAAAATCAATAAAAAAAGTGTTAAGTTAAACAATCCAAAATAATATCTTTCTATAATACAAATCCTTAAAAAAGAAAATTATTTTTTTCTATAATGATAATTGGATTAACAGGAACTAAAGCGTCTGGAAAAGGAGTAGTTGCAGAAATATTAAGAGAAAAAGGGTTTGAATACTCTTCTACTTCAGACAGAGTTAGAGAAGAAGCTCAAGCAAGAGGGCTGATAGATTATACAATTAAAGATTTGCAGGATATTGGCAATGATTTAAGAGAAAGATTTGGGACAGATATATTAGCAAAAAGAACTCTTGAAAAATTAAAAGATTTTGAAAATATAATAATAGATGGAATAAGAAATCTTGGGGAAATTGAAGAATTAAAAAAACAAGGAGCAATTATAATTGCGGTTGATGCCCCGTCAGAACAAAGATTTAAAAGATTAATTTCAAGGGCAAGAGAGAGTGATCCAAAAGATTGGGATTCATTTCTTGAAATGGAAAAACGAGATTTAGGAAAAGGAGAAAAAAGTTCAGGACAGCAAGTTGCAAAATGTATTGAAGCCTCTGATTATAAAATAATTAATAATGGAACTTTAGAAGAATTAAAACAAAAAATAGAATATTTTTTAATGAATTTAAATTCACAAAAAAAAGTTGTTATAAAAAGAGATGATTATATTCCTTGGGATGAATATTTTATGGGAGTGGCTTTACTTTCTGCTCAAAGAAGCAAAGACCCAAGTTCCCAAGTTGGTGCTTGTATTGTAGATGAAAAAAACCATATTATAGCAACGGGATATAATGGATTTCCAATAGGATGCTCAGATGATAATCTTCCTTGGGCAAGAAAAGGTGAAAAACTAAAAACAAAGTATGTTTATGTAGTTCATGCTGAAGCAAATGCTATAACAAATGCAACAAAAAGCTTAGAAGGATGCAGAATCTACACTGTCTTGCACCCTTGCAATGAGTGTGCAAAACTATTAATTCAATCTGGAATAAAAGAAGTCATTTATCTAAGTGATAAATATGCTCATCTTGATGAATATATTGCATCTAAGAGAATGTTAAGTATGGCAGGAATTAGAACCAGGCAATTTATCCCAAAACATAAAACTTTAATAATAGATTTTGATAAAATCAATCAATAAAATGCCAAAACAAAGAGCAAAAGAATCAAGATTAGTTACAGAGAATTTTATAGTTAAAGAAGTTGTTGTAGAAAATAAAGAAGTTTTAATCACTACTGAAAGTGATTTTTGGAACACTCCTATGGGCTCAAGGATTCCAAGACATCATGCTGGTTATGTCTCAGAAACTATTTTAAATGTTAAACCAGATTCAGATATTCCTACTAGAACATTAATCTTTAAAGGTTCATAGAGTATAAGAGCAGGAGATTATATTTCTGCTATGATTCCATATGAATCTAAAAGAGAACCTTATGAAAGAGAATCAGCAATTGAATTAAAGATTTTTTCTAAGAATAAAAAAACAATAGCAAAAATAGAGAGAGCTGTTGATTATAGAAAATACAAAAAAGATTAATTCAAGAATTAAGAATTATTTGCCAATGATAATAAAAAGAACCCCCATTTACTTCATCACTTATTTTTTCTCCTTTAGAATATTTTGTGATTAATTTTTCAAGAACAAAAGGATATTCTTGATTTCTTAATTTAGTCAAATTACAAGATTCTGTTTTAACTCCATCAGTTCCAGAGAAAAAATAATCTCCTTTACATGAAGTAATCACCCCATCATTAATAGTATAAGTGATATTTAAAATCCTGTCTCCTCCACTTGAAGAGGATTTAGAATAATAGACTACATCAAAATTTCTTACTATTTTTTGATTATAAAAATAAAAACTAAAGATTCCTATAAGAACAAGAATTAGCAGGGTAACAATAACAATCTTTTTTCTGTCCATAAGATAAAAGATTCCTTAATTTTTATAAATCTTCTGATTTTTAATATTCAGGCATCATTTCATTATGTCCAAATTGAATAATTAAATCAATTTTTTTTTCTAAATTTTTTCCTAAAACAGGAGTATCACAAGCCCCAAAACAGCTTCCAAACCAGATAATAAATTCTGCTTTTGTTTTCTCTTCTAGATAATCCACAATATCAGTTGCATAAGGTTTTAATCCATCTGGAAATTGAAGTAAAACTAATTGAGCTTTATTCTTTTTAATCTCTTTAATAACCTTATTTAACTCTAAATCATATTTTTTATTAATTTCTTTTAAATCCATAAATTATAAAAAAAATCTTATTATTTAAATCCTAACATTTTTGTCTAAAAGAAAAACAGAAAAATTTAAATACTCATAAAACTTAGTAAAGGTGTCTGATTTCGGTCAGACTGAGAAGATAAGAATTTCGGTTCTTTTCTTCTCATTTGTTTAACTTCGGTTAAACAAGCGGGTTAGAATTTCGGTTTTAACCCAAACTTTTTATTCTTTAAATTTAACACCAAGCTTTAAAAATAAATTATTTCTTTAAATAAAATGGAAAAGAAAATTAGACAGCCAATAGTGACTATTGTAGGACATGTTGACCATGGCAAAACTTCTATATTAGATTGTCTTAGACAAAGTGCTATTCAAAAAACAGAAGCAGGCGGAATAACTCAAAAAATATCTTTTACATTATTTCCAATTGAAAATTTAAAAAAAGCCTGTCCTTTGATTGAAACCTCAGGAATTAAATTAAATATTCCAGGATTTTTATTTATAGATACTCCAGGACATGCAGCATTTACAAATTTAAGAAAAAGAGGGGGAGCTTTAGCAGATTTGGCAATTCTTGTAATTGACATAAATGAAGGAATAAAGCCCCAAACAGCAGAAGTAATACAAATTTTAAAATCAAACAAAACTCCTTTTATTATTGCTTTAAATAAAATTGACAATATTTCAGGATGGCAAAATTTAGATTCAGGAATAAAACAAAGCATTGAATCTCAGCCTTCAAATGTAAAACAAGATTTTAATGAAAAATATATGACTTTAATTGGAGCTTTAAATAATTATGATTTTGATGCAGATTTATTTTATAATATAAAAGATTTCACAAAAAAAATAGCATTAGTTCCAACTTCAGCAAGAACAAAACAAGGAATTCAAGAATTAATTTTAATGCTTTGTGGATTAAGTGAGAAATACCTTGCTGGAAAATTAAAATTAGGAAAAGAAGGAAAAGGTGTTATGCTTGAAGTAAAAACAGAAAAAACAATAAGTTATAATGAAGCTATTTTATATGACGGAGAACTTTCAAAGAAACAAGAGATTGCAGTTGCAAATTTTAAAAATCCAGAAGAACCCCTTATTTCAAAAATAAGAGTCTTAGAAGAAATAAAACCTTTGTCTTCAAAATTTAAGCCAGTTGAAAAAACAAAAGCTTCAACAGGATTAAGAATGCAATTAATAGAAAAACAAGAAATTCTTCCAGGAATGCCTTTTGAAGTATATAAAGGAAATTTAAATGAGATAAAACAAAAATTTAAACAAGAAATCTCAGAAAATATCCACACACAAAAACAAGGAATAATCGCAAAAGCAGATTCATTAGGCAGTTTAGAAGCTCTTTTAGTTTTATTAAAACAAAATAATATCCCTGTAGTTAAGGCAGGGATTGGAAAAATAAATAAATCTGATTTAATATCTGCAAAAGCAAATTTAGATATAAATGAGCTTGATGCCATAATAGTTGGATTTAATGTAAAAGAAGATGAAGAAGTTAAGCAAGCAAAAGAAAATATAAAAATTATAAAAGATAATGTAATTTACAAACTTATTGATGACTTAATAGAGTTTAGACAAGAAAAACAAAAAGAAATTGAAAAAGAAAGATTAATGAAACTGACTACTCTATGCAAACTTGAGATTTTACATCAGTATGTTTTTAGAAACACAAAGCCTGCAATTTTTGGTGTTAAAGTAGATATTGGAAAAATAATTTCAAATTTAAGTTTAATTGATGAAAGAAATGAAAAAATTGGAAGAATAAAGAATATTCAAGCTGAGAGAAAATCAGTTGAACAAGCAAAAGAAGGAATAGAAGTTGCAATTTCTATACCAGGAGTAAATTTTGAAAGACAATTAAAAAATATAAAATATCTTTATTCTGATGTATCAGAATCACAATTTAAAAATTTTAAAAAAAATAAAGATTTGCTTTCTCAAAAAGAAATTCATCTTCTCCAAGAAATCGCAGAAATAAAAAGACAAAAAAATCCCAAATGGGGAATGTAATTATTCTTCTTGCACTTCGTCTACTATAAAACCTTTTTTCTTTAAGGATTTATTAAATCTATTTTTATCTTGAGGGGGAAGACGAGATATAATAAAATCATACTCTGCCATATAAAGAGCCAAAGATAATTCCCCATTAGGTAAACCCATTTCATTAATCTTCTGAGTTCTTTTCTCCCATTCAACAAGAGCCTCTCTATAATTTCTAAAAGCATAATTTCCTCTATTGTCTCCATTGCAAAAAATATCATAAAATTTATCAATAAGTCTTTCAAGCATAGAAAACCTATTAAAGAATTCTTTTTAAGTATTCTGTTCTGTAATAAGCTTTATAAACCAAATTTTCAATACATAAATATGTTCAAAATTAATATTTCAGATAAAGACGGAAAAACATATAAAATAGAAGCAGAAGCTCCTAGCTTAATTCAAAAAAAAATAGGAGATAAAATAAAAGGTGAAGATATCTCTCCTGATTTAAAAGAATATGAATTAGAAATAACAGGAATCAGTGATTTTGCTGGCTTTACGTCTTTAAAAAATATAGAAGGTTCTAATTTAACAAAAGTTTTATTAAAATATGGAAAAGCCATGCACAAAAAACCAAAAGGAGACAAAAAAAAGAATAAAAAACCAGATGGATTAAGATTAAGAAAAACTATAAGAGGAAATACTATCTCTAAAGCAATTATACAAATTAATACAAAAATAATAAAAAAAGGTTCTAAATCTTTAAAAGAAATTTTTCCAGAGCAAAATAAATCTGAAAAAGAGACTCCTAAAGAAATTCCTGCTCAAGAAGAATCAGAACAAAAAAAAGAGCCTGAAAAAGAAGAATTAGCAAAACCAGAACAAGAACCAAAAGAAGCAGAAGCTTCAAAGCAAGAAAAGACTCATCCTGAAGAAGAGCCAAAAGAAAAGATTTAATCAACAACTTTAAAAAACTCTTTCTATATGAATAATTTATGAACAAAGAAATACCAGAATTAAATGTAGGCATGTTAGGGCATATTGATCATGGAAAAACAACTCTTTTAAGCAGGATTACAGGAAAATTCACAGATACACATTCTGAAGAACTAAAAAGAGGGATTACAATAAAATTAGGCTATGCTGACACAACAATATACAAACAAGATAATAATTATAATATAGACAAAAAAGGAATTCCTATAAGGCATATAAGTTTTATTGATGCACCAGGACATGAAATGCTTATGGCAACTATGCTTTCAGGAGCTGCAATAATTGACGCTGCAATTCTTGTTATCGCTGCAAATGAAGGAATTAAACCCCAAACAAGAGAGCATTTTTCTGCTTTACAAGCAAAAAATCTCAAGAATATAATAATAGTTCAAAATAAAATTGATTTAGTTGATGAAAAACAAGCTTTAAAAAATTATAAAGAAATAAAAGAATTTACAAAGAACACAATTGCTGAGAATGCACCTATAATTCCAATCTCTGCTCAGCAAGGAATAAATATAGATAAAGTATTAGAAGCACTTGTAAATCTTAAAATTCCAGAAAGAGATGAAAAATCAAATCCTCTTTTTCTTGTTGCAAGAAGTTTTGATATAAATAAACCAGGAACAAAAATAAAAGACTTAAAAGGAGGAGTTTTAGGAGGAATTTTAAAAAAAGGAACATTAAAAGTCGGAGAGGAAATTGAAATAAAGCCAGGATTAACAACAAAAAAACACAATCAACAATTTTATCAGACTTTAACAACAAAGATTCTTTCTTTACACAAAGGCTCAGAATCTGTAAAACAGGTCAAACCAGGAATAAGCATTTCAATAGAAACAGAGCTTGACCCTGTCTTAACTAAAACCGATTCTTTAATTGGCTGTCTTGTATCTAAAAAAGGGGTTCTTCCAGAAATAACTTACAGCATAAAAATAAAAGAAAAACTTTTTGATAAGGTCTTTGGAATAAAAGAAAATCAAGATATAGAGCCTTTAAAAGTTGGAGAAATATTAATGTTAAGTGTTAACACAACAATAACACTTGGAAAAATTGAAAAAATTAAAGACAATGAGATAGAACTTTCACTAAAAATTCCTATAATAGCAATAAAAGGTGATAATGTTGGAATTGCAAGAAATATTAATTCTCACTGGAGATTAATAGGCTGGGGCGAAATAATCCAATAAGAAATTATTTTTGTTAAGAATTTAAGGGTTTATGTTCACTAACTGCTAAGGCAACAATATATTATGAAAAAGTTTTTATATCCAGATCTTTTTAATTTTATATGAAAAAATTTTTAAAAATAATCCTGCTTTTAATAGGGATTACGCTTCTTGGGGGGGTGTTATCCTATACTTCTTTAAGCAAATATTTTGTATATATTTTCAATGGATTAGTAATCCTTGGAACTTTTTTTGTCATGAGATTCATTAATTCTATTAATTTAAGGTCTGATTTAAATTTATGGATGATGCGAGGTTTTGGGTTATTTATGTTATTTTTAGGATTTTCATTTTTGATAATTAATTTAGGGGTTTTAGGAATTTGCTGTTGGGTAATATCAGGATTTATAGTATTGAGATCCTCTAGAAGAACATAAAAAGTTAATATTTGGAATTAAATTAATAATTTTTGCATTTCTTTATAGAATATTTTTCAGACATATAGACTCGCAAAAATCGTTTGTTATGTCTAATCAAAATTTAAGCTAATCCAAAAATCTTAAGCAACTTCGCTAAAAATATAAGAATCCCTCCAAATTGGAAATAAATTGCCATAAGCTCTCCTCAATCCTTTTATTCTTTCATCAAATATTTTCAAAACTCTCTCTATTCTAGACTCTCTTAACTGATTGGTTTCTTACATATTTTTTGCAATAATTATTTATAAAACTAATGCCCAAATTCTGAACTCAAAATCCGAAGGATTTTGCATCACCTCCAGAATAAAAATATTTATAAAAAAA
>Ga0164318_10008412_pt1 | contig 10013 bp, 2 predicted proteins | sample GuaBasSedimGuay9_FD_113734 | JGI IMG/M metagenome (GOLD analysis project Ga0164318, IMG submission 113734) | Subseafloor sediment microbial communities from Guaymas Basin, Gulf of California, Mexico - Guay9, Core 4571-4, 0-3 cm | ecosystem: Environmental > Aquatic > Marine > Hydrothermal vents >...
CTTTATTTCGAGCCGCTTACTTTTGAAGATGTAATGGCAATTTATGAACAGGAAAAATGTGATGGGGTTATTGTTCAACTCGGTGGACAAACTCCTCTTAATCTTGCTGTTTCTCTTGAAAAAGCCGGAGTACCGATTATCGGTACGTCACCTGAATCAATTGATCGCGCGGAGAATCGTGAACTTTTTCAGCAGATGCTTCACAAATTAAATTTACAACAGCCGCCGAACGGGATTGTTTTTGATGCTGATGCCGCGGTAAAAGTCGCAAGCCAAATCGGCTATCCCGTTCTTGTTCGACCGAGTTATGTTCTCGGCGGGCGCGCGATGCAGATAGTTTACAGCGATGATGAGCTTCATACTTATATAACCGAATCGGTACAAATCACGCCTGACCGCCCCGTTTTAATTGATAAATTTATTGAAGACGCGGTAGAAGTTGACGTAGATTGTATTGCGGACGGCGATATAGTAGTTATTGGTGGAATTATGGAGCACATAGAAAAAGCCGGTGTGCATTCCGGTGATTCAGCATGTGTTATTCCTCCCCACACATTATCCGATAAAATACTTGATGAAATTCGCTCCGCAACTAAAAAAATGGCGAAAGAACTTAATGTTTGCGGTCTTATGAATGTTCAGTACGCTATCCGTGGCGACCAGGTTTATATCCTCGAAGTTAATCCGCGCGCGAGCAGAACTGTTCCGTTTGTCAGCAAATCAATTGGAATTCCTCTCGCTAAAATTGCCGCAAGAGTTATGGCAGGTAAAAAATTAAAAGAACTCGGTTTTACTGAAGAAAAAATTATCTCTTATTTCTCAGTTAAAGAAGCAGTTATGCCTTTCGTCAGATTCCCGGGATGCGACATCGAGCTCGGTCCCGAAATGCGTTCAACCGGTGAGGTTATGGGTATTGATTCTGATTTTGGAATCGCATTCGCAAAAACTCAGTTCGGTGCGGGATTAAATCTTCCGGAAAGCGGTAAAGTTTTTATCAGTGTCAGAGATTTTGATAAGCGTTACGCTGTTTCTCTTGCTAAGCGACTCGTTTCGCTCGGATTCGACCTGATTGCAACACGCGGCACCGCGCGAGTTTTAAAGAACAACAGTTTACCTGTCGAGCCGATTCATAAAATTGCTGAGGGGCGGCCAAACATTATTGACGCAATCACTAATGGCGAAATAGCTCTTGTTTTAAATACTGTTTCCGGACATAAAGCCAGGGTAGATGAAACAAAAATTCGCACGGATGCCGTTAGAAACAATGTGCCTTGCATAACCACTTTGCCTGGTATTGAAGCCGCGATAAATGGAATGGAATCAATAAAAGCCAAAGACGGTGTTGGAGTAAAAGCTATTCAGGATTATCACTCTAACAGCGTCTGATTAGGTCCTGCTCGAAAAGGCATAGTCTCAAAAGTTTGCCTATAAGGCAAAATGGAATAAGGCAGAACACCCCCGGCATACGCGGGGATGCCCTGTGTTGTAATATTCTGCCATCCGTTTTTTCATAAACCACACGTTATCACGTGTGGCTATTCATATTTTACCCCTTTACGGGACGAGTCATCACATTTTTTGTCAAAAATGTAGAAAACAATTAAAAATAATATCTCGTGCCGTTAGGTACAATACAAATTCATTGACAAAATTTATATTCCGACCTGACAGTATTTAATTGACAAAAAGTATTTTTTTTGTTATTATATGTTAGAAGTAATACGTTTATAATTACATAGGAGACATATCAATGAAAAAGTTTATTATTCTCTCAATCGTTTGCGCCTGTTTTGCCGGCAGCGCTCTCGCTGGTGAAAAGGCAAAAGTCGTAAAAAAAGAACTCAAATTGGATGACGAGAGTATTCCCATACAATTTGCTTTCTTTCCGGGAGTCCCTCAGGCCACCAAGTATTCCCGTGTTCATGGAGTGAAATTCGGGTTCCCCATCTCTTCCGGATATGGAGTAGTCAATGGCATGGAAGCGTCAATTTTCGGCAGTTGGACAAAGTATTTTGCCGGACTGCAAGGCGCGATCTACTGCGAATGCAAAGAAGGTGTGGGACTGCAGGGCGCTATCTACAGCCAATGCGATGATGGTGTGGGAATGCAGGGATCAGTTGTCAATATCTCAAAGAATTTCCAAGGTGTCGATGCAGCTGTGGTTAATGTCAACACCGGTGGAAAAGGCAAATTCACTTTTATTGGAATGCAGTTCGGACTTGTTAACTACTGCGACAGTCTCAACGGCATGCAGTTCGGTCTGGTTAATATCATCCAGAACAGTCCTCACAGCTTCATTCCTTTTGTCAATTTCAATTTTCCTGATGAGGATTAATAAAGATTTTCAGGTATTTGACATTCCGATCCCGATAGCGTAGTTTTTCGGGAATGGGACGAGAGCCTTTTTGATCAGGGTTTTAGAATAATTCATTTTTGCATTTATAATGAAAATTCATCTGTCAATTTTTCTTTTCTTTTTTACTCTGATTATTTCCGCAAACAAACACTTCACGGCAAGAATCTATTATAATGATGTTAGCGATTATAATAAGCTTCTCGCTTACGATGTTCTCGAATATAATAATGTAACTGAAAAATATTTCCTCGCTATCGTTAATGATTCAGCTTTTGAACAATTAAAAAAAGACGGGTGGAAAGTTAGCCGCGATAATATACAAACACTTCAGGCACAATCTTCCCTGCAGAATTTCAGCTCGGGATATCGAACGATTGATGAATTGTATCAAGATATGGCAGCAATAACTTCAGCTTATCCTTACATCTCTGAAATTGTAGATTATGGCGATGCGTACTGCAAATCACTTGGCACAACTTATCTAACTCCGGGCGGTGATACGCAACAAGTTTATGATCTTCTAGCGATAAAAATCACAAATAAAAAGATTCACGCGGATAAACCTGTTTTTTTTCTCATGGCGGGAATTCACGCCCGGGAGATTACGACTCCTGAAGTAGCGATGAGGATGATTGATTATCTCACTCAGAATTATGAAAACAACGCTGATGTACGATGGATTGTTGATTATCAGGAAACCTGGATCGTTCCAAGTGTTAATCCGGAAGGTCATTGGATAGTTGAATTGGGCGCGGAACAAGCTTCCGGAATACCATATTCACAGCGAAAAAACGCGAACCATGATGACGGTTCAACTGTATGGCCGCCGGGCACGTCGTCATTTTCCGGTTCTCAATACGGTGTTGACTTAAACAGAAATCACAGCTATAAATGGGGCTTGACGGGCAGTAGTTCCAATCCTTCCGACATGACTTATCGAGGATCAACGACTAATTCCGAGCCGGAAGTATATGAGTTGCAGAATTTTCTTACAAATTTATTTTCCGACCAACGAATTGAAAATCAAGCCGCACCGACCAACACAACGGGCATACTTATTTCAATGCATAGTTACAGTAAACTTGTGCTTTGGCCTTGGGGATATACTTCTGCTAACGCGCCAAATCATGCAGCTTTAAAAATGATTGGGGATAAATTTGCCACTTACAATCATTACACTTCCGAATCAAGCTCAGGTTTATATCCAACTGCAGGCGACACAACCGATTGGACGTACGGTGAGCTTGGGGTACCTGCATTTACATTTGAGCTTGGCAACTCATTTATGCCGGCGTACAGTATTATTGATTCTGTGCAATGGCCTAAAAACAGACCTGCTCTTCTTTACGCCGCTAAGATTGCCCGTATGCCTTATATGCTAATTAAAGGGCCGGATGTATCTGAAGTGACTTTTTCTTATGCGACAGGTAATCTTGTAAAAGTCAGTGCAAAAATAGATGACTCTAAAAATGGAGGTGCAATTATTTCTTCGACTGAATTGAGTATTGGCTATCCAAATTGGATTTCAAACTCTATTCCGTACCAGATGCTTCCGGAAGACGGCATTTTTGATTCACAGATAGAGACGGTAAGTGTTTATATTGCAATCAATGAATTCAATTCTGATACTGAAATGATTTTTATAGACGGTCAGGATGCGGATGGAAATTCCGGACCTGTAACTGCAGCTTTTTCAAATTCTATTCCTGAACCTTGCTATTTTTACTTTGCAAACACTTGGATATTATTTATTATTTTTTTACGCCGTTAATATAATATGTAAGTCTTTCTCTTAATTGTTTAGTTTTAAAGCCCGGTCTTTCCATGCTGCCAAATATAGAATCCGCGATAGTTCCTTTAGCTGTTATTTTATCAATATTACCGAGGTATCCTGGTTTTTCATCAGCATATACGCAACCGGCAAGGAAGATTGAATTAAGAATATCATTACCCGCTTTAACATTTTTCAAAGAACCGACATTTCTAATTCCGTTTATGTTTAAGCCTGCGGCAACAAAAGTATCTTCAATATCACCACCATAGAACTCCCCTTCTTCATCTCTGTATCCTTTGTAAGAAATTTTACTTATATCAGCGCCCGCGAGTATTCTGGAAGTGAAATAGTCCCCTGCTCCCGAAACATTTTTAAGAGAATTTTTCGCAACAATATTGATAAAAACATCTCCACCATAAATATCAACCCAGGGATCTCCGTCATCGAGATAATAATCTCTCCATAATTTACAGATTACAGAACCAATATTATTGGCGTTAATAGTGGTTTGTAAGTCATCCGAACCAAGATAAGCTCCTTTTAAAACTATACGTTTAATATCGCCTTTGGAAAAAACATTAGCGTAAAAAGTCGGTGCATCACCATCACGTATTTTTGACCACGAAATATTAATTGAATCAATGTCATTAGCTGCTGAAATAATAGCCGGTTCGTCAATATTCTCCCATCCGATGTTATTATTAGCAAATATTTTTTTAATAGAACCTTTCGGGGCGAGAATATTGGCATAAATATTTCCTCCGCCGAGATAAGCAGTAATTCCATACCCTTTTTCGAAATATTTTCTTTTTTTGCCCTTCACTATTATTTTGCCTATGTTGCCATTGCTTGAAATAACGGTTTGACCGTAATCTTCAGCAAAGTCAAGCTCGCCTAAGTCGCCGCTTTTAACAATTATAGTTCCGATATCACCTTTAGAGCTAACATAACCAATTAATCCTTGCGGATCATCTATAGAATCGCTAAAGTCACTTTCGCTTTTAACATAATTACGTGGAGCGGTAACGGAAATTAGATTTATGGATTCTGCGGAAACGTTACCCAGGTTTCCGCTCTTGATAATAACAGAGCCCAGCGGTCCATTTACAACAAGGTTATTGAGGGAACCTTGCATTTTCAATTTCTTTAATCCGCAGTCAGATGAAATTTTTTCATAATTCCCAACAGATTTGATTATTAAAGAATCATCATCTGCCCCGCCTGTAATAGTGAACGAGCCGTTTTGAAAAGTGCATTTACCGGTTTTTGATTTGTAACTATAAAGTGGTTCCGTGTAAGTAATTTTATCCGTAGCCGGCGGGTATTCCAATTCAGAACTTGATTCGAAAATCAATCCTACATAATCGTAAGAATAAAGAAGCGGGTTTTCGTAATCAGTTACAGTAACTTTAAATATTTGAGTTCCAACCGAATCGACTTTCGGGTAAATAAGCATGGGATAAGGGGGAATCGGCATTATCATAGCCAATTCCGCTTTGTCTCCTTCAATCTGTTCAATATTCCAAACAAGGGCTTCGGAATAAATATCCCTGTTATTAAAATAAGTATTTCCCACCTCATCAAAAACCATAGAGCCTTTCGAATTAATATTATAACAATTATAATCGTCAAGATATAGCGAAGGAAAAGAGCTATCACTAACTTCAATTGCTACGTCCATATCAGCTCCTCCATCATTTTCATTTTCGCAGTCTCCAAGTACGTCAGTGTTGCCATTACGAACAAAAGTCCCATCCTTATCATATTCGCTTGAAGGAGCTATAGAATAAATTTCGCCGGAGCCTGTCGCGCTTCTGGCAAATATTTTCAATCTGCAGACAACTCCCGAAACAAGAGTTGGTTGAGTAAATGTTTCTGAATAGTGAACTTGTCCGTTCAAATGGTTAACATTCATTTTTGTTACTGTTCCTCCCAATTCACCTTGTAAAACATTTTCGACTTCAAATGAGTCTTTTTCGAAATCGAACAATATATTTAATGAAGTTACTTTCACCGCAGAATTGTTAGAAAGAATAATTTCAGCAGTAAAAATATCTCCGAGAGTCACATTTGCAGGAACGTTAAAATGCAAAGTTGCACCGTAAGGAAATGTACTGTTTTCTAATTTCAAGCCATCAATACCGTCTTGACTAAAGTCCGGGCTTCCAAGCATATCAGTTTGCCCGTTCAAAATGTATGTTCCTGGAAAAGAGCCCGGAAAACTTCCAAAAGCATAATTGAAAGTTACCGGCAAATCATTTGCTGTTTCTGCCTGAATTGTAACTATACGTCCAAGCGCGTTTGTAGGTTCAGGCCAGGCAAACTCAACGGAGTAATAATTTCCGGAATAAGTTTCCGCGACAAGAACACCGCCGGCAAGATTTGCGTTGCTAACCGATGTAATAGAAATATTTTTGGAATCATATTCGATCATCACTGAGATATTGCTGTAATAGGCGCCCTGAGAGAAATTTGTAATCATGATATCCAAAAAGAATTCCTTATTCGGGCTTATAATGTTAGTTGAGGATTCAAAATAAAGATGGAATGCTTCCACGTCGGTTATAACAACTGCTTTGTTGATAATACCATCATCAGGATCAGTGTTAAAACCAAGTAAATCATTATCGGATGCGTCAAGAAACTTTGTCCCATTACTAATAGATTTTGATGGCGGAATAAGTTTGAGCTTTGCATCCCCTTTATTTACAGCCACCAGCCTGACAACTGCAACAGTACCTATGCAATCATCTGCGCTAACGTTATCGCTCCAAATAGTCAGCCGTCCTTCACTAGTATTAAGATAATCCGAGAAAGTTGCTGTTTGGGAGACAATATCATAATTTTTATACTTAAACTTGTTAACATCCCAATTGAATTCTATTTCAATATAATCAGGATTGACAGGACTATTTGTAACGGCAACAATTGCAGCTTCATATTCGGAGTTTTTCGGTACGATATCTTTACCCTCAACTTTTAAGAAGGTTTGCAAAGCATTCGCATCTTCAAGAATAATTGAACATCCGATAACGCCATCGGTTGGATTATTAGCATTTCCAAGAATATCAGCACCATTCCACAAAGCGTAAGAAGAACCATCCGAAAATGAATCTCCGGGAGGCAAGAATTGAAAATTGACATCAGCATTTCCCGAACTAATTCCACGAAGAACAAGTTTACCCAAACTTTTTCCGCTAATATTAGATGCAGGATCAATTGCCTCAGCAAACATCCAAATATAATTTCCGGCATTTTGCCAATAAACATTTGTTAATAAAGAATCATTGGGAACAAAATCAAAAAAACTAAAATGTGCAGAGTCATAATTTATTGAAATACCAAGTGTGTCAACTCTCGCTTTATTTACAGCATGAACCTTTATTTTTATATTAACATTATCCCCAACGTTAATGTTATTCAAATCCGGTTCGGCAACATACGCCAAACTTTTATATGGACGGATATCAAGTCTGACATCAGCCGGCATATCTTCAGTCCACGTATTAGGAGAATCAAGAACATCCATCCAATTTTTAATTACCATTGTTCCGAAGTCCGGATTTGGACTCATAGGATCAGGCGCTCGTGATATGATTTTTGTCTGTCCGCTTTTAACAGGGATGAAATTTATACGCATAAGACATCCTGTTGACGTAATTGTTTCATTCCAGCTTGCCACAATTGAAACAAGATTTGAATTCCCGTTTGGTAAAGTGTCGATTTCAATGTCATCAGGAATAATATCGCAGTTTTTCACACCGGTATATATTAACATTTCCGGGTCATATTCAAGCAGCAAACTTACTGTATCATAATGAGTTGTCAGTAAATTATCTAATTGTAAAGAAACGGAAATGGTATCACCTGTCCAATAATGTTGAAAATCAGTATTGAATTTCAGGAGAATTCCTGCTTTATTCGGCTTAATATTAAAGCCTATGTCATACATACCATCGAAATGATTATCGGATAATTTTAATACATCGATATTATTTATCAAAGCACACGTTTCAGTTTGAAAGTTATATCCGCCTGATTTGGTAATATAAGAAATCTTCGCAATACCATCTTTTTCCGCCTGACATTCAATGGTTGCAACTACGCCATCATTAACTCCATTTAAAATATTAGTTTTAATAGTTATCTTAACATCATGCAGATTTGCTCCGAAATCTGCCGCGAAATATTCCTCCGGAACAATCTCTCCGTTTACCGCGTTAAGAAAAGAAAAATCCGCGTGACTTGAATCATCGCGCTCTATATGTTGACAAATATAATCCCATGGATTATCCAGTTGAGAATAAAGCTGAATATGAAAAATATCTCCGACAGAAATATCAGGTTCAACAACTTGCATATAGAAACCCGTTCCTGATTGTGGTAAAATAACGTCCTGGAAAAAAATGTCATCAAATACCACAATAGATTCACCAGCTGTATTCTTTGTTTTAAAATAAATAGTTTTTGTTCCATCCCCTGCACTGCTTATAAAAAATTCAGGGTCGGGTGAATATGCTTTCCAAGTAGAATTGCTAAACAAAATATCTTCGCTTGCCATATAATGAGTCGGAGAATTATTAGCAGTATTATTAAGAACAACAAGACGGTTTGAAATGGTTGCATCACCATTGTTTATCGCGAAATCAGTGACATTAGGCGCTACTATGAATGTAATATCGTCACTTACAACGGTTGATTCTCCGGCAGCATTACGTGTTTTGAAATAAATCGTTTTTAATCCTCCGCCGGCACTCAGCATAAATACCGATGCAGAAACATAGGCCTGCCAGCTTTCGCCGATAAATGAAGAATTTTCGCTCACCATATATTCCGTAGGATTATTATTGCAGAAATTGTTTAATATAACTGTTTGATTTGTTGTTGAAGCTGCTCCGGTATCTATCTCAAAAGTTGTTATTTCCGGGGTAACAATAAGCAAAATACTGTTGCTTGCAACATCAGATTCACCACCACTATTACGAACTTTAAAATAAATTGTTTTAGTACCAGAATTGGGCGTAAGGGTGAAATAAGGCGCGGTAGAATAAGCGAGCCAGCTTGCTCCTACAAACGAAGAATTTTCGCTTGCCATATATTCTGCAGGGTTATTATTGCAGGAATTATTTAATATAACCGTTTTATTTGTAGTTGAAGCCGCTAAGTTATTTATCTCAAAAGTTGTTATTTCCGGCAGTGGTATTATTTCTTTAACAAAATTCCAAGATAATATTATATTGCCGAATTCCGAATCATCAATACCGTCAACAGCAAAATAATATGTTGCTCCTGAAATAACATTCGTGGTTATCTCACTCCAGAATTCCCCGCCATTCTCTTCGTCATCATCGGCAGCTATTTCTGTTAAAGCGTTTACAGCAGTACCGGTGTACATTCCAAGTACAGTGTCAAAGATATCATGTGACGTGTTAGTGCTGCCTTCCGTGCGAACATTAAAAATTCCATTAGCGGCAGCAGTCCACTTCCACCAGACAGAATGATAAGGACCGCCATTTTCAGCATGTTCAGGTTCGCCGTCTTCTGAGGTTCCATAAACATTATTTCCCAATGCCACACCATTTGTGCCTATTAGTTCTGTCGCATTAGTAAAATTATCATTTACGGGAGTAAAACCTTCAGACAGGAAATCCCAGACTAAAATTATATTTCCTGTGTTGGTATTAGAAAAACCGTCAATAGCAAAATAATAGGTGACGCCCGCCATAACATTATTAGTTATTTTACTCCACTTCTCGCTGCTGTTTTCTTCGTCATCATTGGATGCTATTTCTGTCAAAGCTTTTACGACATCACCGGTGTAGATTCCGAGAACAGTATCAAAATCACTGCCGACGGTTGAAACTGAAAGGGTTCCGTTGCTAA